>Ga0208852_1000205_pt1 | contig 16476 bp, 6 predicted proteins | sample LakMenEpi18Jun09_FD_150711 | JGI IMG/M metagenome (GOLD analysis project Ga0208852, IMG submission 150711) | Freshwater microbial communities from Lake Mendota, WI - 18JUN2009 deep hole epilimnion ns (SPAdes) | ecosystem: Environmental > Aquatic > Freshwater > Lake > Epilimnion/Euphotic zone ...
TTCAGAATATCTAACTGATTTTCCTAAGTAATTGTCTAATGTTGATTTTAAGCTCATAAAAATCTTTTTAATATAAATATATCGGTTATGTGTTAAATTATGTTAATGTTGAATGTAAATGATTGGAACGCTGGAGGTATTATATTGTTGGGGTCAGCAAATGAGTTTGGCGATAAAGCCAATAAAGATATTTTTGACTCAACTGACGATATCTGATTAAATTCAACATCATCGTTCATAGTTTGTTTTATAATATTTAAAATATCAGTACGATTAACACTAAATGATTGTTTATTAGAACTAACATAAGATGCCAAGTCATTTGAGAATTCTCCTTCAGCCACGACAAAATCAAATGTTGTATTGTTTGGTCCCTCCGCTTTTTTAATTGCTCTCCAAGTCCATTCAGTTTGACCTGATAATATATCCCAAAGACCCGCGTCCGGGTTAATTGTAACCAATAACGAATTAGTACTACCATTAGAATTATATGTGATTGACCCATTCATAACTAATGGGCCTGTTTGTTGTGGTTGTGTGTTGGCATTTAAAGGAACACCTGGTACTGATGTTGGTGGTTGTGGTTCGGTTTGCAATGGATTATAAGTAAAAAGATTTGAACTTATTACATTACCATTAATACTTCTAATAACTATTGGATTTTGTTGAAGATTTGTTAACCCATTATTATTATAAGGCACAATAACATTTAAATTTGTACTAGCATTAATTGTAAACTCAGTCGTTGTAACATTATTAATAGTTATTCCGGTCGTAAGTTCTAAGTCAGTTCCAACAATACTTAATATTGTTTGTTTAGTACCCGTTAATGGTGAGAATGAAATTATTGTTGGAATAGGACAAACAGGTGTTGATGATGGTGTAGTATTCAAGTTATTTGGAACTGGAGTTACGCCAGCATTTACATTTATATTAAGAGTGAGTGTGTTTTTAGTTGAAAGTCTTAGGTCTTGTGTGGCAGAAGCATCTAATTTAGCATCCGCAGCACTCTTAAATGCATCTTGGAATGTTTTACTTAATTGTGTAAACTCACTCACTTCTTTTGAATCAAAATACTCTTCCGTAACACTAGGGTTAGACCAATAACAAGCATAATATTTAGTAATACCTAATCCAGTATCACCATAAATTCTATCAATATCAGTTGTTAATGATGAAATCATAAAATCAAGAAACTTATCAATTGATTCAAAAATTGCAATAGGTTTAGAAACTTTACCGTTTAATTTTTGAACGTCAACACAGGCACTTTTTCCAGGAACAAAATAATCACTTCTACTATAATAATCTTTAGTTAATTCTATTATGGCGTAATTATTATTATAACCATTAAATGTTTTCCCTTTGAATGTTTTAACATAACAAATCATATAGATTAAAAGTTGTAATCTAGGGTTTGATGTCTTTGCTTTAATCGCATCCACTAATTGTGTTGGATTTAATGATGTACCTAATGTTGTTACAAAATCACCATAACTGATATAAGCAGGAACCAAACCATTAATACAACTATTTGTTGCAGCAGCAACATTATTTCCTGTTTGTTGTATTTGAGCAGCTTTATTAATTTCAGTAATCCTTTCACTAACCGTACTGTCTTTTTTAACTTTTAATAATGACTCAATTTGTGTTAATAAATTTTGATTAACACTTTGTAAATAATTATCAATCGCAGGCAAATCATAAATTCCTTGTCTGATACCCGAAAAACTAGTTTGGAATATACCAGGTTGTACCGTATGTTTAACTTCTGTAATTAAATAAGGTCCATTAAACAATGGAACGTGTCTTAAATTAAAATACATTGTTGGTTGAATTAACGCATTTCCCATTGAAACAACTTGACAAGTATAACTTCTTTGTTTGTAGTAATTATAAATGCCAACATTTTGAGTTGTACTATTTCTTCCATTAGCTTGGTTGCTCATATCTAATTCAGCCAATATCGACTCTGAAGTTGCTTTACCACTATCCATTGAAACGTTAAATGAATAAAATATATTTTGATTTCTAATACCCAAATCAACATTAAATCCAACACACCTATTTGACAACGCATAATCGCTTTTATTTTGCCAATCTTCCATTAACGGATTATCTGAAGCTCGTCTCATCTCAAACGCATCATCTCTATATCTAGAATTACCCTCAGGTAAATCCAAATATTGTGATGGAAGGCCAGTATAAAAACAAACCATTTTTGGTGTTGATTTTCTATAGTCAACATCTAAAAATGTTCCCCACATATTATCCGCAAACTTTAACGAACCTTCTTTGTTTTGTGATATTGTTGTACCATCAACTTCTTGAATATTATAAAAGTTAACATAAGAAGGTAATGGCATAACATTAAACTTATTGTTAATCAACATACTACTTAAAAAAGTAAAAACACTCATACGTAAATTCAACGCTTTGTTATTTTCTACATCACCAAAAGCGTCTCTAAGAGCAAAAATATCAATAATAATAGTATCCCCAATATTTCTTGATGCTCTATCTAAAAACATAAAGTCCTCAAATAATGTTTTACTTTTATAATCAGAACCCGCAATCCACTTATCATTTAATGCTTTAAAGACTTCATAATTCTCAACTTTACTTTGTTGTCCATCAATAACACTCTTAATTGTTTTTTCAGGTAATTGGTCTTGATTAGGTAATTTATCTCTTACTTGTGTTAGTAATGTATTCAATAAATCGTTTTGAAAATTTGCAGTTTGTTGTAAATAACTTTGAATTGTTTGTTTAAACCCATCACTTGTTATACTTGGAGAATATAATTTTTGTGTGGCATACATCTTAACTAAAGGAGCACATAATGTAATATTTTGGGTATTGAATCCAATATTATTATCAATAAAGAAATCAGTTATGTACGAACCACTATCACTATAAATTAAATTTTGAATTGTTGAAAATCCGACTTCAGTTTCTAATGTTGCCCATTGTTGTGGATAAGATAATTTAGATTGTTCTAAAGTTATTGTTCCTCCACCAGGTAATGTATTAAAAACATAAGGGTCAAATTGAATTGGGTCAACAACAGTTGGTGTTGTTAAATTTTGTGATAAAAACGAATTAAATATTCTTCTTTTATAGTTTGCAGGATTACCATACTTTAATAGAACATCATACTCTAAGAAAGACTTCATCGTATTAGTAAAGACTCCTAATTGATTTTCAGCTAACACATTAAAATATTCCTCGTTTGTTGTTGTTGATTGTTTTGTCGTAACACTCATCAAACTTCTAAAAAGATATTGGAAGTTTTTATAAACAGCGTTAATATCAACAGGTGAAACACCAATTGCTACTTGAACTTGTGGACCTAAATCAATATCCGCAATAGGTTTACAAAAGTTTAAAAACTCTTGTTCCAATTTATCTAAAATACTTCTATCAAATACAGAAAAGATTTCCTCTATTTTACTATATTCATCACTCGATAATAATGTGAATGGAGCTTGACTTGATGTGTTTGGTAATATTTTATTAACATATGAATCAGGTTGTGGTTTTACAACTTGATTGGCATCGAAATAACCATAGTTTGGTGTTGACCACAATAATCTAACAGAACCATTATACATAGATTCGTTATTTGTTAAATCAACTTTGGTTGCTCCATTTGAAACGCAATTTAATTCGGCTTGATTTGCCAAAACTGAACCAAATGATGGAACAACAAAATATTTTGGTCCTGTAACCGCAATTGATGGTGGTACCTCACAGGGTTCACTACTCGTAGTTGGGTCTTCAATATTATCTGGTAGAATTACTGACCAAGTTTGAAAATTAAGTGTTGTGTTATTTTGTGTTGCATTAAAATTAGAATCATCAAAGTTATAAACTTTCATACCTTCATTAACACTCTTCTGTATTTCTTTGTCGGTGTAATTCACATATAAATCATATCCCTTATAAAATACGTTAAAGTCATTAATAACTTTAGGGAAAAATCCTGTTTGAATTTTAATGTTTGAGGTAGTTTGTTCTTGTAAAGTTATTTGTTTAACACCGTCAAATGTAAACTCATATGTCTTTGTTTCGGCACTTGTAATAGGGTCAAAGTTTTCTTTGTAGTTAAAGTTTTTCCAAGCGGAATCAATAATATCAACACCTTGTTCTTTATATGTTTTATATCTATACCAAACAGAACCTAATTTAAGAATCCAAGCATAAGGCATTTTATGAATAGCACCAAACTTTTTAAAACAAGAAGCAATATAATCTAAATCATTTGAAGAATCTAATGTCTTATATCTTTCTCTTAATGACGCTAATGGTAATGAATTCAAGAATAAATAAGCCGCTTGGATATATGGGTATTTATCATTTCTTCTCCAATTATAAACACCATTCTGTATTGCATTAATAAAATACGGAGTATTAAGTATTGATGTAATTGTTTGAGTTGATAAACTAAGTGTTGGTGAAATGTAATTAACATAACCCTCTGTTGGTACAAAATCAGATACCTCTCTACCTTTAAAGAACGCATCCAATCCAACAATATTATTTAAACTTGGTGTTGTTGGATTTAAATATGAAAAGTTGGTAACAGGTCGGTTTGTTGTTTTATTATAAACACTGGTAAAATTGGCAATAACATTTCTCTCATCAAATACTGTCATTACATTTTTAGTATCATACACTAATTCACCTTTACTAAGATTACTTGAACTCATATTGTTTTCAACCCAAGAAGGATTAGTAAACGGATATGTGTCAACAACCAAAGGAGTATTTGAAGCGTTTTTAACCAATTGAGTTAATGCCTCAGAACTTGGTGATTCTTGAGGGATTTTACCTAAATCTTTTATACTAAGAATATTAAACGAATTTTCTGTGAGATTTTTAATATAAGGTGTTACAAATAAATCTCTACTAAATTCTTGATAAGACCTACCAGTTCCATCATTTGATATTGATTGTAAAAACAAATCATAACTTGGTTCACTTAAATTCCAGTTTTTTAATTTGAATGTAATATACGGTGAACTAATTCCAAGACCTAAAACAATATTATTAGTCTCTGTTTCAATATTTAAGTTAATTAATTGATTACGTTGATTTTGGTTTGCTCTAATAAATCCAGAATAGTTTGAGGTTAAGAATTGTCTTTCCCATATTTCATAGAAAAATTTAACTTCTTCTTTATTGGCATAAGCAAGACCAATTGAAGGAAATTCAATTGCATTTATATTAATTACCTTAGTTGTCTGTCCATTGTCGGTTGGTGGTTGAACAATAGGAGGATTAAACTTTTGAGTTAAACCTCTCATAAACTCTTCAACAAATTCAACCTCAGGCCATTTTTCATACAAATAACCTTTAGTAACTCCAACAACAGATGGGTCACCAATATATTTTAATTGAAATCTTCCTTTTTTATCATCAGGAGTTTCAACAAAAAATTGAGGCCAAGGATAAACAGGTATTTGTGAATTGGCATAATTTGAATTATTATTTAATGCAGTTGGAGCAACAGGAACATTACCACGAGTGTCGGTTCCTTGTGCCGCAGTTTGATTATTTATAATTACTTCTTTTCTAACTGGGTCATACTTAACATTCCAAGCGTTGGTATGTACATCATCAAGTAATCTAATAAACCCTTCTGCCGATGCCATAACAACCGCACAAATATTTCTAACACTAGGTTTAAATCCAATACCTGTATCTGAGTTTTCAATTTTTCTTGCCAAATCTGCCGATATAACAGTTTCATATTCCGATAGTTTTTTGTTGGCCTCAGTTTCAATTTGTGATATTGTTCTATCAAATTTATCCTCACCATCAAAAACATACAACGGTTCGTTAATTTTTGAAACTTTAGATGGGTTTTGTTGAGTTCCTTTAGTTGTTTCTTGAAAAGGTCTTAAAATATCTTCAATATATTTTTTTATATTAACTAAGTCTTCATTAGTTGGAGAAGTAATTCCAGTTTGTTCTTGAAGTGTCTTTAACAAATCAACACTTTCAAAATCAATATCAATAGTAAACATACCATATACAATACTATTTTTAATTGGGGATAAACCTTTTTTACCTAAAACAGGATTTGATGCCAATAAATCATTATACTCCTTTATTTGACCATTTAATAAACTTTTTGCCGTTTCTCTAACTTGAGCATTTGCTGGTGTTAAATATTGGTTTTTAAATGTATAAACATATTGACCTGTAACCAAAACAATTGGTTTTGGGTTCATATATGTTTTAAACCAAGAATTAGAAGCTCCTCTAATTTGATTGAAATATGCTGATAGAACATCTTTATATTGTCTAATATCAGTTAAAGGTTGAACATTAGCCGGAGGATAAGAAGCAATAATTGATTTTTCAAAATTACTAAGTTTACTCATTAATTGAGCAACCGTTAACTCAGGGAAGTCCTCAGGAATTAATTTTTTGGCTTTATATTCACTATAAACCTCAACTATTTTTTCATAACCTCTTTCCGATACTATTTGTGTTACAACATTATCTTGGCTATTTGTTGGTTCTGAAACTCTAACACCTAAAGCAGATGAATTTTTTCCTAACTCTAATGTTCCTGTCGGTCTCGAAACATCATATCTTGTACTATACATATGTGGTGTCGCCAACAAGTTCCCAATAGAAATTTCATTAAGAATATTAAACTTATATCCAACAAACTCTAATCTAACTTGGTAGTTACCACTGAATGAGTTATAACTAGCGTTAAATGTTCTAAGATTTAATTGGTATTTAATGGCTTGACCATAATAACCTTTAAGGGTTAAATAAAACGGACAATATGGTAAATTAAAAAAGGCTGCGTAAGGTGAACTATTACCTAATTGAAATAATGCTCTACCTTGAATATCCTCCAATAAAATTGTTACAGTAGGAATAAATGAAGTGTTTGTACTGACCTCAATTGAGGTTATACCCAATAAACCACTATCAACAACTTTCCCTTCTTCAACAGGTGACATTTTCTTATAAGCTTGGTTATTTGGACCAATTATTGTCTCCTCCTTTAGTTGATTAACACCTTTTTGATTTATAGAATCTTTACCAGTTAATTCATCATAATAACCAGTACTTAAGTAAGTTCCTTCTGTTGGTCTTAAGAAATTCATCTTAGCAACTGAAATGGTTCTAATTCTATCTTCGGGACTACCACCAACAGATAATTTTGTTCTTGGTACAACTTCAGCCTCTAAATTGGCATACATAACCAAATTTTCGTGGTCAACCAATCTTTCCGCAATATTACCAAACGCATCAATTGTTTTGTTAGGGTCAACAACAATTATGTTGTTGTAATCAAAATCAACCAATATGTTTCCACTGTTATCTCCTGGTCTGTTACCTGCCATAATAATAAAAATAATTATCCAACGCCGCTTTATAGTCTTGTAATGATGGTAGTAATGGATAAGGAATAATCAATACAGCACCATCATATATATTATTTTCAAGTCCACCAAATTGAGGATTACCTTGTAATATCAACCAACCAAAATATGGTGAGTTATAATATTCTTGTGATATAATATCTAATCTACTTTGAGCAACTTTATAAATGTAATTTTTATCTGTGGTTTTTTGTGGCAAGTCAACAAAGGGGACAACAGTTTGTTCTCCATTAATTAAAAATTCACTATATCTGTTATAATATTGAAATGCCATTATAATAGTTTTGTTTTAGACACATAAGTTAATGGTGAAACTGCATCATTCCAAGTTTTAGTAATAGTATTTAAATTACCAAATTGACCTAACCCTTTAATCAATGTTATTTGATTTTCACTATTAGCGTTTTCTGTTGTATAAGTAAACACTCGTTTTTTACCTTTAGTATAAGGAGTAAACTTTAAAAACGGAACCAATTCTTCCTTTTCTTTTTTATCAATTATTCCCCTTGTAATTTTATTTTCCTTTTCAAAATTTGGTTTTGTTTGTGTTATCCAATATTCATCAAACGCATCCACCAATTTTTTTCCATTATTTCCAATTAAGTCAACATTACTAATAATATTACCAATTAATGCATTTCTAAATGTTTCTTGTTTTTTTGAATCAATAACGTCATTTGACATTAACATATAAACTCTTCTTAATGATAAATTCTTGTTAGTAAATACCTCTGTTTGGAATGGATTAAAAACATCTTTTGTTTTAATTTTTGTAGAATTAGGAAACACTAATGGCCCCGAATAACCCTCAAAAGTAGTCTCAGTAATTATTGCTTCATTAAACGCATAAATACTTTCACCAATTTTTTTTATATCGTTTTTTAATTCTTCTAGTGTTGTTGAAACACCTGAAGTAGTATCAACATCACTAGTTCCAGAAGTAATGTATGTTGTTATTTGTCCATTCTTTTTGGCAAATCCATCGGTACCAGTATCTGTAAATCCCGGAACTTCATAAATAATTGTATTAATTCTTGATAATTTTGGAATATAAACTTGTTGAGCGTTTACCATTCCTTGAGTTATCATAGTTACAGGATTTTGATATACACCTTTTTTCTCTTGCAAGAATTTAACATAATTGTCTTTAACTTGACGAATAACTTTATTTGAAAAACTAAACTTTTTTTCATTTAAAAATTGAATGAACCCTTCATCATCACCTTTAACATCCGCAATTAAATCTGAAAATATTTCGTCAATTCTTTTTTCAACATTGTATGGTTTTCCAAATAGTTCTACGTTTGAAGGTGTGGGCGTTAAATCCAAGGCAAATTCTCCATCTTTATAAGTTCTTTCTAACATCCATTGTTGTCTTAAAGCATTATTATATTGATTAACACATTCTCTATTTTTATTAACAACATTTGTGAAATATGTTTGAGTATCCGTAATTAAATCATCCATAAAAGTTTGATAACTTGTTGTACCTGAAACAATATCTCCAGAATTAACCGTTGTTATTATTGTACCAACCGTCGATTCATTTGTTTGACCTTGATTAGGTAATGCGTCGTTAAGTGTTGGAGGTGGAATATTTTTATTAGCATCTAAAATTTGTTTATCAATAACCTTATAACTATCATCTGTTGGTGTTGCTCTATCGTCATAAATTTCAGTATTAGCATAATAGTTAAATGTTAACGCATTCTGTAATTTATCAACCGATTCTTTTAATCCACTACCACCAACAAAGTTAAATCCCATAGTAACAATGGCAATCATAGGTTGAACACCAATACCTTCAGGATTAATATCTAACTCTTCATAGGTAAATCCTAAACTTGTTGGAATAATTTTTGTATTATAAAAGTCACCAATTCTTAATACTAAAACAGGAGGTGCTCCAAAAGACGTGTTTGTGGCGTTGTTGTATTCTAAAACATCTTTTCCACCAACAGATTTAACTGTAGGTATTGTATCTCCAGGTCTCATACATTGTTGTAAGAATGTAAGTCTAGAATTTAATCCTTCAGGTGTCATTGAGTGAAAAGCCGGTTGGAAAAACTTTAATTTTTCTTTTAAGTTATCATAAACCATCGGAGTTTCTTCTTTTATTGTTTCAAAATAATCACACTCAGATAATAATGCCCTTAATACTCTTTTACTAATATTATCTCTAACAACAACTTTTTGTTCTAAAACATTCTGAGTAACCGTCTTAGTTACAACATTACCAACGGTAACATCTGTTTTTGCTTGTTGGGCCTCCGATGGTGGTTTATTTAAATCAGACTTAATACTTGAAATAAACGCTCTTCTACACGCCATAGCATTTGTTGAAAATATTTTTTCTGTTGGAGACAAACTATCAGCATCGTTATCTGTACAGTTAACTTTTTCACCACTAATAAATTTTTTTTCAAGGTCAAATTTTTGAACTTGGGACACGACTTCACCTTCAGCAACTCTTGTAAATAACAATCTTGATTCTTCTACAAATTGTTTTATTTCAGTTTTTCCAGTCATATATGTTATTGCAGAATCAATACGTCTTTCCGATAACTTTTTATTATAATCTTTTTTTGCTGGTGCTGAAGCACTACCAGCTATTGTTATTGTAACCGTTCCCGGATAATTAGACATTTGAGTTTTTAACTCATTTATAAAATCATCAATCTTATCTTTGTTTGGTTTAATTACCGATTGAAAAAAGTTTGTTGTTTGAGCGACAACACTATTTGGACCATAAGTTCCTTCTCTACTAATATATGGTGTATACGTGTCCTCATAATTAACACCAAGTTGTGTTGGAATATCATTATCAAAATAAAACCCTAAATCATTATATGCCATTATTTTATTATTAGCATCTGTAACACCGGCAGTTCCTTGAGCCACCGCATCTATATTACCAACAGTCTTCACAGCATATTCAACAGATTCTTTTGATAATTCTTTTGAAGTAATGGCTTGTTGAATTTGAAATAAATCATCTTGTTTTATTGTATAATATTTCTTAGCAAGTTCATATAAATCATATTTCCTACATCCCGCAAAGAACGATTCCAAAATACTATCGATTCTTACTTTATTGGTTTCATTATTTAAAACCTTGTTAACAATAACATTTAACGCTGACGGATGGTCAACAACAATTTTCCAAGTTAAAGTACCCGTTCTTGAAGTATTCTTATAAGTATAAATTGGTTCGGGTCTTCCCAAAAATTCATTAGCATTCCAGTTAGCATTAACACTTTCAGTAAACGTTAATGCATATGGAGGGAACCACATTACTCTACCACCGTTAGGTCCTCTTTCACAAACCGGCAAATCAGCAACCGCATAACCCGGAGCGTTTGACGTAGCCCAAGCCAAGTTCTCAATCGAGAACATATATTTCTTGGCATAACCATTATTATCATTTCCAATTAAGTTTGTCGAATCTTGACCACCTTCTTGTTTGTTTGGAGCAATATTAAGGTTATAGGTATTATCCAATACCGAATAAGAAAATCTTCTACCCTGTGTTGTAATACCATCAGTTTTTTGTAAGTCATTAAATTGAAGATATGGTGTATCTTTGGCAAAAACTCGGCAATATTCCGTACCAACTTCTTGTCCAATTGAACCGATGTATGAAAGAACTCTAGAACCCTTTGTAATCTCTTTATAACCATCGTGAAAGACCTTACTCACTTGGTCAATAGCATTACCTACATGTTGTAATCTTTTACCACCTTGAGGTTGGCTATCGATAATTCTTTGGGTGTCATCTAAAATTGAACCTTCACGATATACTCTATTTGTTGATTCAGTTGAGTTGTAAGATGAGGGCTTAAAGTCTTCATCTTGATTAAAGATTGCTCCACCAAGACCAACTTTTTTACCGGCATTACCTTTATACTTTGGAGAAACCCAAGTAAATCCACCCTCAATACCACCACCATTACTATATGTAGGACCATTAGCGCCAAGTCTAACTTCTTGTGAAGGACCTTCATAAAGTTGAGCAAGTTCTTGTGGTCCATAGACCGGCATTTGTTGTTCCTGACCATAGGTATTTACAGGTAAATCTCCTGATGGAGAAAATACTCTTGACGGGTCAGAGGTAATAGAACCTACATAGTAATCACTATTATTGGTTGTTGAACCAACAATCGCCCCGCCCAATCTGTCAAATAAAGTTCTATCAAAACTTGGTTTATATTTGTTAAAATCAATATTACCAAATAAACGGGACTTTTGTCCACTACCCAAATTGTTATAAAACAATTGTGAACCTGTGGTATTTGCTCCCAATAAACCAGTTAATAATTTTCCAACGGTAGATTGTCTATAGGCGTTCTGTAATTGTTGAATTGTTGTTGGTTGACCTGGATTAATACTTGGGTCAAAATATGAACCAGGAATTGTAGATACAGGTAAAATACTACCAGCAAGTCTTAAAGCAAAATCACTAGCAGCAAGAATTGGATTTGAAGAAATTGTAATCTTATAGTTAGGTTCAATTAAAGGAACTCTACCGGTTACAAGACTTAAAATGTCTGTTCCACTTCTTACGTTGAATATGTTGGCTCTTCCAATTGTGTCTTGAAGTATTTGTGCTGCGATTCGAGCTTGAAAATCTTTTCTTAAGTTTTCAGCACCCATTCTTGCAATATACGAATCTTGACTTAACAGACCATCACTACCTTGTGGGTCTTTAAATAATAAGATTGATACGGGAGAATAACTTGAAGGGACGAATAATGATGGATTAAAATTATTTGAATACGGTTGTCCGTTTCCTTGTCTATCTTGGTCAGGTGTAACTGAATTAAACGTTCCAATTGCGTTTGCGGCATCTAACCCCTGTCCAACACCAGCATAAGCATTTAATGGTTTCCAAGCCGGTGAAATGTTTCCAATACCCTTATCCGAAGCAATAAACGATTCATCAACAATATTGGCATCTTGATAACCATATTCCCCCTCGTTTGATTTACTATTAAGTAATCCGTTAGGGTCGGGGGCTTGTCTATAACCACCATCATTTCCATATTGATTTAAGGGAAATAATTTGTTGGCTAAAGAAGGTTCGTCAATAAGTTGGTCAGGACTATCAATAACAGAATAATCTGATTGACTATACTCAAAATTAATAGGTGGCGTAAACTTACTAGGAGATTTACTATAAGGTTGTAAATTCCTTTTAGTAAGCCTTTTTAAGAAGTTTTCAATATTAATTAAATCTAAAGGACTTGTCGCCATCTATGTTTTATTTATAAATAGATTGATGGTATTTTTTTTTATTCTTTTGTTCCCTTAATTTCTGTTGGAGCGACTTGTTTTGTCATTTTTACAATTTGTTTTATGAAACTTTCACTATTAACCAAATTGGTTAGTGTTTTGTTTAAATATTCAACACTAACACCAGGAGGAGCATCAATTTTAATTGTTATTACACCACCTACACCAACTGTTTGAGGTGTACTTTTAACATATTCTTGAACTTTACTTATTGCATCAATTTGTCTTGCTCTTGCACCACTAGCACCAAATACTGAAGCACCATCAATCTCAGGGATTTTTTTAACTTTAGTTTTAACTGCTCCAACTTTACCTGTATCAATCACTTTTTTGAATTCTTCCATTGCTGACTTGAAAGATTTTTCTGTTGACGAAGTACCTGTAGTTTTACTAATTATATTAGTTAAAATATTAGAAGTTTTATCTGAAATATATTCGGGTAAATCAATAAACTTTGTTTCTAATATTTTAAATTGCGTATTAAAAGTTTGTTCACTAATTTCTCCTGATTGTGTTTTTGTAATTAAAGATTGAAGTGCTCGTATTGATTCATCAACAAACTTACTTACCTCTTTTGTTTCAGGACCAGCATTACTAATTTCTCTTGAAACTGTTCTCACAATGTTTTCTAAACCCACAACATTAGACACAACCTCTTTTGCACCAGCGGTACCATATCTCATTTGATTTAACATACCTAATGTATTTGCCGCCACCTCTGTCATTTCGTGTAATTGATTTCTTTGAATAGCCTCAACAGTTTTTGGAGTTTCTTTTTGTAGTTTGATTAATTCATCAAACTCTTCTTGGTTAAGATTTTGTAATTCTTTTTTGGTATTGTCTTTTAAGTTAACCTCATACGTTCCGCCTTCACCCATACTTGCAATATTTGCCAAAAGTATCTTATCATTTTCATTATCAAAATTAATACTTGGATTTATAGCAGATAATCGAGTATCTAAATCTGCCGCAGCTAAAGCACTTTTAGTTAACTGTTGATAAGAAATACCAGTTAAATCTTCCATTTCTTTCAAACTTAAAATACCTGCCGCACTTATTTTAAATGAATTTGTTTCTTTACTAAAACTAACAAATTTTTGTGTTGCTTTAATTATACTATCTTGTAATGCTCCAGGGTCATTAATTGCATCATTCATCAATTTAAATGGGTCTCCTAAACTACCAACGGCAAGTCCTAATCTTTGAAATCCTGCTGCCATTGCAATAGCACCTTCAGGTCTTAAAACTTTATCCGCAAAAACAGCGGTTTCGTTCATATCAAATCTTAACATTGATGCTTGTGCAGCCATTTTGGTCAACCCTTGAACACCATCATTAAAATTAAATCGATTCATTAACTGTAAATTTTCAGTAACTTCTTTAGTTACAATTCTAGCATTTAAACCTAAACTTTGAACATACTTTATTGAATCCTCAACATTATCACCAATTTGAGAAACCTCATATCCCGCTTCAGCAAAATTCTTAGTTAATGCAAGTGCATTTGTTTGTAATATTTCTGATGATGCATATAATTCTGAAACTTGGTCTACAGTAGCAATTACATTTCTTCGAGAACCCTCAGCAATTCCTTCCATTGTTTTAGTAACATCCATAATGCCACCACCAAGCTTAGTTATTGATGCAACTGAAGAACTAATTGCAATTTGCATTTCCTCAATTCGAACTCTTCCTCCAAGAAATGCTTGGTTAAGACTTTGAGCTTCAATTTTCATATTAGAAATTGCATTAAAAACACTTTCCAAAGGTTTTTCTATTTCCGTATATAAATTGAGAATATCTTCTAAATCTTTTTTTTCATCTTCTGCTGCCATAATTTAATTTCTCGTTACCTATAAATAGAAGAAGGACTAATTTTTTAGTCCTTCTTATTATTTTCAACCCATTTATCTAACAAATATTTTCTCATAAAAACGGGCATTACCATAAAATCTTGATACGTTATTTTCATTAACGTATTTAAGTAATAAAACTCATCAAGTTGTCCTTGTCTATAATCCGAAGAAAGGACGAAAAAAGTCAACCCCAAAACCGACGTTAACTGTCAGTTGTTCTCCTGATGGGGCTATTACTACTCTCGACATATCGAGCTTGGGTTCATTATCATCCATAAACTTACGATAAGTTTTAGAATCAAAAATTGGCATTGATTCAACAAACTTCGAAATTTCGGTTTTATCTGTTGTTCCATTTACCTCAACAATTTCCTTATTCATTCTCCAAGTCACTCTTGGTACAACACGTCCTTGAGGATATGTTTCAGCCATTCTGGATAACTCCGTAATTTCACCATAAGATAATGGTTTAGCTTTGATAGTTGCTTGGGATTTAGGTAAATTAATTGAAAAAGTACCATCTTCTGATGGTTGTTGTCCATTAACAATTGAAAGTTGGTCTAATAAAACATTTGCTTGAAATGGTTTTTTAGTTACCGGGTCGGTAAGATTTAATAAAATTTCAGGTCCAAAAGCTGTGTTTCTTAAAAAGATAAGAATTGCCTCAACATCACCTTCAATTAAATCTTCTACTCTAATATCGGGTTCATATATTTTTGACCTCAATAAATTAAGAGTTAAATCTTTTGCACCACCCATTAAAATATTTTCATCGGCAGCGGTAAGATATCCCACCTTAATTGATTTCTTTTTATTTTTATAAAAAATACCTTGTGAAGGTAATGGTACCACATCATGTGGTAATGTAAAATTTTGTTGACCGTAGTCGTTTGATTGTTGATTGTCCATATAAAAAAATAACCGTAAAGTTTAGCTTTACGGTTAAATATAGTTAGTATTGTTTTTTAATAAATAGTAATTAGTAAACTAATACACATCTATCCATTCTTAACGATGCTGAGATTGTTGCTAAAGCATCTTGAGAATATGATAATGCGTTAAAGTTAACGTCAGTTAAGAATGTTCCATAAAGAATCCACTTCTCAACAACAACACCCGTTGGGTCTAACATCTCCAAGTCAATATCTTTTTTATAACCCGCAGCATAACCCATACGTCCTGTAACTGATTCAGCGTGTAAACGTACCCACTCCATCAATGCTTGTGACGCTGAAGGACCAATTGGGTCTCTAAACGTGACAGCTAATGGTTGCCAATTGAATCTTCCTGCAACATATGTTGAAGTATTTAGGAAAGGGATTTCTGTTGCAACGATTGTTATGTGTGGTCTCGCAGCAGTTTCTACGAACCATTCATTTATACCCAAACTTGATGGAAACCTTAAGATGAAACGATTCTGACGTTTTGGTTCATAAGGAACCGGCATTTTCATTAATAAATCAGCCATATTATTTTAATTTTTATTATTTTATTTATTCTTATAAATATTAGTTAGTTAAAAATATTTCTATTTACTTTTTTTTATATAGAATTATTCATTATATATAATTTCTAGTACTAATATATATTCTAGTTTATTTATATTCTTTCTTAATTCCTCCTGATGTAGAATAAGTCTTTACTATATTATCTGGTTTTTTATTAAAATGTTTACTCATTAATTCAACATTTCTTAAATCGTCATCTGAAAAACCAATAGATAACTTATTAGGGACAAATTTGTTGGACACATCATTTTTGAGGAAAGCTCTCTTATTTAAGACACCCGCCATCGCTTTAATATAATCCACAAAACCTTCCATCGCTTTGACTTTCGCAACCTCAGGGTTGGCAGCACCTTCTTCGTCTCCAAAAGAAACGGGGTGGTATTTGTTAAGTTCCAAATACGTTTT
>Ga0208852_1000210_pt1 | contig 16334 bp, 15 predicted proteins | sample LakMenEpi18Jun09_FD_150711 | JGI IMG/M metagenome (GOLD analysis project Ga0208852, IMG submission 150711) | Freshwater microbial communities from Lake Mendota, WI - 18JUN2009 deep hole epilimnion ns (SPAdes) | ecosystem: Environmental > Aquatic > Freshwater > Lake > Epilimnion/Euphotic zone ...
CGTTCCCGTGGCAAATCTTGGCCTTATATATGGAATTACAGCGTTGGTGTTTGGAGTGGCATTTGTCATTGGAACTATTGCACTTGGCTCAAACCCCACGGAAGCCCGTTCGATGAGGCTTTTTTCGTTTTCTATTACTTATGTATCGGCGATCTTTCTTGCCCTGACCCTGGACGTTTTGCTGATTTCAGCGTAAGGGAAGTTCGGATAGAGCGGCTCTGCATTGTTAGTGTCGTAAGCGTTATGTCCACGGTTGAAGTGCCCTCCCTCGCCCATTCCCCTCACCCAACCGCACTCGGGCTGGCGGGCGAATGGCTGACCACTACGGATCATCGCCGCATTGGTCGATTGTTTATTGGTGGGGCAGCAGTGTGGCTGGCAACGATGGTTGTGGTCTCCACCATCTTGGGGGCCGAACGCATCGCAAGTGATTCCTCTCTCGTCCCAGCAGACAGCGTGCTGCAGCTCTTCTCACTCGTTCGCACGCTTGCTTCGTTTGGTGTGATGATTCCGTTGTTTATTGGGCTCGCAATTGTCGTTGTGCCAATGCAGGTTGGTGCGCGCGCGATCAGTTTTGCCCGTGTTGCATCGCTCGGTTTTTATCTTTGGCTCATCGGCAGCGGCTTAATTGTTGGTGCGATCGCCGCAAATGGCGGCCCTGGCGGCGGCAATGCGCAGATGGTTGATCTCTATTTGATTGGTTTGGCGTTGTCCGTCTTGGGCGCTCTTGCCGCATCGGTTTCGTTGTTCTCAACGGTGCTCACCGCTCGCACTGCAGGTATGTCGTTGGCAGATGCGCCAATGCTTGCCTGGTCGTCACTTGTTGGAGCAGCGGCGTTGTTGCTCACACTTCCCGTCATGCTCGGCACAATCATTTTTACAGCGGTCGATCATCATTATGACCGCCTTGCATTTGGTGGCAATGAAGGCCTGATGACGTGGTTGGGCTGGGCCTTTACGCAGCCTCAAACATTCATCTACGTGGTGGTCGCACTCGGTGTGCTTGCCGACATGACACCAGTGATGGCTCGCGCAAAGCAGCCATTGCGCGGAGCTGTCGTCATTGGCTTGGGTTTGATTTCCACGGCGCTTGTTGGCACTGTTTCACAGACCTCCCACTCGTTGAACTGGTCGGGTTCGCTCACCGACAAAGCGAAGAGCTTTGTTCCTTACGCCCTGTACAACCTGTTGCCACTACTCGGCCTTGTCATTGTGCTGGCAACTGCACTGCTTGCAGTGATTTCCGGTAAGCCAAAGATCATCGCACCGTTTTTCCCAACAGCGCTTGGTGTTGGAATGATCATGACCGCAATGCTGGGTAATGCCGTGCAACGAGTTGAGCAGGCCGGCTTGGCTGGAACAGTGTTCGACGAAGCCGCACTCACTTATCTCACATACGGGTCTGTGCTCGTTGCTTGGGGCGCGCTCGCATTTTGGGGCCCACGAATTTGGGGAAAGATGTTGTCCGATGTAGCCGTTGTAGGGCTTGGCGTGTTGGGCTTTATAGCAACAGTGTTGGCTTCGTTGCCGTATTACATTGCAGGTTTTGCCGATCAGCCTGCAGACGTCGCATCTGATTTCGATTACTCCGGCCCGCAATCGTTGTGGAATGTTTTATCAACGGGCGGTCATGCACTCATGGCGCTGTGTGTACTTGCTGGTGTCGCAACCGTGATTCGCGCGCGCATGTCGGGTGCAAAAGCATCTGAAGATCCTTGGGATGCACGAACACTCGAGTGGTCTGTTGATGGAGGAGCGCAATGAGCACTGCAACTGCACGAACATTGCCAGCCGGCCCACAACCAGCAAACCGCAACTCGTTGGTCATGGGCACTGCTGCGGTGTGCGCTGCAGGCACCATGTTGATGTTTGGCATGCTCGCCATCTGGTTCAAGTTTCGAGATGCATCACCGTTGCGCACGGACGAAAAGGGCAAATTGATTCATGATTGGCTGCCATCCGAGATCAAGGTTCCGGAAGTTGCTGCCAACACGTTGATGATCACCATGGTCGTTGCGTGCATCATGGCGCAGTGGGGCGTGTACTCGGCTCGTCGTAACGATTCTTCGCATGCAACGTTGGCAACTTTGATCACGGGCTTCATTGGCGTTGCTGCCATCAACGCGCAGGCCGCCATTTACATGCAGATGGGCATGGGCGTTCGAGACGGCGCTTACCAAACAATGTTTTATGCAGTCACTGGCACCATGTTGGTGTTGCTCGCATCCGGAGTGGCGTTTTCACTAGTTGCGATGTTTCGAGCAACAGCCGGGCGCCTTGGTGACAAGCAAGTGATGACGGCGCACGCGATGTATTGGTATTTCCTCACTGTGGTGTTTTGCGCACTGTGGTTCGTTGTGTACGTGCAGAAGTAGGGACGAACATGCTGAATAACGGTTCAAAATTCTTTATCGGCCTCACCGCTCTATCGGTGGTTTCATTTGGCGTCTATATGTTGTTGATCCACCCATCGGCTCTTGGCGCTACGGCACTGTTTGGTCTCGTTGCCGCCACGGCCTTTTTGGCAACGATGGTGGTGTTCACTCGCGATGGCGACACCGAACTGGGCGACTCATCCGTATTGTCAGAGCAGCCAACCGCGTCTATGTGGCCACTCGTTGGTGCAGCGGGTGCAGCGTTGTTGCTTGTTGGAACAATTACAACGCCGATCGTTGCGCTGTTCGGAATCATTTTCCTTTTAGCCACATTTGTGGAGTGGGCAGTGCAATCGTGGAGCGAGCGTGCTTCGAGCGACAGGGCATACAACGCAACGTTGCGCAAGCGCCTGATGAACCCAATCGAGTTTCCGGTGCTCGCAGCAGTTGGTCTTGGCGTCATCATCTTTTCGTTCTCGCGCATCATGTTGGCCATCGACAAGAGCGCCGGCGCCGTCATCTTCATAGTGCTGTCAACGCTTATTTTGTTGGCGGGTATTTTGTTCGCGTTTAAGCCAGCGCTCAAGCGTTCACTGGTGTTATCAATTTGCGTTGTTGGCGCCCTCGGCATTGTTGCAGCCGGAATTGGGTCGATGAATTCTGGCCTTCGCGAAGATCTTGCATCTGCAGCAGAAGAAGATCACTACATGCATCGCGAGTGCGGTGCCGAGGCGTCGAAATATTTTGACAAGTTGCCGCTTGAAGGTGTTTCGCTGACGAGCTCGATTGACACTGTTATCGAATTGTCTGGTGGGAAGTTGATTGCTCGCGTCCAGGGAATTAATGGTGAACGGCAGAGCATCACGATCCCACGCGCAAACCCAACCAACATCGTCTTCCGCAACTTGGATGATGGCGAGTTCCGACTGGTGGCTCATCTTGGCGAAAAGATGGTGACCGATGGTGTCAAGGAAAAAGTTGAGACGTGCACCCAACTAATTCCACAGGGTGCAGAACAAGCACTGACGCTGATCATTCCCAAGCCAGCGGTTGCCGGAGAGCCATTTTCCCTTGAAGTCGCTGGATTGAGCGGCCAAAGCATCGAAGTGGTCGTGCCGTGATTCACGAAACCTCCCTCCGACACTCCAAGAATCGCCTCAATAGGCTGACATCCATGTTTGGTCGCTTGAAGCCGGCGTTGTATGGAGTTGGCACTGCCGTTGTTCTCGCGGGTTGCGCGAGCAATGCTCCGCAAGACACTTGGGCGCCAAAAGGCCCCAACGCACAAAAGATTGACACACTGCAAAAACCAGTTTTCGCAGTCGCGGGGATCATTGGTGTCATCGTGTTTGTTGCAGTCGTTTATGCGGTAATTAAGTTCAGGGATCGTGGCCAGCCAATTCCACATCAAACACATGGAAACCCTGCGCTTGAAATTACCCTCACCATTATTCCCGCACTTATTCTTGCGGTGGTTGGTGTGTTCACATTCCGCACCGTGTTCGATCTTGCCAAAACCGACGACACCGAGATGATTATCAATGTCACCGGACAGCAGTGGTGGTGGGAATACGACTACCCAGTGCAAAACGAATACGGCATTACGCAACCGATTATCACTTCTGGCCAAATAGTTTTCCCTGTTGGCACCAAAGTGATGTTGCGTCAAACAAGCCGCGACGTTATCCACTCATATTGGATCCCATCGCTTAATGGCAAGCGTGATGCTGTGCCTGGCCGTGTACACCTCAACCGCATCGAAGCCGACGAGCCGGGAATTTACGCCGGTCAATGCACCGAGTTCTGTGGTCTTTCTCATGCCAACATGCGCATGGAAGCGATTGCGTTAAGCAAAGAAGATTTTGCGAAGTGGGTTGCTAACCAATTGAAGCCGTATGCATCACCGATGGAAGCAACGCTTGCCAAAGAGGGCGAAACTGTCTTCCTCAATCAGTGTGTGCGTTGCCATCAAGTCAATGGTCTGAAGCGCGCAGACGGCACCGCAGTGATTGCAGCGCCAGACGAGAACTTGGTTGCCGGCGCTGCACCAAACCTTTCTCATCTCATGAGCCGCAACACGTTTGCTGGCGCAATGTTTGATTTGGTCACGCCAGAATGTCGCGACGAAGTGTGGAAGTCGGACAGCGCATCGTTCGGTGCCAAGTACCTTGCTGGTGTTTCCGAAGATTGCCTCAACCAGTCTGATTTGCGTGGTTGGTTGCGAAATGCACCAGCAATGAAGCCGATGTACGCCAACCCTGCATTGCTCGAGAGCACAGGCGGCAAGTACCGCGGAATGCCAAATCTCGGTCTGACCGAGTCTGATATTGAAAAACTTGTCGCCTACCTATTGACGCTGAAATAACCGGAGAACAACATGGCCATCATCGAGCGTCCAAGTGTCACTACGACTCCAGCGGTTATTGCGCCGGCGACCCCTTCGTCGTCGCTCGGCACGCTTCGACGCCCAGTAACAACTGGTGGCTGGAAGGCATGGCTGTTTACTGTCGACCATAAAAAACTCGGCATCATGTACATGGCAACTGCGATGTTCTTTTTCATCGTTGGTGGTCTTGAAGCGGTGCTCATTCGTTTGCAGCTAGCGGCTCCAAACGGCAAGGTGCTTAATGCGGACTTGTACAACCAAATGTTCACCATGCACGCAACAACGATGGTGTTCTTGTTCGTTATGCCGATGGCTGCAGGCCTTGCCAACTATTTCATTCCGTTGCAAATTGGCGCGCGCGACGTTGCATTCCCGCGCATCAACGCATTCAGTTTCTGGGCATTGCTCTTCGGCGGAATTTTCATCAACCTCTCGTGGTTCTTGGGTGGCGCCGCCGACGGCGGTTGGTTCATGTATGCGCCAAACTCCGGCCCAGTGTTTTCGCCAAGTCACGGAATTGACTTCTGGGCACTTGGTTTGCAAATCACCGGCATCTCATCGTTGGCTGGTGCGGTCAACTTGATCACCACGGTGCTCAACATGAGGGCTCCTGGAATGAAGCTCATGCGCATGCCGGTATTCACTTGGCTGCAGCTTGTTGTGCAGTTCCTGTTGTTGTTCGCAGTACCCGTTATCACTGTCGCACTCTTCTTGCTTTCTTTCCAACGCAACTTCGGTGCAACATTCTTCGATGTCGCTGCCGGCGCCGATCCGCTCTTGTGGCAGCACTTGTTCTGGATCTTCGGTCACCCCGAGGTGTACATCCTCATCCTTCCAAGCTTTGGCATCATCTCTGAAGTGCTCCCAGTGTTTTCTCGCAAGCCTTTGTTTGGTTATCCGTTCGTGGTGTTCTCGGGTGCAGCGATTGGTTTCGTGGGTTGGGGCGTATGGGCTCACCACATGTTCGCATCGGGCCTTGGCCCAGTTTCCGTCGCCGTGTTCTCGATTGCAACCATGGCAATCGCAGTTCCAACCGGCGTAAAGATTGTCAACTGGACACTCACGTTGTGGGGTGGAAAGTTGGTCTTTACCGCGGCCATGAAGTTTGCGATTGGTCTAATCGTGCTGTTCACCATTGGTGGGCTTTCGGGCGTCACTCACTCGGTTGCACCATCCGATACACAACAAACCGATACGTACTACATCGTTGCCCACTTTCATTACGTGTTGTTTGGTGGAGCAATCTTCGGTTTGTTCTCCGGCTTCTATTACTGGTGGCCGAAGGTATTCGGCAAGTTGCTCAACGAACGTCTTGGCTCCTGGAACTTTTGGTTCATGGTCATTGGTATGAACATGACATTCGGGCCAATGCACATTCTTGGTTTGCAGGGCCAGCCTCGCCGTATGTACCAGTGGACAGAAGCGCGTGCAGGTGAAGGCTTCTTCAACTTGGGTTTCTGGAACCTCATTGCATCCATTGGTTCACTGGTGTTGACATTCGGTGTGCTGTTGTTCCTCATCAACGTGTTCATCACGACGCGCAAGGGCCAAATATCCCCGCTCGATCCATGGAACGCGCGCAGCCTGGAGTGGATGACATCCAACCCGCCAAAGGAACACAACTTCGACAGTATTCCTACCGTCCACCACCTGGACGAGTTCTTCCACCGCAAGTATCAGGAAGATGCCAACGGCGTAATGCAGCAAGTAAAGACCGCAGAAGAAGTGCTGAAGGAATTGGAAGACAATGCCGACGCACACATCCACATGCCGTCGCCGTCATATTGGCCAATCGTGCTTGCACTTGGTTTGCCGGTTGTTGCCTTCGGAGTGATCTATTCAATTCCTGTCGCCATCTTCGGTGCGGTGATTATTTTGTTCGGTTCGTATGGCTGGGCAATCGAGCCATCAACTGCACCTGATGACGACATCGACCCACCAACCGAGTCCGGTACGTCAGTAGAGGTTGCTCATGTCGGCTGATCACGCAGTGGCTTCAAATGATGCACACGTAACATCAACAGGCCTCTCCAACGTCAAGTTGGGCATGTGGTTGTTCCTAGGTTCAGAGTGCTTGTTATTCGGTGGTTTGATCTCTACCTACATGCTGTATCGCGGACGCGTGGGCACCGGCCCAACCCCAATGCAGGTGTTCGATATTCCCTTTACCTCGGTCAGCAGCTTCGTGTTGCTCATGAGCTCACTCACGATGGTGCTCGGCGTTTCTGCCGCACACAAGGGCGATGATCGCAACACGTATCTCTGGGTTGCAGTTACCGCGCTACTTGGCGCCACGTTCGTTGGCGGTCAGGTGTACGAGTTCACAGCGTTCTACAACGAGGGAATGGGCTTCACCACCAGCTTGTTCACCTCAAGCTTCTACGTGCTCACCGGTTTCCACGGAGTGCACGTAACTGTGGGCATCATCATGTTGATGTCCACGCTTGGCATCATGAAGCGAAGCAAAGTTCCTGGCAGCAAGTCTGAAACCATTGAGATGCTCGGTTTGTACTGGCACTTCGTCGACGTCGTGTGGATCATTATCTTCACGCTTATCTACCTGATTCCGGTCTGATCATGAGCACCGACACCACCACCCACACCGAAGAGCACGGCATGTCAAATGCTGGATACATCAAAATTGCTTTGATTTTGGCCGCGATTACGGCCCTAGAGGTTGCCACGTACTACGTCGACTTCGGTCGCCTGTTCTTGCCAGCACTGATGATCATGATGGTCGTCAAGTTCATCATGGTGGTCAGTTACTTCATGCACCTGAAGTTTGACAACAAACTGTTCACCTGGATTTTCTATGCCGGCCTCATCCTTGCAATTGGCGTATATTGCGTGGCTCTAGCAACCTTCCACTTCTTTTCGTAATAAACCCAAAGACATAGTGGGGCAGGCCGAACATGCTGGCTGAAGTAACCGAGTTTGTTAGCCCATGGCGCTTTCAGCGCCATATCGAAGTGTGGTTGGTCATGGCAGTAGTCATTGGCAGTTACGTTTACGCCATCAGGGTCATCGGCCCGCGGGCCGTCGGTAAGGGTGTCATCGTTACGCGCCGACAAATCACCGCCTTCACAGCGGGCGCAGCGTTGATGTGGTTTGCAACCGACTGGCCAATTCACGACATTTCCGAGGAATATTTGTATTCGATGCACATGGTGCAACACATGACGCTCGCATATTTTGTTCCGCCACTGATGTTGATTGCGACGCCGCAGTGGTTGTACCGCGCAATCTTCGGAGATGGTGTTGGTCGCAAAGTCATGCGATATCTTGCGTGGCCCCCAGTTGCTGGTGTGCTTTTCAATCTGGTTGTGATGCTCTTGCATATTCCAGCGCTGGTGAACCAAAGTGTTTCTAATGGCCCGCTGCATTATGGGTTGCATGTGATTCTCATAGTCTCAGCACTTCTGATGTGGATGCCCGTGTGCTCGCCAGACCCTTCCTTGCGCATTGGCTACGGCGGGAAGATGATTTATCTATTTATGATGTCGGTGATACCGACTGTGCCCGCGGCTTGGTTGACGTTTGCAGATAACGCTGTCTACAAGCATTACGACATTGCTGTCCGTGTGTGGGGGCTTTCGGTGCAAACCGATCAGCAACTGGGTGGGGCAGTGATGAAAACATTTGGTGGCATGTACCTTTGGTCGATCATCGTGGTCATCTTTTTCCGCCGTTTCATCCGAGGGTTCTTCTCGGAGGTGGGGTACAAGGAAAAACCGTTAACGTACGACGATGTTGAAGCGGCGTTTGACAAAACCACGCCACCAGCCGAGCCGAGGCAGTCAATCAGCGAGTAGTTACTGCCAGCGAAAGAGTTTCGCGGCAGTTGCTGGGGCAACAAGCGCCCACACTGCAAGCACAATCCACGACGCACCACCATTGAGGGAAGTCTCTGTGAGTGCGCCACGCATTACATCGGCAAGTGCACTAGATGGCAGGAGTTGTGCGGGAGCCTGCAACCAACTGGGCAGCGAGTCGAGCGGGAACATGATCCCGCCAATCAACAGCAGCACTAAGTACAGGCCGTTCTGGGCCGCCAAGTTGACCTCGCCGCGCAACGTTCCAGCCAGCGTTAGGCCAATGCCAGCAAAGGCAAGGGTGCCAAGCAGGACAGCGCCCACTACGGGCGCAACAGCACCTAAATCACCGCGCCAGCCGAGGATTAATCCCACACCAATCAAGACCAGCAACTGCACCACCTCGACCAACACGACGGCGAGGCTCTTTGCAAGCACAAGGCGCTGAGTGCCGAGTGGTGTCGCACCCAATCGCTTCAGCACCCCGTAGGACCGCTCAAACCCGGTTGCAATTCCAAGACTGACCATCGCGGTCGACATCACCGCTAGCGCAAGTATTCCCGGCAGTAAAAAGTCAACCGCATTCTGATCACCACGTGGAAGTACATCTACCTGGCTAAAAAAGACGAGAAGAATCGTTGGGATGCCAATGATCACCAGCAACTGTTCACCGTTCCTCGCAATGACGCGCAATTCCGACTTCAGCTGTGCAAGTAGGACACTCACGGTTTGCTCCGTTGTGTCAGACGACGGAAAATTTCCTCAAGGCGTTGAGAACCAGCGCGCAGATTGTCCAAGCCTTGATGTTGTTCGGCAAGCCAATCGGAAATCAATCCAATGATTTTTGCGTCGCTTGTCCCCGCAACCACATAGTCGGGTCCGTCCTGCACCACTGTTGTTCCGATGTGGGCAGAGAGCGCGGCTGGATCTATTCCGCGTTCCGTCGTAAAGCGAATCTCGTCATGCCCCTGACGCAACGATTGCAAAGTGCCGCTAGCAACGATTGCCGCTTGATGAAAGACAATCACATCGTCGGCACAGCGCTCCGCTTCGTCCAGTTCGTGTGTTGCCATGATTACCGTGCAGCCGCTTGATGAGAGCTCGCGCACAACATCCCTAATCATTTCTCGTCCCTCAACATCGACACCCGCCGTTGGTTCATCAAGGAATGCAATATCGGGTTTCGCGGCAAGCGCCAAGGCAAGCGACAAGCGCTGCTTCTCTCCGCCAGAGAGCCGCCTCCAGGTGCTTGATTGACGATGTGTCAATCCCACGCGCTCAACCAGATCCTTCGCCACCATTCGGTTGCCGAACAACGCGCAGTAATGATCAATTACTTCACCCACGCGCGCACTGGGGTAGACGCCTCCGTCTTGCAGCATCACGCCCATGTGTTGGTTCAGCGCGTCACGTTCGTGCAGGGGGTCGAAACCAAGCACCCTCACCGAGCCCGAAGTAGGACGACGGAAGCCCTCGCACACCTCGAGCGTGGACGTTTTGCCGGCGCCATTGGAGCCGAGAATGACCGTCACCGTTCCCGTTCTAGCGGCAAAGGAGACATTGTTGACTGCAGTGATCTGGTCGTACTGCACGACGAGCCCGTCCACTTCAACTGCGTAAGGGTGGCTCGAGGCGTTGGTGCGCACAGAGCAACAGTAGGCAAACCACACCCCTCGCGGCGTACTCCACCGCTAGCCTCAATGTTCAGTGATCGACGTACGACTTCTGCGCAACGACCCCGAGATGGTCCGCAATCTGATGGCTCGTCGGCACAAACCCGAACTGTTAACCCAGTTGGATGAGGCGCAGCGTTTAGATACTCGCCTGCGCGACATCACGAGCGAACGCGACGCCACCAGGGCCCAGGTCAACGACATTTCTAAGCAAGTTGGTGCATTGCGCAAGGCCGGCGATACCGCTGCAGCCGAGGCCGCCATGGCCCAAAGCCGGTCGCTTGGCGACATCGAGCAGTCGCTTGCTGCCGAGTACGACACCGTGAACGCAAGCCTGCGCGATGTGCTCTTACGCCTGCCAAACGTTGTGCACTCGGACGTGGTCGATGGAGCCAGCGACGCCGAAAACCCGGTGATCAAAGGCCCTATCAACATGCCAGCCTCATTTGGTGAGCATCACCGCGTTCCGCATTGGGAAACGGCAACAGCTTTGGGGATCCTCGACAACGAACGCGCTGTAAAAATCAGTGGCGCCATGTTCACCATGCAGCGCGGCGCTGGTGCGACCATGGCACGAGCACTTTGTCAGTACGCACTCGACCACAACGCCGATGCATTTGAGGAAATACGCCCACCATCCCTTGTTACTTCCGCAACGCTCACAGCAACCGGCCAGTTACCAAAGTTTGCCGAAGACGCATACGCAATCGAACGTGACGACTTGTGGTGCATCCCCACCGCCGAGTCGTCACTTACATCAATTCACGCTGGCGAAGTGCTCGACGAAGCACAGTTGCCCGTGCGCTACATGGCCCACACGTCGTGTTACCGACGCGAGGCAGGCTCGGCCGGGCGCGACACACGAGGCATGTTGCGCAGTCACGAGTTTGACAAGGTAGAGATTCTCTCCGTCGCAACGCCAGAACAAGCACCAGAAATGTTGCAGGAACTGCTTGGCCGAGTCGAGTCGGCAATTGCGGGGCTTGGCCTGCCGTATCGGATCATCGAAATTTGCACGGGCGACTTAGGCCAAAGCCATCACCGTAGTTTCGACGTTGAGGTGTATGTGCCTGGTTGCGATTCGTGGCTTGAAGTAAGTTCGGTCAGTTGGTTTAGCGACTATCAGGCTCGTCGCGCAGATATTCGCTTCAAGCGCACTGGGCAAAAAGGCACCGAGATTGCGCACACGCTCAACGCTTCGGCGCTCGCCGTGCCTCGAGTGTGGGCCGCAATCGTTGAAAACTATCGCCAACCAGATGGTTCGGTAAAAGTCCCCGACGCGTTGCATAAGTACATGCGCGGCATCACACACATCACGGCCAAATAGTTTCGTCGGCCATGTCTCTTCGGGATCGCCGCATTCAATACGAAACTGCCGGGCTCGAGCGCAGCGATCTGCACGACAATCCGTTTACTCAATGGCACACGTGGTACGACCAAGCAGCCGAGGCGGGCGTAACCGAGCCAAACGCAATGACTGTTTCAACTATCGGTCTCGACGGCGTGCCCGACTCACGCATCGTGTTGGCGCGTGGTGTTGATGACACAGGGATTGTTTTTTACACAAATTATGCAAGCGAGAAAAGCGAACAACTGCAAAAGAATCCCGTTGCTTCCGCAGTTTTCGCATGGCTCGACTTGCACCGCCAAGTTCGTGTTCGTGGGCAAGTAGTTCAGGTGTCCCAGCAACAAAGCGATGAGTACTTTGCCTCGCGCCCTCGAGATTCTCAGTTGGGTGCTTGGGCATCTCCGCAGTCGCAGGTCATCAGCGACCGTTCGGTGCTCACCGAACGGCTTGAGCAATTTCGTAAACAGTTTGAAGGCTCAGATGTTCCTCGCCCACCCTCATGGGGCGGTTGGCTCATTGCGCCAACAATGTTCGAGTTTTGGCAGGGACGCCCAAGCCGATTGCACGACCGCTTTAGATATTCACGCCCAAATGCCAGCGCTACTGCGTGGACAATCGAGCGCCTCGCGCCCTAGATCGGCCAGCTTTGAGCGGCCGCGGACAGTCCGCGTACGAGTGCAGTGGTGTGTGGTGTGAGGTGCGGGCCCTCCCAATCCCACCACAGAGGGCTCGAGCCACGCACACGTGGCGGCAGCTCTATTTGCACGCCGCTATTGCGCACTCGATTGACGGGGTTGTCGGCGTGTTGCCCCGCCAAGTCGGACGGGATTTTGGCGAGGTCATCTTCTATTTCGTAGGCGGGTAGCTCGTTGCGTAAGTGTTGGGCAACGTGTCGGGCAAGTGTGCGGTTTCTTCCCCCAAGAAGAAGTGTGGTGAATAATCCGCGGCGGCCATATCCGTGCACAGTGATGACGGTGTGGACGTGGGTAAGGAAAGTGTCCAACAACGGGGAGTGGGCTGGGTCTATCTGATGCGATGGAATGTGCCACTTGAGGTCGGCCGGTTGGTGAATGCCGTAATAAGAAGCACCAGATTGTTCGGCTGCGGCCCGGGCAATGACGTCAGTTTGTTCTTCGAGGCCGCCGCCATGAAATGCCATGAAACCAAACGTGCTGCGCAACTCTGATACTTCTTCCACGTCTGGATGTGCGAGTAGGCGATCAAGCATTGTTTCGAGCGCGCCTCGCTGCAACCGTTGCCAAACCGATGACCGCCGCGAACACAAAGGCAAGTCGCCAAGAGCCTTGGCGCTGCAGGAACGAGGCAACATCGGATTGCCAGTTTTCAACATTGCTCGTGACATTCCCCGCCGACGTTCGTTCGCTAATCGCAACGTACCAATACCACGAAAGATACAGACCAGTAAGCACGATAAAGCCCGCTGCCAGTTTGTCCATATAGCGAAGACCATTTCGCAGCACGCGAAGTAGGCCACCTTTGGCGACGGCAAGTGTGACGGTGAGGGTGCTGACGAGAAGTGCCATACCCGCGCCGTAGAGAACAATGCTGATTACACCAGATGCGAAACCATGAACGCCGATGGACCCAAAGATTGCTGTGGTGAGAAAACCAATTGTGCAACCGATGCTGGCGACGGCATAGGCAATGCCAAATACAAACATCGCACGCAGTGAACGATCACGCTGTCCTGCAATGGTTGGTGTGATGAACGACGGTTTCCAACCGGCAAGCATGGCAACGCCCATCACCACTAACGCCAAGCCAATGAGTAAACCCGCGTATTTCGCATTCAGTTCTATCCATTGAGTGAAAAGCCTCGAGATGGTGCCGATGATGATGAATACCAACAGAAAGCCCGATGAGACAGCGGCACTGACAACGAGGGCTCGTTTCACGGGAGCTTGTTGGTTGTTGGAGTCGATGCCCAGGAAGTACAGCAAATAGGCGGGGAGCAAAACGAAGCCGCAGGGGTTTACAGCAGCAAGCACGCCGAGCATAAAGCTGTATGCAAAGTTTCCTTCAAGTGCAAAGATCATGAAGGAAACCACTCGGCAATGAGGCCATCAAGTTTTTCGGCCGTAAGTTCTCCGGCAACCTGGTCGAGCACCACGCCATCTTTTGAGACGAACAAAGTTGTTGGGGCAGTGGCTATGCCAAGGCTGCTGATAAATGCGCCGCTTGGGTCGAATGCGATTTCATAATTGACGTTGTATTTCTCGGCGAACTCTTTTGCAACACTGGCCGAATCATTCATATTGAGCCCAAGAAACGAGATTTTTGAGCCATATTTGTCATGCGCATTTGCCAGCACGGGCATCTCGCGTCTGCAGGGTTCGCATGTGGAGTACCAGAAGTTAATGATGAGCGGCGCGCCTAGTAAGGAGTTAGAAGATTGCGCTTTGCCGTCAATTGTTTGCAGCTCAACAACGGGAAGCTGCTGTCCTTCGATGTCTTCATTGGTGTTCAGATTGGGGTAGGGCACTTCGCCCGGCGTAGTGAGAACCATGGTCGACTCGGTGACGGCCAGGCTGCTCCAGAGCCATCCGCCGCCAATGCTGACCACCAGCACCAGAAGCGACAACAGCGCTATTCGGCGGCGTAATGGACGAAGGGGCACAACAGCACTGTACTTTGCGCTGTTGTGCCCCTTTCGGTGGTTCATGCCACAAGGTGAGCGGGGATTGGCACCTCCTCTACTGCCGTGACACGAATATTGCGAGTGACCGGGCGGCCACGCGGACGCTTGGTGGAACAAATGCGTCCCTCTTCAAGTAGTTCGCCACCCCAAACACCCCAGGGCTCGGTGCGGTCGAGTGCGCCTTGCAGGCATTCGTTGCGCGAGGAGCAGCGAGAGCAAATCACCTTGGCGCGTTGAATGTCCACAAATTCATCCGAAAAGAAGAGGTACGACAACGTTCCGTTGCCGTCGCTGCATCGTTTGGCCGACAGAACCATCGTTTCCGAGTAGTCCTGTGTTGCGGTGAGTGTGCTCATATTTGTTCCTTTCTTGTTGTGGGATTGGCTTCACGCCGGAGATCGGCTTTCGGGGGGAAAACAAAAAAGCCACTGGGATTTTCCCAGTGGCCTCTTTCGCGATCTCCGACGTGAAATCTGTTAAGTCGTGAGTGCTAAGAGGCCTTTGGCCGGACGCTTAGTGAAATTCTTGGAATATTTCACCGCTCCGGCCTGCATATCGAACCAACGCGATGTGCGGGTGGTGGCTACGAATGCCGCATAGGCGAACGCGCGCGCGCCAGCAATTGCTGACTGACGTGAACGGGCGATGGCTGTATGCAACATGGACTCTGTAGCAAACCACCTTCGCCGATGAATTGCAAGCGATTTATGACAAAGACCATGAGAGCCAATACTGGATAGGGTTCGAGGGGTATGTGGCGCCCAGAAGAACCCGTCGATTTGCCCGTTTCGGGCAGGGTATTTACCGCATCAAGACGAGTGCGGTTGGGCGATGTGACACCAAAGGGCCGCTTGCGCTTGGATGCGACAGCACGATATTTGCAAGACATCGCCAACGATGATGCAGTCGATGGAACCTTTTCCGACATTCACGGATGGGTGGTGCGACGCACCGAACTTTGGGTGCATCAGTTTCCTGTGTACATGCACGATGTTCAATTGCAAACCTGGTGCGGTGGTTACGGCTCGCACTGGGCCGAGCGACGCACCCGCATCACATCCGACGATGGTGGCTTGATCGAGGCCGCCGCGCTGTGGGTGCATGTCGATATGCAGACGATGAAGCCAACGCCACTGCCCGAAGACTTCTTCGCTCTCGTTCACGAATCAAGTGGTGGAAGAAAGATTCGTGCGAATTTGGCAATCGGAAAATCGCTTCCCCCGCTGGATGACCCCGGAGCGGTTTCGGAAGAGTGGCAGATTCGTTTCGCAGACATGGACGCGGTCGGACATCTCAACAATGCCTCGTACTGGATTGCCCTGGAGGAATATTTGTCGCAGCACTCGGGAAGACGCGCACCGATGCACGCAACGGTGGAACATCATCTTCCTATCGACCCGGGCCAACAAGTGCGAATCGTTACGCAGGAACTGCCGGAACGAACAGTGTTACGCCATGTGATCAATGCGACGGACGTTGCGGCCGTCACCCAAATTGTCGCGCTATAAATCGTTTACTGCACTCGAACGTATTCGCGCACGCCGTCGACAACGCGGTAATCAAATTCTCCAGCAATGCGAAGGTGCTCGAGATGCGCGAAGGTTTCACTGTCGGCCATTGTTCCTTGGGCCCGTGGTGAAAACAAATGACCCGAAAATTCGGTGACTGTTGCCGGCTTATCAAATGCGGCTGCAGTCGCGCGCAGTTTGTCTAGTCGGCCGATGTGATGAGTCTTTATTTCCTCACACCGCTGAGCAAGATTCGTAAACGGTTTTCCGTGTGCAGGAAGCGAAACCTTCACTTGGGAACCAAAAGCACCAACTTTGTCGAGCGATTCGAAGAATCCATTGAGAGGGTCGGGTTGCGAAGACATTCCAGAAATATGGGGGGTGATGGTTGGCAGCACGTGATCGCCGCACAACATGACGCCCGCTTCTGGATCGAAAAGACACAGGTGATCTTCAGTGTGTCCGGGCGTGTGAATAGCCATCCACTCGCGCCCAGCTAACGAAATGTGTTCACCCTCGGCAAGGCGCATGGTGGGCTTAGGCGCCCGAAACAGCGTTGGCATGCGCCGGATC
>Ga0208852_1000214_pt1 | contig 16306 bp, 9 predicted proteins | sample LakMenEpi18Jun09_FD_150711 | JGI IMG/M metagenome (GOLD analysis project Ga0208852, IMG submission 150711) | Freshwater microbial communities from Lake Mendota, WI - 18JUN2009 deep hole epilimnion ns (SPAdes) | ecosystem: Environmental > Aquatic > Freshwater > Lake > Epilimnion/Euphotic zone ...
GTAAATTCATCCTTTGGAAGTTTGTCAAAGAAATCGATTATCTCCACTGTTTTGAGATCAAATTTTTCAAGATCTCCACGTGGTAGTCCTTCGCGTGTCAAAAAGTCAGCGAGATTTTCGCTAGTTTTAACGAATTTTACTTTGACATTGTTATGATCAGTATAGAGTTTAACACACCATCGTTTTGTTTTCGCACATGTATTCATCACTTTTCCATTGAATAGGTAGTATAAGCATTTTGAATCAGTGAGTAGTGTCACTGGTGTTGAGGAGATAAATCTGTTGAAAGATTTTAATGCTTCTAGAATGGCTACCAGTTCTTGAGTTAAGATGCCAGAATGTATCATATTTTCTGGTATTGTTTTCGAACTGTACGCAATGATTTCCATTTTCTGATATAAATCTGATAGGGTAAAGTTTATATTTTTGTTGAGAAAGAAAGGTACAAAGTAGATGATATTATCCTTTTTATGAACGGCCATTATAAGTGGCGGTTTTGTGGATTCTGGATTAAATTTCAGAATGGGATTACTCCTGTGTTTTGCTAGAGTAGAGATTAGTATGATTGGGCGATATAGAGCCAATGCTAAAGCTTCAATCAAAAAGAAATTTTCATCCACATTGTGTTGTCCTTTCTTGAACTCCTCCAAATAATCACGATATTGAGTGTAGTTATTGTTGAATGTGAAGTCTCGTAGCTTCAATGCAAGGACTCCTTTTCTTAGTTCCTTCACAGCCAATTCTCGTAGATCTGTCGTCTTCTGTATGGGTTTACAGTTGTAGACGGCTAAAATGGCTGCTACACTGAGAAAGAATGAGTCATGCAAATTATTTTCACTAAATTCATGGAATTTTCCTTTTGGTTTTATATCAGGTGGAATTGTTTTGATTACCGATGGTTTCGGTAATTCTATTGGTAGACTCTCATAAACTTGCACTGGTTCATATGGCAATGCCTTGTCATATATGATTCTGTGTGCTGGGTCATCCAAATCTAGGCACGTGGGTACTATCTTTTGATCTGGTACACCTCGCTTTGTTTGGGCCAACACTGCTCCAATGACTCCTGAACCTGTGGATGCATCCACCCATAGATATTTGGGTGCTGCCTCGTCTACCAAGTTGTTGAACAGTGGTTGAGACACTAGAGCTTCTTTAACTTTGACAAAGATGTCTCTGTGTTCTTGCGTAGGTTTGTAAGGTTTGGTACTGCTTGTTAGTGGGGTGAGGGCGTGGGCATCTTCTAGGATTTTTAAATGGATTACCCTCCTAAGGGAGTTTATTAATCCTAAAAAGCTTCTCATTGCTTTCTTAGTTTCTGGAAAGGTAAAGTTTCGAACTTTGTCTATGCGGCGTGGGTCCGCTATGACAAAGTTGTTACTTACATACCATCCTAAGAAACATATTTTTGATTTTGCAAAGTCACTTTTATTCATTGATATCTTGCTTCCATGGAATGCCAATCTCTTGACTAACTGTTCCAATATTTGGAAATGCAATGTGATGGTCTCATGGAAGGTTTTGCACAATGGTGATGTAGTGAGTATGTCATCAAAATAATGTTTCACGTAGGGTAATGGATCTTTCTTCATTTTGACCACGTTCTTGCATTCATAAATTGGTTTGCCATTTTTGTCCAGGACAGGTTCATAGTGAATCATTCTTTCACTAGCATCTGCCCAATAGGCAGGTGAATTTGCCATCCCTGTCGGAACTGAAGTCCAACGATAGCTTCCTGTTGGGGTTAAAAATGTTGACAATACCCTGCTTTCTTCATCAGTTTTGAGACTTAGGTAGGCTTGCTTGAGATCCAGACTTGTATATAGAGCTTTACCTGACAAGAATTGTAACGTATTATTGATGTCAGGAATGATATTCGCTGGTGATTGGATTAAACTGTTGATTGGTGAATAATCAACTACCAATCGTCCTAAAGTTCCAGGTTTAGCTCTAGTTACCAGGTATGAGGCCATGCCATACAGATGTGTTCCATCCGCTTCCATGGGTGTTTTAATGAGATATCCGAACTTAATTAATAGCTCGCATATGTCATTAAGATGCCTAGTGTCATTTGGCGACATATGAAAAATGCGCTTGCACTTTGGCAATACTTCCCCTGGCCTGAGTCTAATTTGGGTTAAACCTAAGGTCAAGCTCAGGTCTCCTGCGTCTATGGCATGCAAGGCTACTACTTGTGGGTATTTGTCAATAAATATTTCTTTTATGAATGGTCTCACTTCTTCATTATAGCTGTCCAAATCTATAGCGTCCGCTGCGCTCTCGAATACTTGTGTGGGTAATTCGATTCCCTTTGGATCGATTAAATCAGAATTAATTTCCACTTCTCCAGAGTACGTTGGTTCTCCTTTCATTATGGTATTCTTAGGATCAAAGTCGATTATTTTCTCATCTTCTGTTTCATTCACTCGATTTTGATTGAAACTTACTTTGTTGATAGTTAAGACGGGTAGATTAATGTCGTCTTTTAATGTTGAACAGAGGATTTCTCTCCCAAAAGGATGTTTCTTCAACATCTGCTTAAGATGATATGTATCATCTTCTTTAATGGGCACGTTCAACTTATTGGTTACTATTTCAAAGTGACCCCATACATGACCTTTTAAGACTTCAGATGTCAGGTTTGATACTAACGCCGTGGCAATATAGCAATCCTTTTGTTTATCAAATTCCAATTCCGTCCTGGTAGGTAAAATGTTTATCTTTTTCAGAATCGGACTGGTGATTAAAATGATATCAGTTCGGACCACTGGTGCCGCTTGATTAAGCTCAAATTGAACCGGCTTAGTTTCATATGGTTTCAATGTATAGAAACCTAGACATGTGGTCTGTTCAGCTGGTGAATTATGGTATACCGTATGCTCAGTGTATATTGGTTTTTCAAATATGAGCTCTGGCTTTCCATCTTTTCCTGATGTCTTGATAATCGCTTTGGCTGTTGCTAAAGAATTCATACCCAAAATAAAATCTGGGGTATTTGGAATACTGGGTATGATACATATAGTGGTTCTGATTGGTTTGGAATACGGTGACAAATATATGTCAATATCTAAGTTTCCTAGCGATTTCATTGTATCGCCTGAAGCACTAATAAGCTCTTGTGGCTTGTCAAATTTCCACTTGCTTTTTGGAAGGATTTTCTGCAACAATGTGTCATGCATACATGACATGTCTGCGCCTGAATCAACAAGGCCGACTACTCTATACTTGTTTATATAGAATGGCGCATATTGCTTTCTGTCGCTTATTAAAGCTGCATATATGCTATTTGGTGGGAATTCTCCCTGTAATTGTAGCTGACTGTTAAATATGGTTATCATATAAGCGGTGGCAGATATTTTTCCCATTCCTGCCATCTCCATAAGCTTCGCATTTATATCCGAATATGACTTTTCTGGAGATATTACCTTTTTCACTTCCTCCGCCGGTTTAGGCATATTTAAATCCGACATGTCAGCTTCGTCCCTTCATCTTCCATGTAGGAAGCCATTGACCTTGAAAGGACATAGAGTAGGAGGGTGATGTAAGGTATCTTTACGACTACCTGGACAGAGCCCACAGGTACCTTGTACGGGATGTACTCGTATAACTTTCCCGGCAGCGTTTCGCATATTTTGACAATCTGTTGTCTGGTGGTTTTTATAGCCACACAGCGAACACCCTGTGATTTTCATTTGTCGTCTAGGACCTCCTCTTGAGGTTCCTCTTCTAGGTCCTCCTCTGGAAGACGTAGGTGTAGAAGATGGGAGCTTTCTTCTAAGTCCAGATGTAGATCGTTGTCTTCCCCTTGCGGATAGTGCATTTGTCCGCATCGGCGTAGTGGGGGAAGGTGCCGGCGTAGGTGCCGTATTTATTCCATAGCTAGAATATGAATTAACTTTACCCCTATTGTGACTTTTGATAGGGTATTTGTTTTTATTTCTAGACTCTCCGCTGACTCCGTGTAATTTGATGTCTGCGTCAATTGAGTGACGTAAGTTGTGAAGTGCTCTAGATAAATCTGTAGCTGAGCACGGTCTTCCCAATTCCGTACATAATTCTCCGTGTACTTTCCTGACCATATCTGATGAATTAGGTGGGAGACATCTAATAAGTGTATCACAACTTTCCAGGTCTCGCGCTTGCTTTCTTGCGTCTCCTGGCTGATATATTGTGCTGGCCCTATGTGCTAATGACATAATGTGACTTTCCACTTGGGCCAGAGTCTTATCTTTGGGAGCTTTGTAGTTGAATAATTGTTTCTTTGCTTCTTCAGCTGTCATTCTATTGTCAAACCTCAGGGCGAGTTGATGGTATGTACTTGCCATATCTTCATCATTTTCTTCCATCCAGTCAATTAAAAATTGATGGGCTGGACCTGTAGTACATGCCAAAAGCATTTGTCTGAATTCTTTTTCCGTTAGATGTGCTTGCTCTTGCGCAGCATTTAGGGAGGTTATAAATTCAAGCAGGCTTAAGTTGTCTTTAGGATGCCCTGAAAATTTATTATTTCTGTGAGGGAATAATTTCAATATGTCTGACGTTCTTCCAATAGATGTTAAAGCTGGGGTTTTTGCAAAAGCTGGAGGTCTGAACGCTTGGTTGATTAAATGGCTACTTAATTTCTTACGAATTAATCTTTGTTCCATTTCATCCTGCGTTTGTTCACTGTGTTTTTGTCTTTGTTTTTCGCCGATGTCCATGAATTTTTCAAAATTTTCACATATTTCATGGATGTTGACACTCATATTTTCGAGTTTACATTTTTTCGCTAGCATGGTTTGGTCGTGGGCAATATCTAAAAGTATCTTCCCAATGGGATCATTCTTGGTTTGCTCATAATTTTCTGGGAGAATCGAGTCTTCTGAGCCGAGGACTGAATAATTGTCGTCACAATCATTGGTACCTTCGTTTTGATAAATAGGATCCTGTGAGTGATGACCATGGCGGGCAGTGGTACCTTCTTCAGATTTTCTTGATCTGGCTGAATCCCTGCTATGGCTGCGGCGCATTGCCGATTGAATCAACTCCATTTTGTTTAAAGACGACCTTTATGAATGATTCCCAGATAACTTTTAGTTGGTATTGAGTAAGTCTTTTCCAATTATGACTTCTTGTACAGTGTTTACCAGTACTTTCAGTAGTACGTTCCTGTGAAACGGAACCTAGATGTACAACAATTCTTCGCAGAAGAGTTGGAGTAACACCCTTCCGTCAACACACGGGGATGAGGAGAATTATATCGTTAGTCCGCTTGTGGACAAATATTGAAATTCTTGTTCTGAACGGAACTATGCACCAGTGTAAAGGGTGACCTGTCTTTGGAGACAATCAGCTCTTTTTAATAGGCCTGAATCTCATACGAAAAGCAGACAGAATATATTGGTGACAATTCTCTATTACAGAATTCTCGATCTTCTCTATTTTCTATTTCCTGAAATACCTGAATAATCCTGAAACGGGGGAGATCTTCCTGTGATCTATTATATAAGTGATCAGCTTATGAATATGATCAATATAGTCAAATATCTCTTAAATGTAAGAAGGATGTGGTATTTCCCACTGAAAAATAACAGAGAAGAAGAATTATTTACAACGCCAGTTCAGTGTATTTAGAATGTTAATGCTGCCACGCGGGTCTTGTGCGGCGTTGGATCTCAATATTAGTCTTGAAGGAAAGGAATAAAGAAGAATTGACCCAGGATAGTAGGAACGGATAATATCGGACTAAAGAGTTTTTATTCAAAATAAGGGATGGAAACGTTAACGTTGAAATTGGAGTTTTCTGTATAGACTGATCAATAAATGGAAGAAATAACGAGTATATGTAATTTATTTCTTGTTTGACCTATATGATATTATACTTGAACTCAATTAATTTATGCACTTATATTACACAGTGATATTACTACAACTAATTTACGATATGCCTGTAAATTAAATTAAAGCCTATTGCCTGTAATTCTTTGTAGTAAATGTGACGTCGACGCAGGAGGTGTGGGATTCTTCCACGTAGTTCCTCTACTGCAGTAACTCCCTCTGTGGGCTTCTGTTGATTCACTGATGAAGCTGTAGGGATGTTCCTCTTTCACTTAGGATATTCACGTCACAAGTATCCTCTATCAATGCGCTTTGAATAAAAATGTAAGTAGCTACAGCGTCTAACCACTCTAGCTCGCAAGGGCTGTAGAGTGCTAACAGGGTGAGACTTAACCCTATTAGGCGCTAATAAGTTAGGATAGGTTCTGGGAAGGTTGGAATGGTTCTCAACGACATAAAGGGGGAGACCCCGATATATCCAAACCGGCAAGTAATGCAACGGCAAACCTGCACACGGTAGGGCAGAACCTCAGTATGTTATATGAAATATAACAACTGTAAACCTTAAGTGCTAGGTCTAAAGAGTCGTAGAAAACCTAAGCGATTCCAACTCTAGAGACTTATAAGGTTTAGCCTTTTGACTTCCACTACTTATAGTCATAAGTCAGACACGACCTTATGATCTATAAGCAGGCTAAGACTCTCTGATTGCAGTATTGTGATCTTAGTACGAACACCTACAATCTGAGCGCGACAAGGACTTTGTCTATTTTATGGTGGCACGAGATGGAAGGATAAGTGGGAAGCAGCTACTTCACTCTTAAGCACTTTGATAACCGCTAAAAGCAGTCTTGAGGATGTACTCTGACAGTTCAGCTAAAGAGCTATCTAGTCAGGAGTAAGGTCTGAGGTAAGGCTGTGCCACGTCTCAGTTAAGTCTGATTAAGATCAGAGTTAATGATAGTCTGAAGTAAGTCTGAGGCTCTAGCGCCTGGGGCGCCTTTATATAGGCGCCGTGGGGTGGTTTGCGTTGCAAAAACATCCCCTTCTTGACCTCGTCTGTCCTCGTTTCCACCCTCTGTCCTCAATTCCTCCCTTCTGGTCTGGATTCTTCTTTCTTGATTAATGTGTTTTCTGACGGGGAATTGTCATATGGAACATGAGGTTGTCAGGACTGTCGAGTTCTGTCACTTTTTGTTAGTGTATTTTATCACTAAATCATCAATCTTCCCTATCTCCCCTTTTCTTGTAAAAACAGTGATTGACGTGCTGTTTTCATCGCTGGACAATGGGGTCCCTGATTAGTTGTTCATTTATCACTTATAATGATGTTTTCCCCTCGTACTGTCCTTTAAATATTGTTTATCTGGGTTGGTCAACCCTTTTTGAGGGGTGAATAATCATTAGTCTTAATGTTCACTTTTCCCCCTGTTTTGAGGACAGTATGGTAGAGGGGAGAGATGGGGGGGGGTGTACATATAGTTATATATACGTATAGGCATATCGCTAGGCTTGGGGCGAGGTAGGAAAGTGTACTTTCGCGAAAGAAAAATATGGCGATTGAAATGACTCTAAATCAGGGTCGCCTTGTACACTATCCTCCTGCCCAAGGAACAAACAAAATTTTAAGCTAACATGCTGAATTAGACATGGATATTCATAAGTTGACAATGTTTTCAACAGCAGAAAAGATATGCTTAAGATTTTCCTAAAAGAATAAAAGAGAGAAATAAAGATTTAAAAATAAAAATGGTAAAGTTAAAGTTTGCTATCGTTTGTGAAAAAGCTTTTGGAGATAAATAAAAAGTAACATTATTATATGGAAGTATGTTGCGTACAACATAGTTAAATCGTTAAATTCTAATAATATTGGATTGTTACTACTTTGTAATACTACGCTTGAAATTGCTGTTGTGTAAGTTAAATATATAGAATACATAGCAATAATTATTCTCGGCTTCATTCTTGAAATGTCCGTTGCTCGTAGTATCCCTAGCTATTTCCTCTAAGACGATACGCTCTATTGTCCACTTTACTTCATTTCTCAATGAGTTGAATTTGGTGGGTGGATTTTTGAGGGGGTCAGAGATGAATGTTCCTCTCTGTACACCTGCCTCACTGTCACACTCCTACCTGGAATGTGGACTGCAGCTTCAGTTGTGATGCAGCCCCTGGACCTGGCTGAGCTGTTGTCCTCGCTGGCCGAAGTTGACGCAGTCACCTGGAACAACAACCTCTCAGTCTTGGTCTTCTTCATTGATCTGATTGAGAGTTGCCTGGAGTGGAGCTCTCTGGTTTCCGTCTTCTTCTCCGGCTTCACTTTGTTGTACTCTCTTTGTTTATAGACAGCGATGGCTAATTGGCAGAGTGCTTGGCAATGTCTGTCTAACAGCTCTATCCAGTGGCCTCCGATGCGACCTATTCCACCACCACCGCGTCCTATGCTACCCTTGATCCATTCAAGGTCACGGCCCTCGATTTCTGGCCCTGTTCCGGCGTCTGGCCGGATGTCTGTCCTTCCGGCACTGCCTTATTTTCCTAGAAATGTGGGCGCAACTATCCCATGTAGTCAGACAAGCCGCAGTTCATCTGTTTCGCGGGATCTCAACACTCCGTTTATGGCTCCACCTTCTTCCCCGACTTCACCTACAGCTTCTACTTCGGAGCGCAAGCGCGGCCTGAATGTGCTGGAGGAAGTGGCTGCCCGGTTGCTGGAAGAGGTGTCTCCTCCCTATGCATCTGTGGAGATTTCCCGGGTATTTCAAGTTCTTTCTTCTGATGAGTCTTCCTCTACATGTCTACTTCGTGACTGTGTTGTTAGAACTTTTCACCCTCTGTCTGAATGTGATTCTTTTCGTTCACTTACTATTCATCAGCGATGGTGTTTTTGTTCATATTTCAGTATTTGCGCCGTTTGCTTGTCTGCTAGTCATGGTACTGATGTACATAGTTGTTTCTATTTTTATCCTTTTTCTGAACATTTATGTTTATGCTCAGCTTCCTCTGATCACTGTTCACTAATGTGTCCTTCACCTTCTGTCAAGCCTCCTTTTTCCTGTAGTATGAACAGCCCTGATTGTGACTGTAATTTCGTTCAGTTGTCTACATGGTGGACTTGCAGTTTTAAACAGTGTACTGAGTTGTTTTTCCATAAGCCACACTCTTGTGTTTGGCTGGCAAAGTGTAAACCCTCTCTTCGATTAGAGTATATTTTATCTAATGGGCTCTGTCGTCTTTGCCTGAAACCAGGGCACTTGGATACGCATTGTAATGAGTCATATCCTGCAACTATTTATCAGTGTGCATGCCCTGATCTTCCTATTCATCATATTTTTGCTCATCCACATCCAGCTGATCTTTCACCGCCTTTGTCATCTGGGTGTGCTGATGATGATGATGGGTCAACCTCTTGTCTTCAAGTTGATCTTCCTTCTTTCTCTGTCCATCAAAATATTTTGCATGTGGAGACAGAGATTTTATCATTCCTCAACGACAGCGACGATGATGATGATGATGATGATGACGGTGGATATACATTCTTATTATCCACCCTGTTACAGGAGCCAGAGAAGCGGATGCGGCTAGATGCAACGGATGGCGGCAGTCTTCCAGAGATACCGCCTGAGCCGGCGTCCCGCCCGGATGTGGCGCTGGCTGATTGTCCAAACAATCCGGATGCTGCAAAAACTTGCTCTGAGACGATTGTGGCTGTCCCATCTGCTGACCCCTTGGAGATCATCATTGAGCCGGGCATTCAATCTCCTCGGCGAGACTGTATGTTTATGCCTCCACCTCAACCTGTGGATGGGTTGATAGCTCAACCTACTCTGCACTTCCGTCGGCTTTCCATGAGCTTGCAGTTTGTTAATGAGGACCTGATGAACGTTGTCAGGTATCCTCACCCATTCCTACGCAACTGCATTGCTGTGTTGAATTTGTGCCCATCAGCTGTCATTTACTTGGTGTTGAACCACGTGCACACGCACCCTGTTCAACTGCTGTCTGGTCTCAACATCCTCACCTTCTCACCTTTCAACCTGTCAGTTGATTCTACTGGCATTGGTGGCTATTCTACTTTTCCTTGCCCACCAGACTTTCGTACCCAGATGGTGCCTGATCCCTCACTTTCTTTCTACTTGCGAGGAGATGTTCAGCTAGTTGACACACACGGTCAACCTGTGGTGGATCCTGTCTCGAGTGGTTACTCTATGGGTTCCCGTCCCGCTGTAATCAACATCTTGCGGCCTCTGGTTGGACGTGATCAACAAATCCCGGAGGATCGTCGGAGTCAACGCTGGTACATGAGTGTACTCCGTGGGGAGTGGCCTCTTCAGTGTCCCACTGTGTTCCTGGACCTCTTTGTTGAGCCTCGGTTGACTCACATATCAGATTGGCAACAGTTTACAGAGTGGCCCTTGTTGACGTGTCCGACTTATTGATCAGTTTTTATGTACGCAGTAATTTCTGTAGAAAAATTTATAGATTGTAATAAATTTTTACTTTGATAATTTTTGTCATATCATTTTCGCTTGATTGACTCACTATTTGTTATCTTATCAGAGTGTATATTAAGACGCTATTTGCTTGGAAAGTCGTCTTCCTGTGGATGATTAATGTCCTTCGCATTTTGTTTTTCTTCCCTGTTGATAGAACAAATAGTTTGTACATGAATCCGTGGCCCAGTGGTTACGTCCTTTGCTTTCATCGTGAAGGGCGTGGGTTCGAATCTCATGCCGGGTGGTCTGGTCTCTAGGGAAATGGGACAGCATGGTTTAATGAATTATTAAGAGCTGACCGTACATTCCTACATGTGACCACCTTTTGGTTATCATTATCAATTTTCATGTTTTCTCTTTTGTGGTAACTTTGCATAGATTTTGATTTCTATACCAGATTAAGCTTTCAGAGATTTTTCTCCACCTAACGCTTCTGTAGCGTATTGGTCATAGCGCACAATTATCGTGCAGAGGTGCGTGGGTTCGAATCCCGCCAGCAGCACCTTTGTCTAGATGATTTCTTGCACCTAATTATTTATTCGCTTCATGGGATGTTTTTCGCGAGTTGGTTATTTTCAATATTTTTCTCACATCCCTAAGGCTCTCTTCTTGGGGCCCATGACTCATAAGTACTTCCTATGATTTTGTTGGGTGCCTGGACTTATCTGAGATATTTGAGAGCTTATGCATTCACTGGACATGGTGTAGGGGGGAGGGCTGCGTTCAGTTGTCTTCTGCCCCTAACTTTACACACTTGTGAAACACCATCCCTGTTGCAATAGCTTTCTCTTGGTGAATTTTCTCTTTGTGATCATGGCCGATTTTGCGGCTATGATGCGTGAAGAAATAGCGGCTCGTGCCGCTAAGTCAGCGGCTGAAAAGTTCCGACAGGAAATGGATGCTTTTTATGGGATCACTCCTTCTCCTCAGATTCCTATTGTTGATCCACAAGTGGATGTGATGGAGGTGATGATTACTACTTCTCCTCCTGTGACCTCCACAATCCTTCCGGACATTATTTTTCCGGAAACCTCGACACAGATCAAATCTGAGCCGGTGATTTCTATTCCGGTAGCCACTGCTCCTTCTCTTGACATTCCGGTGACCTCTTCGATGGTCACTTCTACTGAAATGTCGGTGATCACTTCTGCTCCGGTGATCAGTACTACTGCGCATGCGCAGCCTATGGATCCTGTCAGCATTAATGTGACGCCGACCACTTCGTCTGTTGCCCCGCCCTCAGTCTCGCGTCCCAGGCCGTCAAGCACGACTACCTATAGGCCTACGTTGAGGGAGGTGATGCAGAAGGTGGATAGGGACCGGCAGCTGATGTTTGAGATACCGGTGATTCCTGTTGATCCGATTGACTCTAAGCGTTTTGACACTCCCTTGTCTAAAGTGATTAAAAAGAATAAGGGTGGCAAGATAGCTGCTCTTCCGGACTCGCCTGATATGTCGTCTTTGCAAGCGGATTTATCCCGCCGGCGACAGCAGTGGCGTCAGAAAAAGATGCAGACTGATATGCAGCGGAAAGAGAACGATTTGTCGTTGTCCGCTTACGGAGTGGCTCAAAGTATTACTCCCTCTCAAATTGTTATCCCTGTGATGCCGGAATATTCCACAGTGATGACACCGTCTATGGCCACAGAGACCATTCTGCCGGACATTCTGTATCCGGTCGCTGGTTCTACTAAGAACAATGACACCGCTTGGATGTTTGACATGCGGACTGGTGAGGGGATAGCCATCTTGTCTGGCTTGACGGGGGCTGGTAAGCAAATATAATTAATTTCGCTTATCCCCTGATTTTTAAGAATTTTTATTTTTCTCTGAAGTGTGACTCAATTTTTATCACCTTCCCAGGATTTGTTTTTGCTGTATTCCTGCTGACCGTCATCTTGTGTATCCGGTCATCTCACAGGCGTAACCGCAGAGTGCGGAATAATCCTGAGGTATATTTATGCCATGATATAATTTTTCTAAAATAGTAATTTCCCTCATTTCCGGAATTTTCATTTTTCTGGCGGTTTATATTGGGTTTTCCGTTTTAAGGAGAGTGCCAACTTGACTGGTCACACCCGTTCTTCCCGTCGTCTTCCGTATTCTGAAGTTGGACCCGGCCCTGTTGACTTGGAAGCCGTGGCCAGCATGGCTGATTTGGCTGCGGCGGCTGCTGTGATTGCTGGACCGCCGACGCCGGTAGAGATGCGTCTGTTCTCTGTTGGCTCAAGCAGTTCTTTTGAAAGTGCTAGCTCGGACAGTGGTGAGCCCCTGAGAATTAGAAGCTTCTCTGATATTGATCTGACCCGCCATCAGTCTTCCGAACTGATTTCGTTCCGGTCAGATGTCTATTTTTCCGGTCCCGCAATTCTTCCGATTGACCCTCCTGAGAGGTTCATGGTTGCGGGCGAAAACTAGAGGAAATATTTCCTTTTTATTCGATTTGTTTCTATTTTGCTTTGTCTTGAATTCTAAATTAAAATCTCCCGCCTCGCCTTATTAATTATTTTTGAAATTGAATTGGTGACGAGACTCTTCCAAACCAAATATTTTGCTTTCTTGACCACCTGTTGAAGCATCTCCCCACGTGCGTCCGTGTTACCGCTACTTCGGACCCGTTTTGACGCGTTTTCGGCTTTACGCCTACATTTTTCGGCAACATGGTGATTTTGAATTTTGACTTAAAACTATGTTTCGAATATTCTCTGATACTGTGTTATATACGCCTTTATGATATTTGTCAAAATTTTTCTCCTTAATAATTTTGATTTTTGACGGCCGAATTTTTCTACTGAGGCAGCCGGGAAATTTTTCATAGATATCGCAACCTTGACACTCCCGTTGTCACTCGTTCATCGACCTTTCTTCTTACTACTTGTCGTAAGTTTTGTTCAAGATTTATTCGTATTTTAGCACGTGTTTCTTTGTTGGAGGAGTTTAGAATATGGAATTTTCTTTTTATATTTAGAATTTCGTAACCGCTTTATTTTTATTGCAATGATTCGCTGTTTTTCTCGTTTGTTTGTTTACCTTTTCTGCGTCAGCTTTCCCTTTCGTTGGCTTTCTTTTTCTAAGGTAGATAGCCTGTTTGAATTTCTTTTGGCGCTGTTTTGTCTGAAGTTCCTTTGATTTTTGTTAGTTTGATTCGTTATTTTTGTTCGCTTTTATGGGCTTTTTCGCATTTTTCGATTTAGTTTTAAGGTACTTTGTTTTTATCTTCAGTTTGACTTCCTTTTGATTTGTGTTTCTGGTCCGTTACTTGCCTTTTGTCTTTGTTTTATTGCCCTTTTGGTTTTTTGTGCGGAATTTTCATGCTTCTTATTTCTTTCCAGTTAAGTCACTTGTAGTAGTAATCAATTCAAAAAAAGTAAAGTGACAGTAAGATGGTGCTCGACGATAAGGCCTCGGCCTTTTTGCTGCAAGTGCGGCAGGCCATGGCGGCCAGCAGCGGCTCGCCAGTCTCGGCGGAGTCTATCCCGCTGGAGGAGGTGGCGGCGGCCGTTGAGGCGTCCGGCGGCGGTTTCTCCTCCGTCCTCAACGAGGTGGCTGCGGCCACTCTCTCCAACTCCGTGAGTATATTTTTTTATAGTAGTTTCTTGATCCGCTTTTTCCTCCTGATGTCAGTTTCTGAGCTGGATTTTGAACTTTTTATACTATCTGATTGTGTGAGCATGACTTGACATATTCCGCTTGTAGGAAATTATTTTGCGCTAGTTTGCTTGATAGGATTTTCTGTGGAGTTGAATTTTTATTCTTCTTTCTTGGAATTTCTGTTCCCCTTAATTGTGTCTCCTTCCTATTTTGCTGAAATTCGCTGGATCTGGTTAGGACATACTTTACGATCCTGTATTTGTGGGAAGCTGTTTTTGATTTGTAGAAGTAGGTAAAGTTTTGGATTAACCAAGATACACCCTTCACCCGCCCCACGTTTGAGACAGGGATGGGCGGGTGGGTGTGTTGTAGACACATTTTTCTGTAGTGGCTGACCCATTATTCTTGATGTGTTTAGCTGCAGAATGCAACCGGTGTGCGGTTGCCGCAGCCTGTGGCCACCTGGGTGAACCAGGCGCTGGCGGCGTTGATCGCCTGGTGGGGCGGCGGCGCCGCAGTCGTGGTTACGGCGGTGGCGGTGTGGCGGACGCTCCGCTTCTTCCGCCGTCCAGCTGCCACTTTCTGGTACTGATTTTTCACCTGAAATTGAGAAAGTTAACATGTCTAGGAAAATTATGTAGAGCAAATATTTCTGTATAGTTGTCAGTATTTTGTTGTGGAAAAATAATTGTTTTAATTTGTTTTGAACAACTTAGAATTTTGTTAGCCAATGGACATTTAAATATTTGTTTAGAGTATGTTATATTAAAAGTCTTATATTCGTTGATATAACTCCATGTATTAACAATGTTTTTAGGTTCTGGACTTGGAAATTAAAATTTTGTGAATTTAGATTTTTAGGTGTTGGTGAGAACCGTGAAAGATCGGTATTTTCAAATAATTGTACCTGTATTAATTTTTCTTTCTTGTTGCAGCACGGGTGCCGCTGTTGGCGCGGCTTTCACTGCCAACCTGGGGGCTGCGGCTGCTGCGGCAGGAACCGCCGTCACCAGCGGTCTCGGGGCTGCGGCCTCGCTGCTGTCCAGCGCGGCTGCTGGTGCAGGCTCTGGCGGCTCGACTCCTGGGGACGAGGCTCCAGGGGGCGCGGCGGCTGGCAGTTCCAGTTCTCCACCATCCGGTGGTCCCAGCAGCAGGCCTCTTACACGTCCCAAGCGTAAGGTAATAAGTGGTTTGAATTTAAGTTATTGTAGTGTGAGATTTTTCTCAAACTTAAAAAAAAATTTTCTTTTTCTTTAACCTGGCATGTTATTGTAGCGTGGAGACGTTGAGCGGGGCGAGGGAGAGGAGGAGGAGGAGACCTCTACCCGGCGCGGTCGGCGCGGTAGCAGGGCCTCTCAGCGGTCCCGGCCGTACTCCACGGCACGCCCTGTGGTAAGTAATATTTTGTAACGGTCCCGGTTCCCTGCCTGTTTGATAGTATCAATTCTCAGAACGAAATGGTTTTTGAATATTCTGTCAATTTTGCAGATTTGTTTGGTATTTCTTCCTATAAAAACCAGGGTTAAAGGTTGATTTGTAATATTGTTCTGAAGTTTTGATTTTTTTATCTAATAATCAATCATGTTTTCAGGTTTTGACTTATTGTATAACAAATTTTTAATAATTTTGCATTACCTGATTGCAGTTGGATGAGCCGGATATGGAGAATGAACACGGGCTAATCAGCTCGCTCCTGGAGTGGGCTGGTCGACGGGTGGACGGCGCGCGGATGGCTGAAGCCGTCGCCGAGGGACTGGGCGGGGCCCAGATCCCTTCCGTGCCGTTCACCGGCGGCTCACCTCAGGGTGACATGGAAGTGAGTCCTCTTTTTGTTTCCTTGCTGTGTTCATGGTTCCAAAAGTTTGACATGGATTTTTGATTTGACGTCAGCGAATATTTTTGACAGGAATGTTGGCTTGTTTTTGCTAACATTTTTCTTTTTGATTTGATTTCAGTTTGTTCTAGTACATGCATATGGTTTATCAACTTTCTTTTCAGGTTACTAATGATTTGTGGGGGTGCCTGTAATAGAATTTATTTATTTCAGGTCTCCTGGATTATTTTTCTTATTGTTTTTATTTCTTAACCTGTATATTTGTGATCACAGGTCGAGAACAGCTCGACCGCTCAGGTCGGCGGACCGCAGGATGCGGTTGGTGAGGCGGCACCAGTCCTGGCGGGCTCTGACATTCCCCTGCCAGAAGATGGTTTCGCTCACGAGGTAATTATTTTCGTTACCTCATTTTAGGGACCGCATATTTAATGTCTATTCCTTTCAGGCTTTTAAATTGATGCTCGGTCCTGTTTTAACCCACTCTTTTGTGATTTTGTTTAAGGAAACGCTTGTGTGCAATAGTGGAAGCATTGATTAGAAATTGCTTCCTAGGTGAATCTTCTTTCAC
>Ga0208852_1000215_pt1 | contig 16306 bp, 13 predicted proteins | sample LakMenEpi18Jun09_FD_150711 | JGI IMG/M metagenome (GOLD analysis project Ga0208852, IMG submission 150711) | Freshwater microbial communities from Lake Mendota, WI - 18JUN2009 deep hole epilimnion ns (SPAdes) | ecosystem: Environmental > Aquatic > Freshwater > Lake > Epilimnion/Euphotic zone ...
AGGTTCGATCGGTTTCCCAACGGCGTGAAATATGTTTCCACCACACTGTGGCGCACACCATTGCTCATGGTGAGCGAACAGAATCCAGCACCCCGACCGCTCTGTGTATCGCGTGCCAGTTGTTCTACTCGTGGAACTCCTACAGAAATCGCGGCCTCAACGAGCGCAGTGTCGACCTGACCAGCCTCGCCTGGCTCAACAGGGTGCAAGGTGTCTGGCATTGCTGCAAACGTTTTGCGCACGGCATCCCATCTCCAACCTGGGCACCCAAAGTCACGCTCCCATTCGTAGTCATCATGCATTCCCGTCATGCCAACCATGTAGTTGCGCAACGAACTTCCGCCAAGTGCACTACCCGACTCCAGCAACAACACAGAGATTGATGGGTCTGTGGCCAACCGGGAGGCCACCACAACTCCAGCCGAACCTGCACCCACCACCACAATTGGCAGCTGGTTCCGTGCAGTCATGGTGCTTACGAGTTGTTTGTTGCCAGAGGCAAACCATGCAGGTGCGCATGGTCGTTGTACCGCATGATCGCGAAATGTCCTGCGCGCACCTCGACCAATTCGGTGATCGAACAATTCTTCGTGTGCACCTCAAACGCACCAGTTGGCGGAGTCTGCATGGTCAGTCGCAGAACTGCGTCAACCACGCCACCATGGCACGCGACCAGTACTGACTTTCCAGAATATTTACGCAGCAAATTGTTCAATGCACCCGACACTCGCGAATGAAACTGAGCAATCGTCTCTCCACCAGGAAAGAACTCGGCGTTCGGATCGGCACCCCAGTCGGGCGATCCGTGCCGGCGAACGAATTCGTCAAAGGTCAGTCCGTCGCACTCTGGTCCCGGATCGTGCTCGCCAAAATTCGTGTCGATATTGATGGGCAGGCTCGATAACGCAGGAGCGATAATTTCTGCCGTCTCGCGCGCGCGCGGATACCCACTCGACATCAACACATCAATGGACAGTTCCTGGGTCTGTGCAATTCGATCGCGAAGTCGCGCTGCCTGGAGTTTGCCCAACTCAGACAGACCCGAACATGTGCGCGGGCCACCAAGAACTCGATTTACCGTGACAATTGATTCGCCGTGCCGCACCAGCACGATACGGGTTTTACTCATACCAGTTTTTCGACGAAGCCCTCAAGCTGACGGAGGTTGCGACATTCATACACGCCGTCAGTGAAACTGCCGTACTCTCCCACCACGGAGTCTCCCGTGTTCCAGTAACTCTTTGGTTCAGGGTTCAGCCAGTACACGTGGCGACCGCGCTTTTGCATTTCCTTCACGACCCACGAGCCAGTTGCGTGGTAATTGTTTCGTGCATCGCCGAGTAACAAAATGGTGGTCTTCGAGTTGATGTCTTTCCCGTACCGCTCCCAGAACACTTCGAAGGCATGCCCATAGTCGGAGTGACCGTCCACCCACACCACATCGGCTTCGGTGTTCACGCGATGAATTGCGTCAGAAATGTCTTCAGTGTTTTTGAAGTAGCTCGTCACTTCATCGATGCCGTCGATGAATACAAATGAACGCACTTTCGAGAACTGTCCTTGAATTGCGTACACCAACATGAGGGTGAAGCGAGCAAAGGCTGCAACGCTTCCCGAGATGTCTGCAACCACCATGAGTTCGGGCTTTGCCGGTCGCGGGTACTTGAACTTCGGGTCCGCTGGCACTCCGCCGTAACTCAGCGAGTGACGAACCGTATTGCGGAAGTCGAGTGGACCCTTGCGTCCATGGCGACGCTTACGAGCAAGTCGTGCTGCAAGTTTGCGTGTCAGCGGTTGCAATGCCTTTTTTAGGCTTTGCATTTCATCGCGGCTTGCGTGCATGAATTCAACGTCTTCTGGCAAAGGCTTACGCAACGTTTTCGCCATTGCTTCTGCGCCTCTGTCGGCTACAAGCTTGCGACGAATTTCGGCCTCTACCTCTTGCTTGAACTGTTCAATTCGGCTTTCAAATTCATCTTTTTCTAAACGCTGTTCAAGATTGGTGAGTTCTTCAGCAGCTTGCTGCTTGTTCGCCTCCATCAACTTGTCAAGCATGTTGTCCAAGTCAAGGTTGCGCAGCGTGCGATACAGGTAATAGGTGCCGCCAACAGGTCGACCCGGTTCCATTCCAGCAAAACGTTGCACCGACTGCTTTGCCAACGCCTTCATCATCGCCTGATCACCATTCATCAGCGCGTTCATCAGCATCTGGGCAATTTCTTCCGGCGTGAGGCCATCCATGCTGCCGCCGCTTTGGCCCTTGCCCTCGCCTTGCATTTGCAAGTCCTGCTGCTCGCGCCACAATTCGTCGTTTTCGTTGCCGTCTTGGGCAATGCTGTATTCAGGGCCACGCAATGAGAAGTACACCTCGAAAATGGTTTCAAACGCGCGCCAATGGTTTTGGCTCTTCACCAACGTTGCGGCAAGCGCGTATTTAAATGCGTCGCGATCTTCGATCGGAATTTCCTTGACCGCTTCCATCGCATCCAGGTTTTCGGTGAGGCTTACTGGCAAACCCGCATTGCGGAGTTCGACAATAAAGCCCGACATCAAGTCGAGAACTGGCATCTCATCAGCTCACTTGTCGACCGACAGTTCCTTCGCCGCTTTGGCAATGTCCGTCTGGTATTTGAGAAGAATGTGCAACGTATCTTTTGCCTCTTGAGCATCGATGTGATCGATGCCGAGCAAGATGAGCGTTCGTGCCCAGTCGAGCGTTTCGCTCACTGATGGAGCCTTCTTCAAGTCGAGTTGACGAATGCTGCGAACGATGCGAGCGATTTGGTCTGCAAGGTTTTCGGTAATGCCTTCCACCTTGGTAAGCACAATTTCTTTTTCGCGATCCATGTCTGGATAGTCGATATGCAAGAAGAGGCAACGACGCTTTAACGCTTCCGACAATTCACGCGTGTTGTTTGACGTGAGGAACACCATCGGAATTTGTTTGGCCGTGATGGTTCCAAGTTCTGGAATTGACACCTGATACTCGGAAAGAATTTCGAGTAACAATGCTTCGGTTTCAATTTCAACACGGTCTACTTCGTCGATCAACAAGACCACTGGGTCGGTGCTGCTAATTGCTTCGAGTAATGGACGGGTAAGTAGGAATTCGCTGCTGAAAATGTCGTCGTGCACTTCACTCCACGAGTCACTCGACTTGTCAGCCTGAATGCGCAACAACTGCTTCTTGTAGTTCCACTCGTACAGCGCCTTCGACTCATCCAGGCCCTCGTAACACTGCAAGCGAATTAACCGAGCGTTCAGCATTTCGGCCACACTCTTTGCCAATTGGGTTTTTCCCGTACCCGCAGGTCCTTCAACAAGGATCGGCTTGCCTAATCGCTGGGCCAAATAGACCACACTGGCGATTCCTTCATCGGCCAAATAGTTGACCTTTTTCAATCCGTTACGGACATCTTGCACTGATTCAAAGCTCTTGCTCATTCGTGCAACCCTAGCGTTTAGCGCCCTTGCGCCTACGATGGAGATGCTCATGACCGGTCTTGCTCGATCGAACCTTGTAGTTGCCTCGGGAACAGCAGTTTCACGCCTCACAGGACTCATTCGCATTGTCGTTTTCGGCGTCATCGTTGGACAAACGTCACTCGCCGACGCTTTCGATAGTGCGAACAACTCACCGAACGCGATTTATGAGCTGCTGATTGGCGGCGTGCTTTCTGCCAGCCTTGTTGCTCTGTTCGCCCAATTTGTTGAGCGCGACGATCTTGAGCACAACGGAACAAAGAGCCAGGACGCGATCATCAGCGTGTCAGCCATCGCATTAGTTGCCATCACCGGGCTCGCAATTTTATTCGCACCTGCGATTTTCCACATCTTCTCCCTACACCCAGCAAACGGAGTTGACGTCGAAGTCTTCCGCAGTGTCGGCACTTCACTCACCCGCATTTTCGTGGTGCAGATTTTCTTTTACGGACTCAGCGCTCTCACCTCTGCCCTACTTAATGCCCGCAAATTGTTTTTTGCTGCAGCATGGTCGCCGGCACTTGCCAACATCGTGACTATCGGATTCTTCTGTCTTCTGCCACTGACAAATTCTGGCGACAACTTGTCTATCGATTCGGTGCAAAACGATCAAGCAGCAATCTGGGTTCTTGGTCTTGGCACCACACTTGGCATTGTTGTTATGGCCATGGTTCAAGGCGCTGCAGTGCTTCGACACGGCATGAAGTTCACGTTTGCCCCGCAGTTCGCGCACCCAGCAGTGAAAAAACTCATCCAACTGTCGCTATGGACACTTGGCTATGTTGCTGCCAACCAAGTTGCACTCGTGGTCATCAAAAACCTGGCATCACCGGGCAGTGGTGGTGTGGATGCGTATTCAAAAGCATTCGTATTGCTGCAGCTGCCGCACGGCCTGCTTGCAGTTTCCATTGCCACCACCTTTGTTCCCGATCTCGCACGCATGTTCCACCGCGGAGACCATCAACAGTTTTCGCAGACTATGGCGAGCGGCATACGACTTACCGCACTACTCACCATTCCTGCGTCGTGTGGACTGTGGGTCATGTCAAAGCCCATCATTGGGCTGCTGTTTCAACATGGCAACTTCTCGGCAGCAGCAACGGAAAACACGGCACGCGCACTGTCTGGTCTGGCAATTGGTTTAGCGGGGTTTTCGGTTTACCTGTTTGTGCTGCGCGGTTTTTATGCGCGCAACGACACGCGGACACCGTTCTTCATCAACGTTGCAGAAAACGCCATCAACATCGTGCTTGCCATAGTGCTCGTGGATAGGCACGGAGTGTTTGGGCTAGGTCTTTCGTTTTCCATCGCCTACCTTGTTTCCGCCCTCATTGCTTTGCTCGTCCTTGAAAGCACAGAAGTCGATATCAAGCTGTCCGAATTGGCATTCAACATTGCGCGAATCGCCATTGCAGCAGGTGTCATGACATGCGTTGTGTGGTTCACTATTCGCCACGTTGGTAGCGAAGCCGGCCTAGGGGCTCTTTCCCGCGTTGTCGCAGGAACGTTGATTGGTGCAGCAACATACGCAGTTGCACTAAGCGCGCTTGGTGAAAAGACGATGCGCGACTATTTGTCGAGCAAAATAACTAAATCGTCACGATGAACGAGTTCAGGATCTACCCCTTCAGGTAGATCGCTGCTTTGTAAACCAGCGGCCGCGCCAGCCTGCACTGCATCGATACCGACCATGCCACGAGCAAACGAAACACCGCGGAGATCAACGATCTCTACTGTGTCGCCTGCTGCAAAATCTCCACTCACTTCTACAACCCCAGCGTGCAGCAACGATGTATTGCGCGTAATCAAGGCATTCTTTGCACCGTCATCAACAACCACTGAACCTACGTGCTGTGCAGCAAAGGCAATCCAGAGTTTTCGCGCAGACAAGTTTCTGTTGTGCGGCAAGAACTGCGTTCCCACTCCAGGTTTTTTATCAATTGCATCCTGCAAGACATTGGCCCTACTTGCACTGGCAATCACGGTGCGCACGCCAGACCACGAAGCAATACGAGCAGCCGAAAGTTTTGACGCCATTCCACCACTGCCGCGCGCTGTTCCAGCCGAACCTGCGTTCACCGTGAGCAATGGGTCGTCTGCCCCAACTTGTTCAACAAGTGTCGCCGAAGCATCGGTGCGTGGGTCTGCTGTATACAAGCCACCAATATCGGTGAGCAACACCAGTGCATCGGCGCCAACGCTGTGCGCAACGAGCGCTGCAATTCGGTCGTTGTCACCGAAGCGAATTTCGTCGCTAGCAATGGCATCGTTTTCGTTAATGACAGGCACACAACCAAGTTCGAGCAATCGCCCAAGCGTCTGACGCGCATGCAAATACTGCGTGCGATCAATGAAGTCATTTGGCACCAACAACACCTGCGCACCAATGAGCCCATGCGCAGACAAATACTCGTTGTAACGATTCATGAGCTGGCTTTGGCCAACCGCCGCGAGCGCCTGCAGCGTTTGAGTGTCTGTCGGGCGCTGGCTCATGCCAAGCGCTGCAACGCCACCAGCAACGGCACCGGAGGTAACAATCAGCACTTCATGCGACTGCTCGCGCAACTGCGCAACCTGATTACACAAGGTTTGAATGGCATGGTTGTTAATTGCGCCATGTTCGTCGGTTACCGACGAGGTTCCAATTTTGACAACGATTCGCATCATTAACTCTCTGGTGTGTACTCGAAACTAAACGTACCAATGTGCACAACGGTTCCTTCACTAGCGCCAGCACGTGCAAGCAAGCGATGCACGCCCAGTGCCTTCAATCGCTCATCAATGTAATTCATGGCATCTGGAGTGGTGACGTCATTTAACGCAACAGCGCGTTCTACTTCGCGACCGTGCAGGCGGAATTCCAGGTCGCCAAGTTTTTCGACACGAGAACCTTCAGCCTTTGGCTTAATAACGACAGCACCCTGCTTTGGTGGCTCGAGTGTGCGCGCGTGCTTCACCAAGTCGGCAAGATCGCCCAACACCTTGCGCACACCGTCGCGAGTAACCGCTGACATCTTCGAACCCTTCCAGGCTTCAATCGTTTTGGCATCAGCGGCATCGGTCTTTGTCGCAACAACCAATCGCGGGCGCTCCAAAAGGTCTGGCCGATATTCGCCCAACTCGTGCAACAAAATGCGTTCTTGTTCTTGTGCAGACATGCCATCCATTGGCGCAAGGTCCACCAATACGCACAACACACGAGCACGTTCAATGTGACGAAGGAATTGATGACCAAGACCTTTGCCTTGGCTTGCACCTTCAATAATTCCTGGAATGTCGGCGATGATGAATTCTGTTTCCGCATCGAGGCGCACGACGCCAAGATGTGGCTCAAGCGTGGTGAACGGATAGTTCGCAATTTTTGGTTTTGCAGCCGACACCGAACTGATGAACGTGCTCTTCCCTGCGTTTGGAAAACCAACGAGTGCAACGTCGGCCATCAGTTTCAATTCAAGTTTGAGCCACCGATCAAGACCGTGCTCGCCTTGTTCGGCAAACTTTGGTGCGCGACGACGGTTTGACAAAAAGCGCGCGTTGCCACGACCGCCTTGTCCGCCTCGCGATGCACACCATTTCGAACCGTGCACTGGCAAGTCGGCCAGTACTTCGCCCGTATACAAATCTTTTACCTGGGTTCCTTCGGGCACGTTCACGATCAGGTCGGCTCCACGGCGACCGTGCAAGTCCTTACCCATTCCGTTTACGCCATCGCCTGCCCTGCGGTGCGGGTGATCACGAAATGCCAACAACGACGCAACGTTGTGGTCGGCTACAAGCCACACCGAGCCGCCGTCGCCGCCGTCACCACCGTTTGGACCGCCGAATGCGACTGGCCCTTCACGACGGAAACTGACGCAGCCAAACCCCCCGTCGCCACCGCGAACGTTGAGTTGGGCTTCATCGACAAATGCACTCATAGGGGGTTTCTAGGCTACTAGTGCCACACCCCTTATCTAACGTGTGTGCCATATCGTGAATGCAGTGAATACACCAGCCGAAGGCCCAGGTCCAAGCGAATCCCACAGTCGAGCAATTGCATGGGCACAAACCATGCATGGTTTCGATAACGACGGCATTCGCTTTGCCCACGCCGATTCGTGGGCTGGCGCTGGAAGCACACACATCGTCGACCGCCACGAACGTGAAGCGCGCGAACACGAACTTCTTGCACCACTTGCAACTCGTTCATTTGGTGCCGGCAATCGTGCAGTGGCCGAAGAGGAAGACCCATTCCGCACTTGTTTCGAACGCGATCGCGATCGCATTCTGCACGCTTCCGCATTTCGCAGACTTGCTGGCAAAACCCAAGTGTTTGTGTTCCCGCAAGACCACCAACGCACTCGCCTCACCCACGCACTCGAAGTCGCCCAAGTTGCAACCGCAGTAGCGCGTGCACTCGGACTCAACGTTGCGCTTACCGAAGCCATCGCACTCGGCCACGACTGTGGTCACGGCCCTGGCGGTCATGCCAGCGAAGACGCACTAAGCCCCTTCATTCCCGAAGGATTCGATCATGCAGTGTGGGGTGCCGATGTCACGTTGGTTCCACTCAACCTGTGCACCGAAACACTCGACGGCATACGTAACCACTCGTGGTCACGCCCTGCCCCGCAAACACCTGAAGGCGAAGTGGTGTCCTGGGCAGACCGCATTGCCTATGTCTGTCACGACTTCGAAGACGCAGTTGCAACCGGAATTGTTTCGCCAAGCCAGTTGCCCGACATCGTTCGCACCTACTGCGGCGAAACACGGTCAAGCCAACTTCGTGCATTCATTTCTTCCATGATCGGTGCAAGCTTGCACAACGGTCGTGTTGGCATGAAGTCAAACGAAGCCGATGCACTTGCTGCATTTCGCAAATTCAACTACGACAACATTTACATGCGAGAGGCTTCACGCAATCAAGCAAAAACGGTTATCGATTTATTGCGTGCATTGGTTGAGCATTACGTTGCTCACCCGCATCTCATGGCCACACAGCCACAGCAAGAAATTTCTCCGTCGCATAGCGAACAAGCTTTGCGCGATGCAGTTGCGTACGTTGGCGGAATGACCGACAGGTTTGCATGCCGACAAGGCGCAGCACTACTGGGCTGGGAACAAAGCAGACTCCCGCAGGGAATCGATACGCACTAAAACGCGTTAAGCGTTAGACAGCTGGAAGAACGTCAACAACCTTGCGGCCACGACGTTCGCCAAACTTCACGCTGCCGTGTGCAAGAGCGAACAAGGTGTCGTCTTTGCCAATGCCTACGTTTTTGCCAGGGTGCACTTTGGTGCCGCGCTGACGAATGAGAATTGTTCCTGCGGTGATCTTGGTGCCGTCAAATACTTTGACGCCAAGTCGTTGCGCGTTTGAATCGCGACCGTTTCGTGTAGAACCGCCACCCTTGGTCTTTGACATGATTCAGCCTTTCGCAATGCTGGTGATTTCAATCACCGAATACTTTTGACGATGTCCGAAGCGACGGCGCTGGTTAGTGCGGCGCTTGTAGGTGAAGCCGTCGATCTTTGGACCAGCTGCTTTACCAACGATTTTTGCTGTCACGATTGCCTTGGCCAATTCGCCAGGTGTTGACAGTACGGTCGCGCCGTCTACAAGGAGCACCGGGGTGAATTTCACCTCGGCGCCATCTGCTGCATTGAGAAGTTCCACCTGGACCTGTTGGCCCTGTGCGACTTTCTCCTGCTTTCCTCCGGTTGCGATTACTGCGTACATAACGGTCTCCTACTCTACCCCTGAACTATCGGGCTTCCCAACTCTGACTAATCCAACATCGACAGGTCGATCATGACCCCGCGACCCTCACAGGTCACACACGGATCGGCGAAGTTGGTCAATAACCCCTCACCAATGCGCTTTCGGGTCATTTCCACCAAGCCAAGCTCGGAAATCTCAAATACCTGCGTGCGCGTTTTATCGCGCGACAGAGCATCTTTAAAGGATTCAAGAACCTTGCGACGGTTCTCGCGAATTTCCATGTCGATGAAGTCGATGACGATGATTCCGCCAATGTCGCGCAAGCGCAATTGACGAGCAATCTCTTCTGCGGCTTCAAGGTTGTTGTGGAACACGGTCTCTTCAAGGTTGGATTTGCCAACATTCTTTCCGGTGTTCACGTCGATCACAGTAAGTGCTTCGGTGTGCTCAATAATGAGGGAACCACCTGAAGGCAACCACACCTTGCGGTCAAGCGCCTTACGCAACTGTTCGTGCACGCGATGCTGCTCGAACAACGGCAAGCCCTCTTTTTCAGCGTCGTACAGTTCGATGCGATCGGCAAATTCTGGGTTGAATGCACCGATGTAGTCGCGCACTTCTTCAAACAGTGCGGCGTCGTCAATGACAATGCCGCGATAGTCGCTGCTGAACTCTTCGCGAATCACGCGAACAGCAAGTGGTGGCTCGCGATACAACAGTGTTGGCGAAGAAGCCTTTTCTGCCTTGGCGCGAATCTCGTTCCACTGCTCAATCAAACGAGTGAGGTCGGTGGTGAGCTCGTGTTCGGTGGCGTTCTCTGCTGCCGTGCGCACAATAATTCCGTGCTGCTCAGGCTTAATGCGATCAAGAATGCCACGCAAACGGCGACGCTCGCCTTCTGGCAAACGCTTTGAAATTCCATAGGTACGTGAGTCTGGAATGAGCACAACGAAACGACCAGGCAACGACACTTCTTGAGTCAATCGACCGCCCTTGGCAGCAATTGGGTTCTTCGTTACTTGACACAAAATCATTTGACGAGACTTCAACACTTGTTCAATACGTGGGTCTGGGCCTTGCTCCACCACGTCGTCTTTGTCGAACTGCACATCGCCGCGATACAACACAGCATTTTTCTGCGTACCGATGTCGACGAATGCAGCTTCCATTCCTGGCAGCACGTTTTGCACGCGACCTAAATAAATGTTGCCATGAATTTGTGTTTCGTCATCGGCTGGACGCGAAACGTAATGCTCGATCAAGCTGCGGCCTTCAAGCATTGCGACCTGCGTGAACTCTTCACGTACTTGCACGCACATCATGTAGCGACCAACGGCTTTACCGTTGCGCTCTTTTCCTCGGCGACGCTCAATTAACTCGGCATCGGTACCGACGACTGAATTGTCACTACTGCGATCTGAAGACTTGCGACGATTGCGACCACCACGTTTGCCACCTCGGCGGTTACGGCTTTTGGGCTTTGTGTCGGCATCTGCAGTTGCGGCAGCAGGTTTTGCCGCTACAGCAGCGTTGGCAGGAGCTGGACGCGTGTCGCCAATTTGTGGCTTACGCACCAATGCGGCATCGGCAGCTTCTGGGCTTGCCATCTTGCCTTCGCGCGGCGGATCTGGAAGTTCAACTTCTTGGGCAGCTGGCACTTCACGCGGTGGTCGAGGCGCCCGAGGCTGGCTTGGACGCGGCGTCTGACCGGACTCTCCGCCTTGTGCGCTCTGACCGTTTTGGCCTGCTGCACCTTCAACGCGAGTTTTGTTGCGATTACGCCCGCCACGCTTTCCGCGTCGGCGCTTTTTCACTCCACCTGGCGTTCCAGGAGTACGTGGCTGACCAGACTGTGGTGCGTCGCCCTGTGGCTGCTCGGGGGTTGGAACCCCTGCGCTCATTTCACTCATTGTGCTTGCTCGTTTCCTGTATTGGATATCGCACCAACGCGGCGTCGTTGCCCACACTGTGCAATATCGTCGCGGTCCAGCGCTTCTTCCAGCCGCAACGAGGTGTCGCATACCGGGTTCGAATCGCTATCGCGTGATCGACCTTGGGAGGGGCAAAACGCCCTTCCGTGATGTTCAGGCTACCCCATGGGGGTTGGCCTTCCTACAGCCTCCGCATGTGAATGCTCTGGACCAAGCCAATGAGAATGGCCGAGCTAATGAGGTGCGAGCCGCCATAGGAAATGAACGGCAGCGGCAAACCGCTCACCGGCATCACGCCAAGAGTCATACCGATGTTTTGAAACACCTGCCACACCACCATGGTGAAGGCGCCACTGGCCAGAAAGAAACTAAATCGATCACGGGCCATTTGTGCCGTTCTCCAAATACGCCACAAAATGACACCAAATATTCCGAGTACAACTGCTCCACCAACCATTCCGAATTGTTCGCCGATCGCAGAAAACGGGAAGTCAGTAAATTGCACGGGAACATATTTTCCATTTGTCAATGGACCTTGCAAATAACCCTTGCCAAAGAACCCGCCAGTTGACACCGCGCGTTTTGCATAGCGCACCTGCAACACAATGCTTTCAAGTTCTTTGTTGTTGGAGTTCTGCAGGAACCACGCGACGAATCTGTTGCCCTGGTAACGCAAACTTGGAACAGCCACCATTAATCCGACTGCCGTAGCAAGGAACATTCCACCAATGAGAGCGAGATACCGGCGACGCGCATTACCGATGTACAACACTCCCGCAACGCCAGCAAGAATCACTGAGGCAGATCCCAAGTCGGGCTGCATCAAAATCAAACCGCATGGAATGAGCACGATGTACAGCGTCATCACAAAGTGATGCCAGTCAATTTTGTCGGGAACAGATTCGCTCAAATAACTGGATACCAAAATGAGCAGTACCGGCTTTGCCAACTCTGCAGGTTGCACCGAAAAGGGACCGAAGTCGAAAGCCAACCGAGCTCCACCAGTAACTGCACCAGCGCCGAGCACCATGATGAGCAACAACAACACCCCACCGTAAAGAAAACCGCTTTGTGCTCGAAGCCAATCGTGACCGAGCGACATCACCACCGCTATTACGGCTGCCGCGATGATGACAAAGAAAACCTGACGTTGCACGTACACGAATACGTCCATGTTTTGATCAAGCAAGCGTTGACGCGTTGCACTGAACACCGTGAACACTCCGATGATCACTTGCGCAATTACTGCACTGAGCAAAATCCAATCGATATTGCGAATCGGATCGGCATAACTTCCACGCAATCCAAGCGGGTTTGCAGACGGCTTGCGTGGGATCACGCGATTAAGGAACGCTAGATCCATTAATCGCGACTTTCTGAGCGACCACTTACGAGGCAGGAAGGATTGCGCAAGTATGTCGGTTGCGCAGCAAGGCTGCCGTTGGTATTCAGTGGATCTGCTGCATTCAAGGGGTCAAATCGATACTTGCCCGCAAGCGCGATATACATGCACTTCACTACTGGTGCCGCAGCCTGTGATCCGTAACCAGACTTTTCTAAATACGCGAACGCCGCATACTTGTACTCAGCTCTTGGGCTCAAACTAAATGCACCAAATGCCGAGGAGTCGTTCCATGGCAAGTTGCCAAAACCCTGAGCAGTTCCTGTCTTCCCCGCAATCGGTAATTCCGCATACGGATACCCACGAAACAACAACTCTCCGGTGGTCTTGTGGTACGTGCCAAAATTCGTACCAGGACCACGAATCACTCGTTGTAAGCCTCTGACGATTGGTGCAAGACTTTGCTCCGCCAAATCCAATGTGCTTCGCGGCTGCTCGTCATCAAAACGTTCTGCCACCTGAGACGAGTCGGGAATGTTGATGAAACTGATATCTGCAATGCCGGGCTTTATGTCTGGAGTACCTGGAGCCAATATTGCCTTCACCACATGTGGTTGCATCACTTTGCCACCATTGCCAAGTGTGGCGTATGCAGTTGCGGTTTGAATTGGAGTTGCAGAGAGCAACCCTTGGCCAATAGAAAACAGAATTTGGTCACCCACGTAGTACGCCGATCCAGATTCTTTCGATATTGCGCCAATGTCTGCCATGCGTTTCTTTAGCGCCTTACTTGGAATTGTGCCTGCGTATTCATACGGAAGATCAATATCAGTTGGAGAACCAAAACCAAACTTGCGCACTTCGTTTTCTAAAATTGGCTGATAGCCGCGTTCTGTCAATATTTGTTCACCAATTTTGTAGAAAAATGCGTCGCTCGATACCGCAAGCGCGCTCTCCACATTTACCACGCCATATCGACATGGCGAACCAGTTGAAGCACAAATCGCATTACGAAACACGCACTTCACGCCGTCTTGACAACGACCATTGGGAATACTTTCAAGCTTGTATGAACCCAAATCCAAATATTCATATGCCGCGCCACCAGGCAATTGGCCAGAGTCCAATGCCGCAAATGCAACAAATGGCTTAAAGGACGAACCCAAGTTGTAGCGACCAGATACGGCACGATTCACCAGAATCGACATGTCGGGGTCTTCAGATTTCGGAAACACTTGAGCAAACTTTTCAGTTGAAACTCCAGCAGTGAACCATCGCGAATCAAAACGCGGATACGAGGCCATTGCTAGTACTTGACCAGTGTCTTGATTCACCATCACTACAGATCCAGCTGGCGCTTTGTAATACACAGGCCCAGGATTCGCGGGGTCTGGAGTGCCGTCTTCAAGTTTTACGATTCCGGCCTCAACACGTCGACGCATTGCCAATTGCGTTTCCAAAGTCTGCTCAGCAAATTGTTGCATCTCCATATCGACCGACAACACAATGTCGTTCCCAACAATTGGCTCAACTCGTTCTTCCAGTCGCAACAACTTTCCTTGCGCGTTCACTTCATAGCGCACATAACCGGGTGTTCCACGAAGAATGGTTTCATACGACTGCTCAACTCCGTACCCACCTACGCGCTCATTGGGGTCGTACCCAATTGACCTGTAGTAAGCCAGGTTTTTTTCCAAGATCGCGCCCATGTAGCCAATGACATGACTGCCGATTGCGCCAAATGGATAATTGCGTTTCCAGTCTTCGCGAACATAAATTCCTGGGTAGTCCTCAGACCGCTCTACCAAGAACTGCGCAGTCTCTTCGGAAATATCTTCCTTCAGCGGAAGTGCTTCAAGCGGTCCGAACCGTTTGTCTTCATAACGCTTAAACAGTCCTTCGACCGAGATTTGCAATGGTCCCGATAAGCGCTGGAACATCATCAAGCGATCTTCGGGATCACGAATCACCTGACGGTCAATCGTTGCGGTCAACACACGCTTGTTGTCAGCAACGACGCGTCCCTTGACGTCAAAAACTCTGCCTCGCTCTGGGTACAACCGAATAGTTCGCGTTCTTACAGAAAGAACAATTTCTTCATTCGTCTCGGCTTTTACGGCCTGGAGGAACCACATGCGAACACTCAATGTTCCCATCAACACCAAGGCCACGATGCCGAGCGAAAGCAAACGGCGAGACTGATTATTTGGCGGCATCGCTCGTGTTACCCAACCACAGTTTCTTTGAGCGTCCAACGGACAACTGGAATCAACAGTGGGGCCAGCAACATGTTGACGATGGCGACAATAAGCGCCACACCGATGATGCGCCATTGCACCCACCCGCCCAGGCCAACGAGTGCTTGGGCGATAGGAAACAGAATTTCACCGACCGCACTTGCTACTGCCACGGCAATGGCTTTGTTCCACCAACTTGAATCACGAACGAAGTATGGAAATGCTCCTGCGATGAATGCAGTTGCGCCAAGCACCAGTGATGCCAGACCAAGTGGTGTTGTTAACACACAGTCATACATCAAACCGATAATCAATCCGGCAACGGCGCCAATTTGAGCACCATAAATCACGCCAGCGCATGCTGCGAACAACACCATCACTTGTGTCATCACGCCAAACGGTCGCATGTCGTTGAATAGCGTGGTTTGAAAACCAAGAAACACCGACGCAACCAGAACCAGCCGCGTCCATCGCGACGAGATGAACCGAAGGAACCGCAGGCTCACGGTTTCGCCTGTTCGGTGATCGGTTGATACAGCAATATGCGGACAAATGAAAGGTTGGTTAGGTCAGCAACAAGGTTGATTTCCAAAATGGGCCCCGCAGTTCCCAATCGGTCGGACACCTTTGAAACTGTTCCAACAACAATGTCTGGTGGAGCAAGACTCAACGAACCACCGGAAGTCACAATTGGCGCACCAGGAAGAATCGTTCCGAAACGTTGCGCACTGTCAATAAATCGGACGATCGGCACTCGCGATGGTCCACGTCCTTCAAGAATTCCCGTTTCACGTACCGGTAGTACACCATTGGCAGGAACGGTAAGAGTTGGAGTGAGAGAAGGAACGCTCACCGTTACGTTCACGGTAGTGAGCGGCATCGTTGTGGTGCCTGGTGTGAAACCAGGGATGTTGGACGTCACCTGAGGAGCTGGAATAGTTGTCGTTGTTGTAGTGGTACTCGACGTTGATGCAGATGCTTCAGGATCACTAATGGGTGACGTCGCTTCTGGATTATTTATCACCTTTACCGAGAGCGCATATTCAGGGTCGGTAATCAACATCACAATTGACTGTCGTGGATACACCTTGGTGATCTTTCCAACGAGTCCCGCAGCATTCATTACAGGCATGCCGACTTTTACGCCGCTATCACTGCCCTGGTTGATTTCAACGTTTTGCGAATAGTTCGAAGGCGAATCACCAATTACCTGCGCGCTCACCGAGTTGATGCCAGCAAGTGTTGGCAAGCCGTTCAGCGCCAATAGTTCCTGCGAAAGACGGACTGAAGCAGCAGCAGCAACTGCAGCACCTTCTTGTTGCGCAATCTTCTCGCGCAACAAGTCATTTTCCTTTGTCACTGCGTTGTAATGAGTGATTCCATGCCATGCATTGCTTACTGGCCTTGAGATAACACGTGTAACACCTTCAATTGGGCGAAAGAACACTCCGAACGTTCCTCGCAACACCGAAGTAGAAGCGCTTCCCTGTAAGTCGAGAGTGACCAAAATGATGGAGGTCAGCGACAGTAACGCGATTGCTCTCTTACGTTTTGCTGAAATCGCGGACACAATCGTGTACCAATGCGACCTAGTCGAATGAGGTCTGTGTTG
>Ga0208852_1000217_pt1 | contig 16254 bp, 13 predicted proteins | sample LakMenEpi18Jun09_FD_150711 | JGI IMG/M metagenome (GOLD analysis project Ga0208852, IMG submission 150711) | Freshwater microbial communities from Lake Mendota, WI - 18JUN2009 deep hole epilimnion ns (SPAdes) | ecosystem: Environmental > Aquatic > Freshwater > Lake > Epilimnion/Euphotic zone ...
TTACAAAATTTCCAATTTGCAATAGTCACAATTACAATAGCCACAAATGCAATAGTGCCTAACCGGAGTAGGCGGATTTGGTTTTTGTAATTTTTTAAATTAAATTAAATTATTTCATAAATTATTTCATTAAGAAAGAAGAGATTTTTTTGGAGGGGGAGGAGGGGAGAGGGATATTTGCGCTTGGCTGCGCCATGGGAGGAAGGGAGAGGTGTTTGTTTGTAGCCAATGAAAGTTTTTGGAGGGGAGAAGTGTTTGAAATGTATTGGTGGGGAGAAGAGAGAGGGATATTTGCGCTTTGCTGCGCCATGGGAGGGAGGGAGAGTTGAGATGTGTGTATAAAGAGCTGGGTTTCAAGTTGTTTGGAAGTCATTCACTGCCACCACCATGTGCATCATTCAATGTATCGACTGCGTGGTTTGTCCGGACTTGACTCTGGTTCCTCTGAAGAGCGATTATTTCAATGGCGGGGATTACCGAAACTTTCGAAAATGGGACAGGTTGGATCTGATGCGTCGCTTTAAGAATTCAGGCAAGATCTACACCCAGGTGTACGACAAGATGTGCATGAATCCGGAATGTCCCAGGAGAAAGCCCGACTACAAGCCTCGAGAAGGGGAGAAAATTAACAGCACGTGCGGGAGCGTTCACTGCAAGGATTCGACGTGTCGTTTGGTCGCGTGTCGGGGGGAAGATTATTGCTTTGACCACCATCCCCGGAGTGCGCAGCTCATGAAAACGGCCCCCACCTTTCGCGTGGTGATTTACGATGACGCGCATCTGAGGCATGTAGATCCCTTCATGCATTTCATGGAGCACGTCGGTCGTCGCGGGGATCGCGAGCGCCGGCCTTTTCCGTTTGTGAATTGATGAAAAAAAGAAGGATGAAATACACGACCTTTTTTTTTTGAAATTTTTTGTTTTGTTTATTTATAAAGAGAGAGAGAGAGAGAGAGAGAGAGACAAGGGGTGGGGAAACTGTTTTGTTAGTCAGTTGTCAATGTGAAGGCATTGGAAACGGTTCAGCAGCAGAGGCAGAAGACATGAGTGAAAAAGTAGTGAAGGAGGGTTCAGCCAATGCGGATCGGAAGGCGGATGTCCGGAATGATCTGAAGGCAGATTGTGGCAAAAGGGGATTCCGGGTCGATGGGTGGTTTGTGTTTGGGGTGTTTATATCAATTTTGCTAGGCATCTTTTTCACCGCGGCTGTGTGCTTTCTTTGGTTACTCTTTTTATGGTATCTCTATAGTTTGGCATGAATTTCGCAACGTGGCGTAATTGTCAACTATTGCGCAATGATATTGATGACGCAACGTGGTGGGGTCGAGACACGCGCGAGGTGCGGGGAGAAGGGGGGGAGGGGGGGAGAAGGAATTATGTGTGCGCGCTGCGGGGGGGAAGTCTTTTCAGTCCGAGTTGAGCGCTCAGGCCAGCCGGCTAGCCATGGAGGAACGCAATTGGGGAAGTTTTGAAACCCTCCATCTGGATTGGGAGATTTTTCATGTGGTCCGGCAGATGCAAAGTTTGTCTGAGCGAGAGAGGTGGTGTGGCGTGACTCGACCGTGTTTGGATCTGATTGTGAGACATCTTAGCTTTCCTCAAAGCAAACATCGTGTCTACCCTCTTTTGAGTCGGTACCTCCAAGTCGTTTTCGGTTTCGACGTTTTCGAGCACGACGCGGAGTTCAACATTGTCATCTTGAAGTGGATGTTTTTGTTGGATCGGTTGGCGTCTGAATCTCAGCCCATCTCGTTTCCCGTCGCCAACCACCTTCTCTACGGAGACGATCAGTGGCTTCCGGGTCGTGAGCAACGGAAATGTCTCCTTCCTCCTTGGGAACTTCTTCCTCGCGACTTTTTGTTTGACCACGAGATTCCTCTCGGGTCGTTGGACGTGGAGTTTCGCGTGAAGGAAATTGAATCCTTTTTGGAATCTTTTGTCAAGGACGAGATTGAGGACGAGAGATTCGACTTTTTGCCCTTGCTTTTGGGTTGGATTCTTTGTCCCAATACTCGGGGTTGGCACGATTACGAGTGGGGGGCACCTCATCCCGACAGCGGGGAGGCTCGAACGGCTCGTCTTTGGCAGGTGTTGGTGCATTTGCAAAAGATTGTTCATCGCAACCGTGTTCCTTCTTCGGGATGCGCGGCCGACGACTCTTTGGAGATTATCAAATGGGCCTCTAGCCTCCACGATCTCACGAGTTCACATTGGGATCGCGGTTCCGAGAGTTGGTTCGAATTTCTCGGTGTGCCTCAGATCTGAAAGAGAAGAAAAAAATGTGCATCAGACATACTTATTTTTGTCACAGTTGTCGTCATTGTTTTGAAATTCCGAAATTGAGTTCGTTTTGTCTCAAGTTTGACAAATTCACTCACAAGTATCTTTGTTGTTACGTTCAGCGAGCCAACATTGTGGTGGAGCGGTTGTGTTTCGACGACAATTGTTTGCGCCGGACCGAGGAGGGAGCGCTCGTCGGAGTGGGCGGTTCTCCTTTGGGCGGGGGAAGGTGCTGCGACGATTGCCAAGCCAAGTGGTGCCGGGTGGAAACTTTGTGCATGCCTTGCGTGAGTTGCTGGCGGAAAGATTCCGTTGTCTTGCACACTCGCAGTTTGGGTTACTTTCGTCCTCACCGTCGCGTCGTTCAATCTGACCTTCCGTTTCTGTCTAGCGCGCCCACTTGCGCTTTGAGGAAGGGGAGCAGATTCTGCTCTCCTGGCTTGGCGTCGGCGCTTGCTGCAAACATTGAAAAAGAGAGGGAGAACAAGGTGTCTTTTGCAGTTTCTTCTGAAACGTCTCAGTAGCAGCAACCATCATCATGTCGTTTTTGAATCCTCAGGAGGAGGTGGTGAATCCTCAGGGAGGAATCAGGTTTCGTGCTCCTCCTCCTGACGCGGACCCCTGGAATGGGTTTGCCGATTGGAAAGATTATGACGAGTTCGCTTGGGAGGTTATGAAAAGAGTGGTCAAAAGTGTCTTTGACGTGGAGACGGCGGGACGTCTGGATCTTGTTCGAGACGCCTATCGCATGTCCTATCGGCTCGTGAAAATGCAAAGTTCGTTTCCTCTGGACGAAGGTGCGTTGAATGTCCTCCGGGAAGAGATGTATTTCAGGACGCAAGAATTGCGTGAATCTGACGATCGTGGCCTCGGTATCGACCATTCCGTGGACATTTCGGACGACGAAGTGAAAAAGGCGGATTGCCAAGTGGATCACGATCGCTTCGTCCTCTTGGCCGAGTGGCGATCTCTCGAGAAATTTGTCTCTGCCAAAGAGGATCTCGTGAGGATGATTCAAAAGGTTTACGACGACGCGTATCAGCGCTTGGAGTCGGACGAATTGGACGAGGACTTTGTCTTGTTTGAATTCAGGCGAATGTTGGTTCGTCAGAAGGCCGAAATCCTGGCCGCTCGGCGTTACTTGGACATGTCGCCATCGTCATCGACTCCGCCTCCGTCGCAGCCACAGCAGTGATCCTTTTTCGTCAGTCTTGTGTCAGACGTTCTCGCCATCACACGCACGTGGTGAAAATTGTCAACTGCAACAACGATGGACGATGGACAGGAGCAGGAGATGGCCGTCGGGAGGCTGGAACGCGGGAAGAGGAAGTTGCAGCGTGTCATGAACAAGTCTGTTCGTCGATGGATGATTGTCATTTACAAACAGGCTTTGGTCTTGATTCGTCAAGCTTTCAAGATGGTGACCGATCTGGAAAAAAACGGGGGAGATGTTGTCGGCAACAGCAACAACTATGTTATCCGAGACTTGATTGAAAAAACCAGAAATTGGCTCGTCCAACAGATGGGAAAAAAATTTCCTTCGCTTTCCGCCGATCCGCCGCCGCCGCCGGTCGTCGGCCGCAGAGGAAGAGGAAAGAAGGTTCGTTCGTCTTCTTCCGCGGTCGTCGCGGCGGCCGACACGTCGTCTTCTTCTTCTCCTCCTCCGTCTCCCCCTCAGTAATTGTTCTCTCCTCAGTTTGAAATGAGCGCTCAAAGCGACTGGAACCACTTGGTGGTTGATTTGCGAAATAACATCTTCAAGTTGGTCTTTTTCGCCTTTGATTGTTCCAAGTCAGCAGCCGATGACGTCCTTCCGTCAGCCTCCGGAAATGTGGAAACATCTCGCAGCGGCAGCAGCAGCGGCGGCAGCAGCAGCAGCGATTCTTCCGTTCGCCGACGACAAAAGAAGAAGAAGAAGAAGACAAAGTTGTCGCTCCGCAAACAGGTGAAGCGGGTTCCGCCGCCGCCGCCGCCGCCGCCGTCCAAGTCTCGACGTTTGTCGCCGTCCGTCAAGAGGAAGAAATCTGCCGCGTCGCCTCCCCCGGTCGAGGATGCCGGAGCCGTTCGTCGTCTTGTTGAAGATGCCAATTTTCAAAATATGTTGTATTGATGATATTATGCTGAAAAAAAAATAATAACGAAACATGTTGCACACCATCTGGTTGTTTTTTATTTTCGGGTGGGCGGGTTGCGCGCAAGCGCACGGCGGGGAACGGGGAACGTTTCGGCCGTCGCGGTCGTCAGTTGTTGGACCATGTCGCTCCGAGTCGGAACGTTGGTTGCAGCTGGCGGCCGCGGCGGCCGAAAGTCAAAGAAAAAGAAAGCACGTGATGGGGAGGGGAGGGGGAAAGAGGAGGCGGAAAAGCAATTGGTTGAGCTCATGAGTTGGGTCACTGATCGAATTGATCAGGCGGGTCGCGTCCCTCGTTTGAGCGATGTCGTGGAGCAGGCGGGAAAGGGATTTGGATTTCGCGGGTTGAGTCGTCGCGCCATTTCGGCGGCTCTCAGGCGACACCCCTATTATCACTTGAGTTCTCACCAGGTGAAGGGTCCTCGTCGTCTCGGTCGTCACCGACCCATCGTTTGCAATCAGTTGGGGGTTTTGCACGCAGACATTGCGTTCTATTCTAAGCGAAGAGAGTTTGAGACGCCCAAGACTTTTCAGTCTGGTTTTCTGATTGCCAAAGATGTGTTGTCCCGTTTCGTTTACTTTGTCATCTTGAGGGGAAATCGAACGGCTAAGGAAATGGAGCGGGCCTTTCGTGTTTTGCTGCAGCAACACGAGGAAGCGTTTGGTTCCGACGGTCACAAGATTGTCAGCATTTCCTTTGACAAAGAGCCCAGCGTCATGTCGCATCGAGTGCAGTCGTTTTTTCGTGACCACTTCATTTCCTTTCACGGTTTTGAAATGAGCGACAGCAAATCTAAAATGGCCGAAAACGTGATTCGGCTTTTGAGAACTACTCTGGCTCGATTGATGGCTGCCAAGCCGCCTTCCGAAAGAAAGTGGTGGCATCACATTGGCGAGGGGATCGCCTCTCTGAATTCTCTTCCGATCGAGATTGACGGACAGCGCTTTCACCGATGGACTCCGGCTGACGTCAACAAGCGCACCCTCTCGTCCTTTCTCCGGGTCCTTCACCGAAAGGTCCCGGTCTTTTATTTCGCTCAGTTTGAAATTGCACCTCAACTGGTCAAGTTCAAATATTCCGTGGGCAGCGTGGTCAGACCGAAGCTGTTGGCGACCTCGTCGGCTCTCATCGGCACCAAGAGATCTGAGGAAAACTTGAAGAAAGATCGGTTTCGAATTGAAGAACTCGTTCCGTACGTGGCTCGAAATTATTCTGTCGGTCGGGCTTATCGCTGCGTCAATTTGCGTACTCGCCAATCGGAAGTGTTTGACGAGTGGGATTTGGCTGTCAGCAATTGAACATGTCGTCGTCGTCGTCGTTGTCGCCAAATTTCGCCATCCCCTTCCGAACTTTTCTTCCCGCCGAATCGTCCACTTTTGAGGTGCCCGTTCCTCTGCGATATTTGGACGGCCGGAAATTTCATTTCGAACATTTGTCGCTCAATCCCCAGCTTTTGAATAGGGCAGCGGCCGGCTACGGGGTGGAAGCCGAAGAAGAAGGACTGGTGTTTTACAGGTCCGACGTCCGATTGGTTTGCGATTATGTCGGCGATAAGAAAAACTTTTTCCCCTCGAGTTTCAAGCCGTCCTCGACCGTCACGGAGGCCCGCGATTTCGTGCAGGAATTCAACGCCTTCTTTGAAAGCGAAAAACCCGATTTCATGAAAAGGTGTCCTCTCTTTTTCGACTGGACCGACTTGCGCATCGACGATTCCTCGACCGACTACGCCGTGGCGGCGGCCAAAGGTTACGACGCCGTTTGGTTCAACGAGACCTTTTCGTTGGAAGAGCACGGGAACGGTCTGCCCGATTCTCTCGAGACCATGCGCGGCATCAATCATCTCCAATACCCCGAAAAGGGGGCGTTCAGCGTGGCCCAAATGAACGAAGAAAAATTTAGGGTTCGCTTGTTTGTGGCTCCTTTTGTCAAGGTGACCTTTTCCGTGCTCGGTCCTTTGCAAGACTTGGGTTTCACGGCCTCCCAATTTGGAGAGCAGAGCGCTAAACGCCAAATTACCATCGTCAACTCTGAAGCGTTTTACACCGAATTCACGGCTCTCGCGGCTCCCAAAGTTGAGCTGACTTCTGCCGTCTGCACGGTCAACCTCTATCCCGCCGAGACGTCGGCCAATTCCTTTTCTCGGACCTTGGAAATTTCGGCTAAAGATTTCAAAAACAACGCAACGCTCGCTACTCTGCTCAACGCGAAAATTCAAGAGTGCGCCGAGGAGCTCAACGTCAACTTTTCGCTGAAATACGACGAAGGGGAAAAGAAGTTTCTCTTTTCCTTTCCTTCCAGCACAGATCACATCGTTTTGTCGTTGTTTTTGCAAAAGCCCGAATTGCCTTTGCGAATGGGTTACTTTCACACTAACCTCATTCAAAAAGAGTCCGAGGCTCGGGAAATGAAGGACGGCGGCGGCGGCGTCGCCAGCGAAACCGAAGCCTTCAACAAATGCAAGGCGTTGGTTTACGACACCGGCATGGTTCTGTGCACTTTGGATCAGATGAGTTCCAACACGACCTGCGGAGTCCTGGACGTTTGTCTGGCTTCGCTGTTTCCTCGCAAGAGCGGCGTCATGAAGATGGCCAAGTACTTGTCGTGTCCGCCTCCCGGGGTTGTCTTGACGTCGTTCTCGGGATCGTCGGCCATGGTGCCTTTCACATTTCGACTCTTGCGAATTTACGACAATCAAGAAATTGGCAAATTTGCCTGGAAGGAGGGGGCGTTTGTCGACGGCGTGTTGATGGGAATTCGGGACCCATCGTTTCGTCGTTAATTTTCATTTTCGTCCAACAGAGGGCAGCTCTCGCAGGGTCCTTTTTGATTTCCGTTCCCTTTCGTTTTTGAGTCAGTATGTCGTTGACCTCGGTCGAGGACGGTGGGGAATGAATTATTCCTCTCAGCAGCGCAAACCTCCGCTAGTTCGATATTCCGCCCAGAATCGGGCCGTTCTGTTGTCTTCTTCCATGCCTCGAGCCAGAAGGGCGAGAGCGACGTCGAGACCTGGGCGAAGAAGATCTGTCGCGACTGCCAGGAAGGTGAGAATTGTCAAGGGTCGCGTGGTGCTCAATAAGGTCAGCGGACATCCGGGAACTCATCGTTTCGGTGCCGGCCAGCTGATTCGTTTCGTGCCTCTCAACAAGGTCAAGCTCGCGGCCAAGCGAATTTTGGGGTCGTCGTCGGGTCGTCGCCTTCGAGGAGTGAGTCGTCGTCGTCGCGGTCGTCGCGGTGGGCGTCGTCGTCGGCGAAAGACCAAGAAGCGGTCGAAAAGGAAGAAGGTAGCCGGCGGCAGTCGTCGTCGTCGTCGTCGTCGAGTTCGAAAGGCGTAGAGAGGAGACGATGGCACCTCCCAGTCGAAAAAAGGCCAGGGGGAACGGCAGCGGCGGTGGCGGCGGGGGAGCGTCGGACAGGCATTTGCCTTGGCTCAACGCTCGCAACCAAGATGTCTTGAGCACCGATTACGTTGAAATCGATCCCATCAACAAGGCCGATTTGGACGGAGAGAAGGCTCCTTCTCAGGTCGACTTTGAGTATTCAGCCACCAAGCCGGTTCTGTTTGGTCCCATGACTAAATTTGCCGTCAAGGGTTGTTTCTACGTCAAGAAAGATGCCGCGAGCGATTGGAAGGAGGCCGAGGCTGCGGACATTGCCGACGTTGTGCTGCAATACAATTGGTTCGAAATGCTCATCAAATCGGTGGACGTGTTTCACAACAACCAGCGCATCACCAGCTCCAACGAGCAGAGATTCATCTCGGCCTATCTGAACACGATGCTCTACGCGTACATGGATCCGGACACCAAAAAATTTCTTTGCCCGCAAGCGGCTCATCCGGCCAATTGCCTTCCGAAGGAGAAAAATAAGTGGAGCACGGCCTCCCAATCTTGGAAAGACTACGCCGCTCACGTTTTCAAGGGAGCCTCCTTCTACTTTGATTTTTTCCCCATGTTTCAATTTCCCTTCTATCTCGGCAGCAACTTTGTGAACGATCCCAACGTTCCCAGGCTCCTCCCGCTGGATCGTCTGGGCAAAATGCACGTTCGTTTCACCTTTTTCGACAAGCAAGATCACATTTTTCGAAAACCCGGCGCGGGAGTCGCCGCCGCCAACAAGATGTACCGGTTCGCCTTTGAGGAATTCAAAATGTGTCTGGAGGAAGTTCGGCTTTCTCCCGCGTTGGAGAGACAGCTGGCGACCAAATCCAGGATGGAATTTCCCGGGGTCACTCGCCTGCAACTGGTCGACACCGTGCCCGACGCGTCGCCCACTCACAAGATTGTGTTTCAAGACATTTATCTTCCCGAGGCCATTTTGATCTTTTGCCTCGACAAACAAGTGTCCTCGGGCACTTTTAATTTTGGCACCGCCACCGATCAAAACGTTTTCAAGGATCATCGCATTCGCTATCTGGACTTTAGCTTTGACAACAAAAAATTTTGTCTCAAGGAGCCCAATTTTGGAAAATTTCGAGAAGATCGTTTGGTTCTCAAGCAGCTAGCCGATTATCTCATGTTTCCCATGTTTGGAATCTATCCCGATCCGGCAAAGCTCAATCTAAGCGCCATTCAAGATGGCGGAGCCCAGTCGCCCTTCCCGCACGTTTACGTTCCTCTGTGCGGCAATTTTGCCAAAAAGGAACGTCTCGTGCCCGCCACCGACGACGGTTCGTGCATTTCCCGCAAGAGCGATTTGGAAATTGCCATTCAATTTGAATTGGCCAATTCTCAACCCAGCGCCGTTTACGTCTGCTACGCCATCTACACCGACGTGGGCAACATTTTGGATGTCAAAAGTCAATATTTTTCGTCTCCCTATCTGAGATACATGTAAATTTTTTCGGGCGTGCGCTCAATAAAATGTGCATCTGTTTCTCTCTTTTAGTCTAGTTTCAACATGTGTCTGGTAAAGACGGCTATTTGTTTCAAATGCAATAACGCTTTTCTCGTGCCGGAAAGAAAAACTTGGAAATTGAGAAGCTGTCAAAATCCATCTTGTCTGAGACGGACTCGGTCAGGAGCTGCAGCCCATTCTCTACTCTCTAGCCCGTGCAGCTCTCTCTGCGATTCTGAACCCTGCGGAAATGTTCTCTTTTATACTCATATCCCTTGTAATGCATGTTGTTTAATTAAAACACAGGAATGAATGCTGAATCATTTATTGTAAAAAAGAAATGAAAAAAAAATAAAACAAAGGTTTCTCCACCAAAAAAAAAATGTGTTTTTTTATTTTTAAACTTAATACTAAAGATAGGTTTGGCTTAAATCTAAAACAAGACGTAGAAAAAAAGTAAGAGAAAGGAAAAAAAGGGGGGTGCTTGCGCGCGCGCTACTAATAAGCTAAGTAAAAAAAGGTGTTGAAAGAGGTGAAAAAAAATCATGATAAATGAAAAAAATGGGGAAAAAAAACATTTTTCGCTCGCTCTCTCTCTCTCTCGTCATTTCCTTTTCCGGGTCGGGTCGGGGGGGTCAGGCAGATTGCGCGTGGCGACTCAGCGAGGGATGGCGATGCATTCGCGAGCCCACGTCATGATGGTCTTTGGGTTGTCCACGTCTCGGTCCAGCTGAACGCAGCACCCCTTCGAGGGGACGAAGCCTTCGGCGTCGGGCGTGATGGTCGGACCAGTGTAGGGCGGTCTTTTGGTCGCTTGAAATTGGGGCAATTTCCTGATGGCTTCCGGCTTGCTCATCCTTTTGAAAAAGATGTACAGGCTATTTTGGAAGTAGGAAATTTCCACCACAATCTTGAAGCAATCATTTTTGCTCACCGTCTTGCAAAACAGGGTGCCTTCGTCGTATTCTTCCGCGTCTCTGAGCATGGCGTCGTACGCCTCGTAAGCTTCGGGCAAGACCTTGTTGAGCAGATTCGCCATGGCCTGGCGAAAAAGCAGAATGGGTTTTCCCAAGCTGTCGTTGAGAAATTCAAAGACGTGATCTCGAGTTTCTTCGTGGAGGCGGACTTTGATGTCTCCGTGTCGGAGGAGGAATTTCATCTGGGACAGATCCCTCGGAAATTCCGTCTGGGCGGGAGCGACGGGGCCTGGGTCTTGGCTGAGAATTCCGACTTGGACCGCTTTCGTTTCCCATTCTTCGTCTTCGGGGAACAGGGCTTGGGAGGCTTGTTGGCTGTCGCCATTCCGTTCATGGCGTTTGGGGGCGTTTTTTCTGGGCTTTTTGACGGGAGTAGCGGGGACGAGAGGGACTTTTTTTCGTTTGACGGCGGCGGCTTCGGCGGCTTCCTGGGAAGCCAAAAAGTCTTCGGCTTGTTGTTGTTGGATGGCCTCGTTGCGAGCGTCCTCGTCGTCGTCGGCGTCACTGATGTTTGGCGGAGTCAGGGGAGCCGCAAATTGTGTCTGTTGAGACATGACACTCTCGGTCGTCGTGGAGCACAAGAGCAGAGGTGAGATGTTGAAATCTCAATGATTTGTCTGGATTCTTGGACTGCTTCTTTTATAGTCATTTCAGTTGCGCTCGAGGCTGGCTTTTTTCAAAGACAAGCGCAGGGCAGGCTGGATGGCTGGTGGGCTAGGAGGCAGGCTTGCTTCAAGGTGATTGGTGGATCTGGCTTCTTTCTTGTTGTTGATTGGGCTGGCTCTGGCGCGCGCGGCAGTGAGGAAAAGGGTGACTGGGGAGGGGGGGAGAGGGAGGAGTCAGTCTTGAGATTCTGTTTGAATTGAATGGTAGTCTGATGATGAGAGGAGATGTTGATGGAAGATGATGACAGCAGCAGCAGCAGCAGCAGCAGCAATCACGAGGACAGACTTGAGCCGAGTCCGGATGTTTTAGATCAATTCAAAGTAGACATTCTTTCTCTCGAGGACGGACCCGCCGCTAGAATTGTTTTGTACAACGTCAATCTTCCTCGTCGACTCTGGCAAGACGAGTCTTCCTTGATTCGGATCCGCGATCTAGTGACGCGAGATTTTCACAATGTTTCTGGCATTTATTTTCAAATGTCGGCAACGTACACTTTGGTAAATCGCGAGAACGGCGAAATTCGTACCTGGTCGGGCAGCTTCAATCCTCGAAATCGGGTCATTAGCGAATTGACGTCTCACTCGTCTTTTCAGTCCGATTCTTTTGTTCCTTTTGTGTTGGCTCATTCTTCGCCGGATTGGGTTTTCGACAAGTTGACGACCGGAGGAGGACAGCTGACGGCCGGAAAAACGTCGGTGTGGGTTTTGGACGAGGTGAAAAGCATAGTCATTTCTTTTCAGGCTCGAGTAGGGGTTTCTCATTCTTTTTTCAGTCGTTATCCTTCCCTGAATTGGCGGACGAGACGGTCCAGTCGGAGGAGACATGGCGGCGCCGCAGCGCCCGGCGGCGGCGGAAACAAAAGAGGTTTCGGGTTTCAGCTTGACTGAGGCCCACGCTCTCGCTTTTCGAGCAGCCCGTGTTCCTCGCCGTTGGCGTCCCGAAGCAAAGTGGCCTTGGTGGAAACGTCTCGAAGGTCTTTCTTTGGTTCGATTCATCTTGCATCATTTGGATCTCGCGCTTCAATGGCAAGCCAGCCTTCCCGTTGCTCTCCTCGTTTTGATGGATCGACAGAAAGGAAAAAAAGTTCTCTTGTTTGACGGTCGACTTTGGGCCAAAGCTGCCGGCGAAAGACCCGAACCCATCGGTTGGCTGATTTCTCGACGCAGCGAAAGATTGGTGTGCCAATACGACGACGCCTCTCAATTTCCCAGGATCACTTTGCCGTCGTCGTCGTCGTCGCCCCCTCCCACGGAGCGACCTAGTTTGCGCCGATTGCTCGGATTCGACGACGACGTTTCTTTTTCGGATCCTCAAAATCTGTCGGATTTGCAGCAATGTTTGAAAGCCCATCGCAGCGGCGGCGGCGGTTGGGACGCCCGGGACGGAGGAGTGACGGTCGTGCAAGGAGAAGACGGAGACGTTTGTTTTTCCAACGGGCGTCAATTTGTCGTGGAGGCCAAGACGGACGAAAGCTGTCGAATTTTTTATCAAGACCTCGTGAGTCGACCTGTGAAACCCCTGCGGTCGCCCGCGACGTCGAGCGAGGAGGAGGAGGAGGAGGACGACGACGACGAGAACGGCAGTGACTGTTTGAACGACCTCGAGGACGGAAGAAGGATGGCGGAAATTTTGCGAGCCAATCGATCGGCCGCCACCTCCGTTTGTCATTCGGGTCTCAATCTGGCCTTTCGTTTGGGAGTCATTTCTCTCCAAGAGTTTCATTTTCTGTCTCTGGAATTGGGAAAAACCGCCGCCAGCTTGGCCCTGCACCTGGACGAACGAGGTCATTTGAGGCACATCTTTTACAGAGACGCAGAAAGTTCGTTCGGTCAGGAGGTGACGTGTTTCGAAGAGAAATCCGAGGACAAAAAAGAAGACGAGTGTCGAGAAAAGGCTGTTTTGAACATGAACGCCTTTTGGAACGACGTTTGGAATCGTCGCCGAATCTGGGGGGTGCCAGCTCGCGCGCAAATATTGCGAGACGTGCTGGCCCGACTGGAGCGTTTGACCGTGTCCTCTCACTCTTCTCCTTTCGACAAATGTTTGCGAGACCTCAAGAGGTGCGTCAATCTCCAATGCCTCGTTTTTTTTTCTTCGCAGGAAGATCAGATTCACAGCATCAAATTCTATTTGGCTCATTACGCGTGCAAAGTGATTGGAAATCAGAGAGGTTTGCAGTTGAAGACGAGCAGCGACAACAACATTTACGCTCTCGTGGTGGCCGGTCAGGTGTCCGTCTTCAACGTGCAAGCTTACGTCAACGCCAAAGAGGACGCTGAATTTTTCGACCGAAATTCCTGGATTCCTCCCCCCGCCATTTCGCACTCTGCGCGCAATTTGCAACATCAGCCCGCGCCCCACCAAACGAGGAGATCGATGGTTTCTGCAGTCGTGTCGCGGGCTCGCGCGGTGGCGTTTGCTCACTTGGAATTTTGGACTCGTTTTGGCCGAGACTCTGTTTCTTTTTTCGGCGTCGATTTGCACGGAAACGGACAGGCTTTTCGATCCGCTTCTCTTTTGGCATTTGAAAGTGTTTGGACGCGTTTCATTCATTTGGGAGGTCCCCTCGTTCAGGGCCCGGAAAAGATGAAACCTCATTACGCCAAGATGTTGCGTTCGGCATCTCGAGGAGGATTCGCTTTCAGCGCCCGGAAATTTCTCGACGCGGGATCGCGAGGCAGTCGTCGCAGCATCATGGAATTTGATCTTTCGTCGGCCTACGGTTATTCCGCTTCGAACGCCCTGATGCCTTCGGGGTTTTGCACGGGCTTTTTTCGAAAGACGGAAGAAGAAGAAGAAGAAGAAGAAGAAGAAGAGGTCGTCGCGGCTGGTCCGTTGATCAAGACAGACGTGGTGCGACGGCATCAAACGTTTGAATTCAAGGCCGTCTATTTCACGTTGCGAAAGCTGATGTCTCAAACCGACGACGCTCGGATTCGCACCGTTTACAGCAATTTTTCTCCGTCTGGTTTGTTTCACCTCGACCAATATCCGGCGGATTTGGTAGTCATTTTTGACAAAGGTCCGATGAAGGTGTATCAATTTGACGGTCATTTCGTTCACGGCTGCGACGTTTGCGCCTCGTCGACGACGAGGTGGAGAAAATTTTTTGCCCACGGTCAGACGCACGAGGAGGTCCGAGCCAAAACGATCCGACGAGATGGAATCTTTCGAGAGTGGGCGTCGTCATTGAATTCGTCGTCGTCGTCGTCGTCGTCCGTGGTGGAATACGCGGTCATTTCAGATTGTCACTCTCCGGGCTATTCGCCTTGGAGTTTGGACAAGGCCTTTCAAACGGATCCCGTTTTAGCTCAATTGGTGACTTGCTATCAAACGGTCGGCAGATTGGAGAGGAGAAAACAGGGAGGGCGAAAGCGAAAGAGAGAAGAAGAAGAAGAAGAAGAAGAGAGCCGAGGTCGGCGGCGGCGGATCCTCTCTTTGTCCGAGGTGACGCTGGAATCGTGGTTGAATTTCATGAAGAAAGAAGAAGAAAACAATTCTTTCACGTGCATCGCTTGGGTCAAGGGATTTTGCCCGTCGTCGTCGTCGTCGTCGCCCAATCCAGCCGCCGACGGTTGTCTCATTTCTCATTCGTCGTCGCCTTCCGGCAGCGGCGGTTGCCGCCTGTCGACCAGCGCCCTGGCCGAACCCGTCGTGTTGATTCGAGATTATTTCAGATATCTAGTGTCTCATCGCGGCTTTGTCGTCACGGACCTGGAAGCTGTGTTGTTTTTCAAAACAGAACCCATCTTCAATCAAATTTTTCGAGAATTGATTGAAAGACGTCGTTCCAGTCAAGACTTCAAAGAAAAGAATTGGATCAAACGTCTAGTCAATTTGTCTTGCGGATTTTTCGGCTTTCAGGTGAACGGCCGCAGCGGTTTTCGTCATTTTTCCATTCGTTCCCGCATCCCCCGGACGTTCAACGTTTCCCGTCACCAAATCGACTTTCGCCAAGGCGCCGTTTGTTTGGACAGCACTCAATACTACGTCGTGTCCCTGGGTCGCCGTCCTCGTCGTCGTCGTCGCTGCGGGCCTTCCAACAACGCTCTGGCTCTTTTCTTCACGGTGGTCGAAATGGGCAAGCTCCGTTTGGTGCAGGCTCTGCAGTTTTTTTCCAGACATCTTCCTCCCGCCAGTTGGTCTTTGCTCTATTCCAACGTCGACAACCTCATCATCGCCTTGGAAGGAGCCGGCAATCTCGAGGAAGCCGTTTTTTTGGCTGCCGGCAGCGACGGTTTGGCCCGATATCTCGCAGAAAAACCTCTCTACTTGGCTGCTTCCAGCCAGGAGGCTGAACCGGGACAACTCAAATTGGAATGGTTGTGCAATTCGCCCTCTTGGAGGTTCATCACTCTGGGGATCATGCACTACGTTTTGAGAGACAACGGCAATCACGACGACGACGACGACGACGGCGGCGGCGACCGCAGACTGCAGCGACAAAAAACGGCGGGTTTGTCCCGTCTTTCGAACCGACGGGCATTTCGTTACGCTCTCAGTCTCATGTTTGGCAAAGAGTCGTCGGTCGTCATTCCCCAAGATCGCCGCATCAGCAAGTTGCACTCGACAGCAACCGTGCGTCAAAACATGGTGTGTCGCCGTCGCGAAAGTTCTCCTCCCCCCTCCTGATTATTTTCATTTTATTGTTGTTGGTCGCGAATAAATTATTTTTTGACATTCACGTGTAATTATTTTTATTCTCTCTCTCTCTCTCTCAGCAGAGCGTGGAAAAAAAATGACCCTGGCCGAGATTCGAACCTCCGCTCGCCCCGTTTCCAGCCCGTGGACGCGCGTTAGACCGCTCGGCTACAGGGTCATTCGCTCAAAATGAACTCTCTTTCCCACCTTTATATTACTAGTCACCATTCTCATCTCTCTCTCTCTCTCTCTCTTTCTCTCTCTCCCATTCTCCCCCTCCCCTCCCTCCGAAAAAAAAGAGAAAAACTGGTTTTCAAAAGTTGGTGCAGTGTTATTAGCAAAACAAACAAATCAATGACAATAACAATAATAGCAAAACAAACAAATCAATGACAATAACAATAATAGCAAAACAAACAAATCAATGACAATAATAATAATGCATGTATTTTCACAATCCGTGTACCCCGTATTTTTTTGCTAGTTCAAAAATTCTGACATAATGCATTTGGAATCGATCTTCTTCTTCCTCAGAGCGGCGGCTGTCGCGACGACGGCATGCGCGCAGCGCATGGCGGCGACAAAGGGCGTCGTCGTCGTCGTCGTCGTCGTTGCGGCCGGCTTCATAAAACAAATGACTGTCGTTCTCGTCGTCGTCGTTCTCGTCGTCGTCGTCGTCGTCGTCGTCAGCGGCGGCGGCCGTCTTTTTCTCCTCTCCGTCGATG
>Ga0208852_1000218_pt1 | contig 16178 bp, 29 predicted proteins | sample LakMenEpi18Jun09_FD_150711 | JGI IMG/M metagenome (GOLD analysis project Ga0208852, IMG submission 150711) | Freshwater microbial communities from Lake Mendota, WI - 18JUN2009 deep hole epilimnion ns (SPAdes) | ecosystem: Environmental > Aquatic > Freshwater > Lake > Epilimnion/Euphotic zone ...
TTCTGCGTAAATGCCAGGAGAAGCGTGGGGTGAAACAGCGCTCCAAGAAAAAACTGGGGGTGTGTTTATGTTACTTGTTTAGTCGAAGTTTCCTGCGAACCTTGTCTCTTAGGTGTGAGTGCCAATACATTCGGAAGGTAAACACCCTTACCCGGATGGGCCACCGGGTCATTCTCCAAGCTCTCTTTGATTTGATTGGTCTAATGCTGATTGGAAGTAGATCATTGATGGTTCTTAGTAGCCTAAGGCCCCACCCCTTCCTACCCCTACCCCTATTTAAACCGCTCATTACGCCATGTGATTCTTTGCAACACCCGGTCTTGCTTACGTCCGTTGCATGAGCGACAGAGCGATTGTAAGTTGATGATGTCATGATTGGGTTCCCCGTTGCCGGGTGGAATGATGTGGTCGATTGTCCAGTCTTCACCTTCAAGCTCCTTCGCACACGATGCACAGATCGGTTCCAAAACAGTCTTCGCATAAGCCCTTGCATTCCTCCACGATGTCGTGTCGTGCCAACCTGCCATCTGCTAATCCTCTCAATGTATTTATGTGTTTAGTCTCCCATCGATCTACTTCTGTTATTACTTCTTCAAGTGTAAGGATGTCGCCTAGATCATGGTGAGCGTTTAGGAACTCTAAGACTTGCTTCCTGGCATACTCGACTCCAGCCTCGTAGCCTTTTGTGTATGGTGTCTTCATTCTTCTTCCTTATCAAGAACGATTACGGTGATTCCCTTTGTGTCTGTGTTTACTGCACAATTGGGGCAAGTGGCATGATCTTCAGTCTTGTATACCTCGTTGCACCATAGGCATTCGGTTCGCTCTTTATGCATCTTCCAATTCACTATCATCTATGTAAGTCGTTCCTTCAAGAATTAAGTCCTTTACTTGATTTACGCTTAGGTTGACCCCGCACATGCCACAAGGCAAACGATAACCTTTTGGAGTATGCTCGCAAGGTTCGTAATCTTTTTTACCAACCACATACAGTAAATTTAAGATTCTCATCCTTTCAAGTAATCGACCGCGTTCTAATGCGTAATCAATTGCGTTGTTTATTTCGTATTCAGTTTCTTTCATCTTGTCTCCTCTACTATTCTTACGATTCTTTCCAAGTGATTGACATCGACGTTAGTGCTAATCACTCCGTCGTTTACGATGCCTTTAATGATTTCATCCTTAAGATGTTGAGCTGCGCCTTGCCAGCCTTTGTTGTATTGATCTATGGATGCTCTTACCATGATGTCCTTGAGCTGTTCTGCATGACGATCAATTAGGTTCTGTTTCTCTTCTTCGTAGTTATCCATAAGTCTTAACAATCCTTACTCCTATTGGTGTTAGTAGTTCTGCTAATTGTGGAACTGACATGGCTCTCAAGAAGGTGTAGCCAAGTAGCGCTCTAATCTCCTCGAAGTCTGGACTCCATACCAGGTTGTCATCCATGAGTAATTGCATAGCCTCAAACAAGATGGCGTTGCGTTCTTCAACGGATAGTTTCATTTACTACTCCATTCCGCGATTAGGTAAAGATACGCGGTTATGGCTGCTAATAGTGCGACGGCTGGTTCGCCTACGATGTAAGCGCCGAAACAAGCGAATACAAATAAACCCAGAGCCATAAAGACTCTCATCACGTCTAACATAGTTTCTCCTCCTGTGTCTTGGTTGCCAGCCCTAATACCCTAACTGGCTCACTTCAAGCGGCTGGGTTGCCCTGGTATCAGCTCGACTTGCCGTGCTGTTCTAACTTTATTGTCGGTTATGTCGGTTATGTCGGTTTGTTTATGAGTCGTTATGAAATCGTTACGATCGCTTTCCGCTAAGTAGAATCTCGCCCTTCAAGCTCGTTCCGCACTCCTGGCATAGATAGCGCTGATACTTCACGTTTCCGGTAAATCTAAACCCGTAGCGCATTAGGTTATCGCTGCCACAATTACGGCAGGAGATTGGGTTGCCTTCGCTTACCCCTACATGTGGATGGTTTCTTATCCATGGCAACAAGATGTAGTAAAGGTCAATCAGAAGGTTTACATCCTGTATCTGATATTCCTTCATTAGCTTCCAGGCTTTAGGTTTGCCAGCCATGCAGTCAAGCCAAAGTTGGAAACCGGTGTGTTGAACCTTAGATCCAACGCCTAATTTTTGAGCGACATAATCAAGTTTGTTGGATGGGAACTTGAACTGGTTCTTGACCGTCCGCATTAGATCTAGTTCTATCCATGGAGACGGTGGTAAATACCCGTTCTCTATGAACTCTCGTTTGATGTGTTTAGAATCGAAGGCTGCGCTATTCCATCCGATTAGCACGTCAGCATCGTCCATGATGCGGTGTAATTCATCCAGCATAGTTTTTTTGCCATGATGGTGAACTGACTTGAAGATGACCTTGTCACTTCCAAGCCATCGAGCGCCCCAACAGATTACTTCCGTCGAACGTTCTATCTGGTTGATTGCTATGTTCTGATCCCATAGACCCCAAACATGAGCCAAGTTCGGCGATGTCTCAAGATCCAAAAATAGTATCTTCATAGCTTCAAACTAGCCCTCGGCGCTTACGATCTAAGTCCGACACGCCTTGAACTATAGAATCGTTATCATAAGGAATTATCGTTACTTGCATGCCTGGTTCGTGGTCATCTGCATAGGTCTTGCGAACGTTTAGATCCACGACAAGATTGTCGTTTACAATTACGTTAGCTGATTGCAGCGAATCTAGAACTGCCCTCGTTAGTTTGTCGATGTCGTAAGTTCCGGTTGCATACTGCCTGGTTACTGACTTAGGTCTTCTTAGCCAGAACTGTATAGATACCGAGATAGCCGTTGGAAACGCTGTGTCTCGTTCAAGCATCTTCAGCTCAAACATGCGTTTCATAGTCTCTCGCCAGGCAGGGAGATCTTTGTTGGCTTCGACTAGGACTATGTGTTTGCCCCGGTTGAATGCCTTCTTAGAACCTTGCGGTCTAGGGTCTCCAGCAACAAAGAGTTGGAACATTTAGAACGGGAGATCCTTGGGTTCTCCTGGAGCTAGAATCTCAATAACTTCTTGGATAGGTGTCTTGGCTTCTGCAGCCTTTACTAAATCGACTTGGCAATTATTTATTGAATGCTCTACGACTTGCTTAGTTTCTTGACCGGGCTTGTTATAGGTTCCAACCTTGGTTCCCAAAGCTCCATCAATTCTTACTTCATCGTCTTTCTTTAGGCTGGTTGGGTTGTCGAGCCATGCCGTCCAGAGTCGATTGCGCGGTTCGCCTTTGAAGTCGTATGTCTCCCAGACTCTAAGCCTTGGGTATCCTTCGTTTATTACTTCTGCAATTTTTGCATAGATCATAACTGTTGCCATTTGTTCTTTTCTCCTTCTAGTGTTCTTTTAAGTTTAAGTTAATTATTAGTTAACTTTAACGCGACATCTACGCCGTCCCGTGACGTCGTGGGTGTCACCCCGATGAGTCTTAAACGCCGTCCCGTTTTGCCTTTTCTGACGCCCCGTAGATTATGACTCAAACTACCGTCACAGCTCTCCGGGCAGTCCAAGGTGATCCAGTATCGATTGGTGATTCGGTCGAAGCGATACCCGATTCCGTCATGCTGCGACATCTCGATTTCCCCTAGCTCGACTAGCTTCTGGAGATTTCTTTGGATCTGTCTAACGGAGCAACCTGCAAGTTTTGCAAGTCGTGTCTGCGATGGATAACAACCCTCTTCTGGATCGTCCCCAATGTGCCACGCCAAAGCCGTCATGAGCGCTCTAGACGTGCCGGATGACTTGGAGTGATGCAGAACCGCCGATAGGGCTTCTAGGCTCATTTACTTAGCTTTGAGCGAATCAGCTAAAGACTTGATTGCTTCAAGAACATCGTTTTCAACCTCTGACTTTACCGCGGTTGCGTAGATGACCCGAAGACTCTCGATGTCTTTGTTAGCTGCAGCCTCCGAAGCCTCTTCAATGAAGTTACGGGACTCCCTGGTTGCCTTAATCATCTCTTCACGGCTAGGTCTGTTCTTTGAGGTTGATAGTCCTAATGTTGCAAGCGCGCGACCGATTGCCGATGTGCTGCAATTTTCTAGAAACGATGAGCGGTTGATGTTGCTAGATCCTCTAGTCTCCTGCGCCCAATCTACGGATGCTGGTCTAGGGTCTTCCCGGTCTGTAAATACCGAAGCCTGAACTACCACTTCTTGCTCGTTGATCAGTTTGATTTCGGTGATGATGCGACCGTTTGGATAGGTCTTCCAGAACTTCTGAATACGTTCTGAAACTGGTTCGTAATTGCTTAGGTCGAAACCCATTGTTGCCTCCTATTTGAATGTGATGAATGGCTTCCCGTTACGGGCTTGCAGCGCGATAACCTTTTCACCTTGGAATAGACCATACTTAGTTCCATCCATGAAGGCAAGAACCGCGGACTTGTGTGCCCTAAATTGTGTCTCCCAATACTCGGACTCGGACTTAGCCTGGAGCAAGTTAGCCCAAAGAGATCCAAGCTCTATCTCGCCCTCCTCAAGACCTTCGGATAGTTCTCGAACGGTTTCGTAGGTAGATTCAGACCCATCGTAATCTGGAGCTGTATCTGTGTCTAGGAAGCCGTAGAACGCTTCTAGGCGGGTTTTCATGGTCTTAATAAGGGAATCATCCCGAACGACTTCAAACTCCTTCCAATCGCCTCCTGCGACCGCTACGACTATAGCGCGCTTCATACCAAGGACGGATAGGTAATGTTGAACTTGAAGGTTATAGTATTCTGGGAGCTTGTCCCAATACATCCGGGAGAACTTAATCTCTAGGACTCCAAGGGATCCATCTGCCCATTCAATAATGCCGTCTACGTTAGCAACGGATCTAGGCTCCTCGATAGACGCCCAAGTTCCAGTCTCATGAACCGTTAGCCATTCTGAATTGTTATCTTGGAATAGCTGCCTAATGACAGGCTCGAAGTATGTCCCCATCTGCATAGCAATAGTTGCCGGAAGGTCTTCCCATTGTTTACCGGACTTTTCCATGAACAGCGTATACGCGGACTTCCATGGGTTCTTGTCCATTACGGACGCTACGTCGGAACCGCCAATACCGCTTCGGGCTTTATACCAATCTCTGGTGCCAGGCTCAAAAGTGCCTAGATACTTTGCGAAGCCTAAAGCCTCGATTTTCTGTGTGATCTCCATGCCGTCATCCTAGTAGATGACTATGACATTTACTTCTTAGGCTTGTCCTGCGAGTTGGCTATTTTGCCGAATGACTTGTTAATCTCTTCTGGATCTAGTTTGCCATCTGCTAGGTAGGAACGGGATAGCTCCTGCGCTACGTCAATGATTCCAGCGAACGCTGCCATGGCAATAGCCTGGGTAACTTCTAGACCAATTGCAGCTCCACCAACAAAGATGCCAGTTACCTTAAGAATAATAACTGCGAACGTTCTTCGAATAATGTCTAGCCACATAATTAGCTCACCTTCAATATTTGACCGATTTGGATTAAGTTCTTGTCTTTGATTGCGTTTAGTTTGACAAGTGCAGCCACGGTTGTCTTATTTGCTTTAGCTATTTTGCCTAGTGTGTCACCTTTAACTACCTTGTAAGTTTTGCCAGTTGCCTTAGGTTTAGACGTGGCTTTAGGCTTTGTAATTTTGACAGGTGTTGCACCCTTGAAAGGTGTTGCACTCGGAGCCGTTACGAACTTTTCAAAATCTAGGTTGCCTTCTGCCATGGTTGAAGTTCCACCCTTACGGAATGACAAGTGAAGATGTGGGCCATAGCCGTTTTCGGAGTGTAGACCTGATGCACCGGATAGACCAATAACGTCACCTTGTTTGACTTGCTGACCAGGCACGACATCGATTCGAGATAAGTGCAAGAAGTCCGCGTTGTAACCATCCGCGAACGAGATAAAGATCATGCGACCTCCAGCCCCACGAATAGTTGTAACTATGCCAGTTACGGTTCCGTCCGCTATTGCCTTGACCGGAGTGCCAGTAGCAACTCCGTAATCGGTTCCAGGGTTCCTCGATGGCGGGTTAGTCCTAGCACGGTGAGCATCGAAGCTCGAAGTTATCCTGCCTTCTACTGATCTAATCCAACTACTCATGATCTAACAATTCTTTGATTTACGGTTACTACTCCGCGGGCTACTACTGCTACGTCTCCAGTTGATTCGTTGTAAACCTCTAAACCATAAACGTAGTTTGAATCTAGAAGAAGCCTGGTCTGCTCTGGCGTCCAAGTTAGAGTAATTTCATAAGTCTCTTCATCAATTACTGGAACAAAATCTAGAATAAGATTGGTAAAGGTAGACTTCCGAACCTGACCTCTGGCAAGATACCCGGTAAGATTTACGACCTCCCCATCGACTTTATACTCATAGAGTCTAGTAAAGCTGCCACCTGCGTCTACGGTGAAGTTGTCTTGCACGCTTGCCATTAGAAGGCTCCAATCGTTGTAGTAAATAAACCAATCATCGAGATGATCGCTGCACCTAATCCTGCGTAGGCAATTCGCTCAATCCAAAATAACCTAGCAAGGGTTAGCTCGACTTCCCTAAGTCGCTCCGGAACATCGTCCAAATGATCTAGCTTTTGTAGAACCTTGATGAGAATGTCACCGTGTTCTAGTTGCTTCTTGTAGATGTCACCTTGGGTAATTCGGACTGAACTTGTTTTTTCTTCGGACATTATGCTTCTAGTTCAGGTTCAATCTTTGGGTCTGCCTGTTCATTAGATCCCACTAATACCGAACCGCAACCACCGCAAACTGCTTCTTTAGGGTTTCCCAGGAATGTGTTTTTGATTTCCTTGCTGGGACAAGAATCATTTATACAAGTAAAGTCAATCATTAGTCCACCTCGTATCTAGCTGAATATTGAACTTCATCGTTTGTTGCCCATGTCCAGGGAACAGTCGAAGATAGGTTTGTTTGAGATAAGTAAGTTCCAGAAGCGTTATTTGCTCTTAGAACAACTCTTTGTCTGCTTGATTGGGAAGGAAGAACTAATCCTTGCGACATACCGTTGGCGCTGTCATCTCGAAACAAAACATAAGCTAGAACTGGTTGGTTTAGAGAAGTTCTTGACATAGCTAAAGTAGTTTCAAGTTGTAAGTCACCTGTCATCGCGCTAGTGCTGCCAAAAACAAACCTAATTTGAATGTCAATTGTTTTGCCAATTTTCTTGAATTTTGCGTAAGCATAAGTTCCATTTCCTACTGTCAAACCAGAATTCCAGCTAGGAGTAAAGGTAGTCCAACCTGTTCCATCCGCGACAGTTACCCAGTCTCCAGCCGTGTAGCTTTCGTAAGTATCTGAATCCTCTAGGTAGGTGAGCATTCCGTCAAGAGGAGTAGGTAAAGCTGCAGATCTAGCAGATGTTCCGCTAAAGACCATAACCGATTGGTTCATAAGGTTGTCGTTTATTTCGGATGCGTTTAGCACGTCTCCGTTAGAGAATGTTTTGTAAGCCACTAGGCTTCCTTCCATAGTTCGAGCGTTGTGAACCAATTATCTACATCGATACGATGGGATACCTTGATAACGGTATAGATTCCCACGATGTTCAGCTGGTTCTTAGTATAGCTGACGTTGATTCTAGTTCCCGGTGTAAACACCGCTGCGTTTGTAAGAGTTCCTAATCGGTCAAGAGCTGGAGTGACTACTTGGTTTACTAGGTTTGCCGATCTATCTTCAAAGACGTTCTCTGCCCAGGTTCCCATCTCGTTTAAGTCAAACGCGTTTAGTGTAACATCCACGGGTGACTCTCCATAGAGATCAATGGAGTCTTGGTCTTTGATTTCAAGAACTTGGGTATCGTCGGACTCTAGAGTCACGCGAAGAGAGTTGAAGACTGCATCCTGATCGGAGAAGACGCTAATCTCACCTAAGCATAGATGACTTGGGTCTAAGACTCCTGGAGCCGGATGATTGTTCCCAATCGTAAACTCTGGAGCTGGAGGGCCAGGGAAAGGATCTTGTGGAACCCTTGGAATGTAAGCAAGTTCCTCGGTGTCCTGATCAATCCAAACTATTGCGTTAGAAGCCAGAATGACCTCGTTTAGAATGTCTGCAACAATAACGTTAGTTTCGTTTACTTCCGGGATAAAGATTCCCTTGATGTCCCTAGAGAGTCCGGAGATACCTAACCCAGCTTGATCTGCGATTAGCTCAAACAGAAAAGTTGAGAACACCGGAGGTCCATAAGGTGTAGTGTCCCAAATTGGGAACCTAGTGTTTACTAATTTTCTATAAACATCAAACGCTGTAATCTGAATAAGGTTTAGACCTTCTGGATAGTAAGTCACGTTTATTGTGTTTATGTATCCTTGGAAGATAATTCGATCTACATCTTGGGACTCTAGTCTTATTCTTATCTTTGTGGATGCTCGAATGTTCTTGTTTACGGTTGGATCGAAATCAAAACTTTGTAACGTGATGTTAGCCGTGGCTGGTTCTGGCTGGAATGTAATTGAGTTTAGGAGGCTGCCTCCGATGTCAATGGTTGCATCCGAAGTCGAACAGTTTACTTCTTGCCAGGCTAGTCCCTTGCTAGGAGCTAGGACATCGTCTCCACCCAGTAGAGATAGATCAATGATGAACTCGTTGAAACCGCCAAGAACATCTGTGCCATCTAGTATGGAGATTCCAAGTGTAAAGATTCCACCTAGGGCATCCGGAACTAGAAACTCAACCTTTAGGTTTTGCTCAATGTCGAAGTTAGTAATCATTATGAAGCTCCGAGTATGTTAGTTCCCGTTGCTCTGTTTTGCCTTCTAATTGCGTTTGCTATGTCTTGAGCTGTTACGTTGCCGTTGTTAACGTTTATAGTTACGTTTTGCTGTCTTTCCAGCTGACCAATGTTTACAGGGTTCTGTCTGTTTAGAGCTAGGTTTTGACTGGTAACAAATGAACCGTAATCAGCTCCAAAACTTCCAGTTAGGTCAAAGGCTCTCTGGAAGTTACCGGAGATTAGCGCACCAATTATCTCTGCTACTCGACCAACAATAAAGAACAGCTGCCCAAAACCAGCGGTAAGAGTGGTAACGAAGTTTAGAACATCTGTAAAGCTAATGTCACTAAGACCGAAGGCAGACAATAATTTATTGAACTGGGTAGTAGTCGATTCAAAGATTGCGCCTAAGTCTTCCCACGCTGCTCCAAGTTCCGTAGAGGGGTCTTGCAACTCTGCAAAAAAGTTCTGAATCTTAGGAACTGAATCAACTAAAGAATCTGCGAAGTCATTTAGAACTGGCTGAAGACCTACTCCAACTGCTTCTTGTATTTCTCCAAAGGCAACATCCATTCGCTGGTATGGATCTAGCCTTGCAGCTGCTTCGGCTGCTCCTTTAAAGGTCTTCTCCAATTCGGACATCGGGTCATCTACACCCTTTAGTGAAGGGATAAGTCTGTTTAGCGCTATGTCACTACCAGCCAAAGATCTAGCCATCGCTTGGGTAACTGCGTCAAGGTCTTTACCAGTTGCAGCGGACGTGTCCAGGGCTATTGCAAGTAATCTATTGGACTCTCCGACGTCCCCGGTTGCTATGAATAGCTTTTGGAATGCTGGTCTAAGTTTGTCATCTGCTACGGCTGTCTGCAAAGACATTTTTTGAATTGAATCTTCGGCTGCTTTAACAGTTATGTTAGTTGCGTTTCCGGTATTGATCATGGCAATAGATAGAATCTCCATTGACTTAGCGTCTTCAATGGCAGCCTTAGCTGAGTCGGTAAATCCCTTGGTTATTAGTGCAAGGGAGAAACCTACACCGATTGCTCCAAAGGCTTTGTTTATTCCTCCGGAAATCTTCTTTGCAGTTTGGCTAAGACCTTGGAGCTGACCAGAAGCGCCCTTGGTTGCTGTGGTTAGCTTGTTAAATTGTCCAAGAATCTCGACATTTAGAGCTAGTGATCCAGCCATTTATTACCCTCTTTTATTGAAGTCTTTTATGAACGCTTGATACTCGTTCATTGTGAGAGCTTTGTATTCCGACGGTTGCATGTTCATCGCCCGGCAGAACTCTGCCATTCGTTTGGCAGATAGCTCTCTTATTCTTTTTTTGCTTCGTCACCCTGGATAAGCGCCAGAGCTTCTTTGAGACTTAGCTTCTTTGCATCTTCCATTTTGTAGTTAGGATCTGTCCTTTTGCGGACTACCCAAACAAAAGCCGATAGGGCTTTGCCTTTAGGCTTACCGCTACCGAAGGCTTCGTCTATGCTCGTGTTAGTCAAGTTTTCGATTATCTCAACTTCTTCTAAAGTTAGACTTTCAAAATCGAAATTGTTCATTGTTTTCTCCTATGGCTTCTTAGTGGAATACTTTTGGAATAGCTTTTCCATGTTACCAAAGAAGACTTGGTATACCTGTGTTCTAGTGCGGTTTAGAGCATTTATAAAGAATGGTCTCGGTCTAATGTTCTTAGCCTTAAAGTTTACTTGGTCATAATTCCAGCCCCAATGGATAGGGTTAGCGTAGGGAACTGACCTGTTGTTACCTGCACTAACAACAACTTTCCTAGCTACTTTTCTAGCTTTGATAGTTGCTCGAAGCGCCCCAGTCCTGACCGGAACTAAGGATCGCGCTGAATTAGCTACGATGCTTCCAGCTTCCTGGGATGCTTCCCCAATTTCCGTGGAGGGAACCCCGATGGCTCTTAGCGCACGTATAGCCTCATTGAGACCAACGACCTTAATTCCAGATTCAGCCATGGTTAGGCTGTTACGATCTCTACTCCGAAATACTGGTTAGAAGCTGGATCATGTGGAGTGTTTACGACTCGAAGAGTGACCGAGAAGACGGCTGTCTCGTTGCTGGTCAAAGCTAGAGGAGGAAGCTCGTTGAATACTGCAACTCCCTCGTAGTGAGGAGCGTTAGCAACTGGAGTGGTGTTTCCGTTAGGTGCGATTACGAATGGAACTTCTGTTCCAAAGTTATCCCAAAGAACTCGGTAGAGGCTTGTAGATGTTCCAGAAGTAATTCCTTCTAGAGCTAATGCCCATTCTCCACCGACGCGAACTTCGCAAAAGGTCTGAACATCACCAGGTGCGTCACCTAGAGTTAGCTCAACCATGTTAGCGTCGCATGCGTAGTCGGTTCCATCGATTTTGAAGATAATGTTTTGTGCTTTGATTCTTGCTGAAGCGGCCATGGTGGCTACCTTTCTAAAGTGTGATGTCTAGCGAAACGAATAAGTTCGTTGCTAGATACTCGGCGTTATTTGTTTGTAGATTGTAAGGCTGATTGACCGAAGTAATCCGAACATAAGTTAGAGGTTCGATTGCATTCAGAACATCCTCGATTAGCTGATCTAGGTTTTCCGTTGCCTTCTTGTTAGTCGCTGTAGCTGCTACCAAAACTAACTCAAGTCCTAAGCTCCATTCACCAAACTGTGCGGTCTGCAAGTAAGGCTGCGCGGAATTTATGATAACGATTGGAGGAGTGATGCGCTCTGGAATGTATTCCAGGACGTTCAATCCTGCGTCCGCTAATTCAAGTTTGAACTCGACCTTAGTGGCGTTTATCTCGCTCATACCGCATAGCCTACGAATCTTTGAAGCAACGGGTAAACCGCGTTCAATGGATCCTTAGCCACTCGGATAGGAGCGCCGTCAAAACTAGCAAACTGGGCAACTCCGTTAGGAGCAGAACGGCGGTGAAACAACTCGGACGATGCGATAAGGATAGCCTGAATGTGAACATCGTGAGGAACTGTTTCCACTTCCCCAATGTACGCATTAACTAATTGCTTACCAGCATCTAGACATTCTTCAACAAAGTCGGACTCTTCATCAGTTCCGACATAAGCCTTGAAGTCTTCGAGACTTGGTTCACCGCCGTGTGCCATTTATAGACCTACTAAACGATGTCTAGTTTGACTAGAGCGTCTGCGAACGGAATGGTGATTGCCATGTATCCGTAAACGCTGATTGAATCGGTCAAGGTAGTGATGTCATCTGCAGATAGTCTTACAGGTGCGCCAGCAGACTCTAGAGTCTGAATGGCTGCGCTGTTAGCCATGTATCCAAGGTTGGTTCCGAAAGCTGGGTCTACGATGATTGGTAGACCGAATAGCTGACCAGATAGACCTGGGATGTTAGCGGATCCAATGTTGTTTACTCCAGCGCCGTTTACTAGCACTACTGGACGTCCATCTTCTCCGGCTGCCTGTAGAAGCAACTTGTAAGCTCCAGTTCCAACCATGATGGCTTCTGGACGTAGTCCAGTCTCTTTGAAGATATAAGCTGATGCATCTGCAATTCCACCAATAAGAGCTTCTGCGGTTCCAGCGGAAACGTCGAAGGTCTTGCCAGCGTAGTTTTGAGCCTCGATTAGATCTACTACAGCCTGGTTAGTTGTGTTCGCGTAAGCAATAGATAGAGCGCGAAGAGCGGTGTCTAGGTAGTTTACGGATGAACGCTGAATGGTCTGCTTGGACATCGAAGTGTATCCACCGTAAGTTATTACGTTAGCTGATACGGAAGCGATGGTTAGGTTTCCGAAGGTTAGCTCATCGTTCTCTGGAGACTGTGCGCCTACAGCAAGAGTGTTAGCGGATACCTGTGCATACTCAACGGTTAGACCTGCAGCTGGAAGTGCAGCGCGGGAGAATGCCGATAGAGTTGGACGGTTTGTGTCGATTAGGTTGTCGATGTAGCCCAAGAAGCCTGGTAGGGCAACGGTGTCTGCGGAAGTTGAAGCTGCGCGGGCTAGAGCCTTTGCGTCTTCGTCTCCGTTTACTAGAGCCTTAGCAAACTCGCCTTGTGAGCGGAACTTGTGTGTAGCTGGTGTTGCGATTTCGACGGACTGACCTGCTTCGATAACTCGGCGCAATTCTGCAACCTCGTCCTGAACGGTGCGAACGTCAAGTTCAATGTTTTCCATTGTTTCACTTTCTGTTTCATTAGGAGTCTCTGCTACCTCTTCGACCTCTTCGGTCTCTGACTCGCTTCGGACTTCGGTTATTTTTGCGCCTTCAAAGGCTGGGAAGGGAACCACGCTAACCTCTTTGAGATCAACTAGTTCTCTAACTATCGTTTGACCTTCCTTCCGGTCTTTGACCGGGAAGAAGCCAACCGAGAATCGGTTTAGGACATCATCCTGTAGTAGTGTGTAAACTTCGTTACCGCGTGGAGTATCGCTGATCTTGGCAACGATCTCGTAACCTTCTTCGGTGTCCCGACCCTCGATAACTTTACCGATTGGTTCTTCGTGACCGTAGAAGAGCTTAACGTCCTCGATGCTTTCGATTGCTCCAGGTTCAAAGCGCTCTTTGGTGTTTCCGGTTAGTTCAATTTCTTGACCATAGGGAACTGCTAGTCCAACGATGGTTCGTTCTTCGTTTTCAACTAAGCGAGCTTGGAACTCGCGTGTAATCATTTCAGACATCTAGTCCTTCTTTCGTTCTGACTTCTTCGACTGATAGAATGCCAGCGTCGATTGCGGTCTTGTAGTAGTTGTATCTTGCAGCCACGTCTGCCTTGAATAGATGCTCAAAGTCGAACTCTACTCTCGTTCCCCTGGGGAGACAGTTGCTTAGTGCGTCGGTGATTGCGTCGGTGTAAGCCATGAGTGTGTGACGGAAGAACACCTGGTTCTCGTCTTGTAAGTTCGTGTAAGTATCCGATGATCCGGGAAGCGAAGTAAGAAGCAACCGGGCAGGGATTCCAAAGAGTCTAGCAATTGCCTGTGTCTGCTGATCTTGAACTTCTGTAAATAGTGCATCCCTTGGAGAGAGTGCAATTTGCTGGTAATCAAAGCCGTTTCCTAGAACTGCAACTTGACGGTTCTGCTGCTTGTTGTGCCAGTTAGCTGTAACTTCGTCTGCTTCGCTCTTGTTTAACATCTGGTTAGTCTTTAGAACTCCGGTTGGAACTCCAGCGGAAGTAAACCAATTGCCAGCGTAGTCTCGAAGATCTATTGCCGAAGCTATGTCTTTGAAGCAAGAAGCGATTGGGCTGACTCCGATCAGCTGACCTGCAAGGCTAAAGATTCTAAGGTGTTCAATCTCGCGCTTGGTGTAGCGAATGCCTAAGTAATCGTAAACAATTGTAGAGTAATCGATTGTGCCGTCTACGGTCTTCGGATAAGACGGTTGAACGGATGCAGCCGGAAGAATAGTTAGGTTGTTTACTTGACCGTTAGAGGAGTATTGCTTCAACCAGTAGGCGTTGCCCTGGAGAGCTAGATCTGCCACGGTCTGGAACAAGAAGTCCCGGCGGTTCTGATCTAGTGAAGGGTTGTTTACTAGAACTGGGTTCTCAACCTTTAGTTCGATACCAGTTGCGAAACGGTAAGTGTTTATAGTCATCTTGCTAATAGGAGTAGCGATGATCTGGATGGCGCGGTAAACGCTAGTGAGACTAAGAGCCGAAGTAGGAGTTACAATACTCGGTTGCCTAGTTGGTATTACTGGCTGGGATGCGCGAACTTCTGGTTTGCGTCCTAAGAGCCTGTCAAGGATAGATGCCATTTGGACTCAAGGATACCACATACCACCGACTAGAACACTCCTATTGATGCGTGTGGTGCGCGTGATGAAACATAAAGTGCAAACACCGTTGCCATTACTGCGTCGATGTCTCCAAGTGATTCTTTGCGACTTATGAACCAACTCTCCCCAGAGTATTTAGCGACCCCGTTAGGCATTTGAGCAATTAGGAGTGGATCGCTGTTATGCCTAACGGAGCCTGTGCTAAACATAGCAAAGACAGTCGAGCATGCTGACGAGACTTCTTTTGCCCATAGTGTCCAGACCGGAAGCCCAGAGTTTTTTAGTCTCTTAGCTAGACCGGGTAACTGACGATCATCTAGCACTATCGCTCGCGGGCTGTGTTTACTATAAAGAGATGTTAGCTCATTGAAGAGTTGTTGCTCCGTAGGTGCGACTAAAGACATAACCAATTCCGTTTCGTGTAGTCCCTCGATGTCGTTGGCATAAGCTATCGTGCCGTGTGCCCAGTTTGTCGTGATGTCTACTGCAAACACTCCACCTTGCAAGTTAGTAACTCCCTTACCAGTTGCAGCTCTGAAGATGTCTCCTGGTAGCCATGAGTTTGTAGATCCGGCAATAAATTGATTTAGTCTGTATCTTCTCGCTTCGTGTTCTGGAATTGTCTTTAGATCCGAGATGACTTGCTCCATCCCAATACGACCTGCAGCCACCGATGGGTTAGCTGCCATGATTGCCTTCGGATCATCGACCTTAGCGTTCTCCGGTGCTTCCCATAAGAAGAACCCAAAGCGTTCCAGGTCTTTAGCTCCGTTCGCTGCAGCCTTGCCTGACTTGTAAAGGTCAATTAGAGTTTTCGAGTTTTGATCACCAGCTGTCGTAATTCCAACAACAATTCCATCCTTACGCTGGGAGGTTCCGAGAACAGCAGCCGACCACATTCCTTCTTTTGCAAGGTGTAGCTCATCGAACAAACAAAAAGAGATTGGGATTCCCTGAAGCGCGGCTTCCTTAGCTGCCTTGACATCGTAACGACCTCCTCCATCCGAGGTCACAATTCCTCGGGTCTCTGTTGCTCGCTTGAATCGTTTTTTCAAGAATGGGTTCGAGTTGATTACGTAAAGAACGCGGTTATAGACGATGTTAGCCTGGTCGGTGCTCGAGGCTAGTGAAATAACTTGAGGGCCGACCTCGTGCATTAGAAGTCCGTAAACGCCCAAGATGCTTGCGAGTAAACTTTTCCCGTTCTGCCTCCCAAGACTGACGCAAATCTGCCGATACCTCAATCTCCCTGGGTAAGTTGGATGGTCTGCTGGGTAGCGTTCCAGTATTGCTCGGAGTAACCACTTCTGCCAATCGTCTAGTTCTAGTCCGTCTGGACTCTCCGGGCTACTCCACGCGATCTTGGCAAACTCGATGAGCTTATCCCCATCAGTAATGAAGTCATCACTAAGGGGAGGCGTGTAAGTAGACGGGAGCTGGAGCATTAGCGAGTGAGTAACTTCTCCAGCGGGTCAATCTCTTCGGACGAGGCACCGAGAGATCGTTGAAGCTCCAATACGGTCTTGCGAAGTTCCGCAGCCGTGCTGGTGTTGGCTTGTTGGTCGAAGGACTGTGCCAGACGTAAGCACAAACCCGACAACACTTTTTGTTCAAGGTTAAGTTCCAGCGTTTCAAGCCAGTTCTTTATTGATTCTTCAATCATTCGTTGCAACCTTCCGGATAATTTGACTGTTCTGCGTAAATGCCAGG
>Ga0208852_1000224_pt1 | contig 16115 bp, 16 predicted proteins | sample LakMenEpi18Jun09_FD_150711 | JGI IMG/M metagenome (GOLD analysis project Ga0208852, IMG submission 150711) | Freshwater microbial communities from Lake Mendota, WI - 18JUN2009 deep hole epilimnion ns (SPAdes) | ecosystem: Environmental > Aquatic > Freshwater > Lake > Epilimnion/Euphotic zone ...
ACAAGCCACTCGCCCGCTAAGGAATTGGTATGAATACCGCACTTCGAGTTATCCGCATTTTGTGTGTGATCGTGTTCGTGAGCGGCATTGCCGGACTCATCATTTCATCCATCGCTGGAAACAATGTTGGCGTGGTCACCACCATCGGATTGATCACGTCGCTTGCCGCAGTGGTGTTGCTAACAGCATCGACCGTTGCCAACCGTCAGCGCATTGATGCATTCAACGACGCACTTGCCGAACAAGTTGAAGGCCAAATTGGCGCGCTTGTTTCCAGTGGAGCCAAAGAAGACACCGTTCGCAAGTTGGTACGCGACGCAATCAACCTTGGTCGTAGCGCTTCGTGAAATTAACCGACGGCGAACTGGCACATTTCCTTGCCGAAGAAACCGGCAAACGTTTGATGGCAGTTCGTGAGCGCTTGTACAACGATGGCGCTTCAACGTGGTACGCAAAAGATGTTGGTGATGCTGCCGCACAGCGCTTCATTGACGAAACACTTGCCGAGCATCGACCAAACGACGCCGTGTTGTCGGAAGAAGCAGCCGATGATTCAGACCGCTTAACCGCAGACCGCGTGTGGATTATTGACCCACTTGATGGCACGCAGGAATACAGCGAATTTGATCGCGCCGACTGGGCCGTGCACATTGCATTGTGGGAACGCAAAGACGCAGACGGCAAACCTTCTGACGAAGGAAGCATTACGCAAGCAGCAGTTGCATTGCCTGCGTACAACATGACGCTGAGCACGCATCAGTTGCCAAAGACTCCGGAACGGCATGAAGGCAAACCACGTTTAGTGGTGTCACGCAACCGCGCAACGCGCGAAGCGGTGATTGTTGCCGAAGCACTGGACTGCGATGTTGCCCGGCTTGGTTCGGCTGGTGCAAAAACCATGGCCGTGGTGTTGGGCGAAGTGGACATTTACGTGCACGCAGGTGGCATGTACCAATGGGACTCCGCAGCCCCAATTGCAGTGGCCGCAGCAGCCGGACTATTCACCAGCCGTATTGACGGCACACCTCTTATATACAACCGGCGTGACGCGTGGCTCCCCGACCTGGTGGTTTGTCAACAACATCTCGCACAACAAGTCATTGATGCCCTTCGTGCGGGCAGACTTGGTGCGTGACAACCCCCGTTAGTTCAAGCCCATCTGATTGCGCATGGGGCGCATTCGACAATGTTGCACCGTGGGTGCTCGACCCAAACAACATTTCATGGGAAAAACAAGCCATTGAATTGCGTGTGTCTGCGCAACGCGAGGTTCCAGTTTTAACCACACCAACACGTATTCCCCCAGTTGCACGTTTGGTTGTTGTGGTGTGGGTGCTGAGCAAAGCCTTAGTGCCATGGTTCGTAAAAAAGAAGTTGCGACCATTTGCAACACCCGAAGATTCGCGCGCATACATTTCGTTGCGCATGCGCAAGGCCGTTGAACGCCTTGGTTCCACATACATCAAGCTTGGTCAAATTATTTCGAGTGGCGAAGGCTTGTTTCCTGTTGAACTAGTGAATGAATTCAAACTGTGTCGCGACCAAGTACCGGCAATTCCATTTGAGTCGGTGAAGAAAACTATTGAGAGCGAACTTGGCAAACCGCTGAACGAAGTGTTCTCATACATTGACACCACCGCGCTTGCCGCTGCATCGATTGCACAGGTACACCTTGCAACACTGTTGTCTGGTGAGGAAGTTGTGGTGAAAGTACAACGCCCAACAGTTTCAAAGATGGTGCGCAAAGACTTGCGCGTAATGGCCTGGATTGCACCACACCTTGTTGGCCGCATCAAAGTAAGTGCGCTTGCCAACCCACCAGCACTTGTTGAACTGTTTGCCGAAACCATTGTTGAAGAACTGGACTTCCGCATTGAGGCATCCAACATGTTGGACGTTGCCAAAATGCTGTGCGAACTAAAGCAAGACCGCTACATCATTCCTCGCCCTCACCCAACGCTTGCAACACAACGCGTGTTAGTAATGCAGCGCTTAAGTGGTTTCAAGTTTGACGATGTTGCTGGCATGAAAGATGCCGGCATCGATACACATGCTGTTATTCGTACGGGCATGATTGCATTCATGGAAGGCGCCATGATTTACGGCGTGTTCCACGGTGACTTGCACGGCGGAAACCTGTTCGTGATGCCAGATGGCCGCACTGCACTGCTGGACTTCGGCATTGTTGGCCGCCTTACAGGTGCACGACGCATGGCGTTCTTACGATTAATGCTGAACGCCACTACAAACAACGTGGTGGGACAAGTTGAAGCGTTGCGCGACCTTGGTGCCCTACCAATGGACACCGACATTCACGCCGTTATTAAAGACTTGAACTTGGGCGACGCAGCAATTGACCCAACAACGTTGTCGGGCGAAGAGTTAGTGAAAGAAGTGCAGCGCATTGTGAAAGCGCTGATGGGTTACGGCGCACGAATGCCAAAAGAATTGATGCTGTATGTGAAGAACATGGTGTTCTTAGACGGCGCAATTGCTCGCCTTGCCCCAGAGCTCGACATTTTGGCCGAGATTGCATCTATTTCCATGCTGTTTGCCGAGCGTCATGGCGAGCGCCTGGGCCGTGAACTTGGTGTGGATCACACGGCAATTGAGATCAACCTCGACAGCGTGAAAACTGGAGTTCTGGGTGTTGATGCCTCGGTGAATTCACTGACCTACCGCGACCTGCAAGCACGCCGCGAACTGATTCAAAAGCGAATGCGGGATCACGTCGGTCGTTGATCTAGTTTCGTGTGCCGTGAGGACACGTTCATGAGGCTTGTTGTTGCGCGATGCAGCGTGGTGTACGAAGGTCGCCTCGACACGTCGTTGCCCGAAGCCACTCGCCTGTTGCTTGTGAAAGCTGATGGCAGCATTTCTATTCATGCCGACGGTGGCGCATACAAACCGTTGAACTGGATGAACCCGCCAAACACCATTCGCGAACTTGATGACCGCTGGGTGGTGACAAACCCCAAAGGCGAAACGTTGACCATTCACTTGCATGAAGTGCACTCCGATTTCAGTCATGAACTTGGCGAAGACCCAGGCCTTACTAAAGATGGCGTTGAAGCGCACTTACAAGTGCTGCTCGCCGAGTTGCCAGAAAGCATCGAGCCCGGCCTCACGCTGATTCGACGTGAGTACCCCACTGCGGTTGGACCGGTTGACTTGTTGTGTCGCGATGTGAATGGCCAAACCGTTGCGGTGGAGATTAAACGCCGCGGCGAAATTGATGGCGTTGAACAACTGACTCGGTACATCGACTGCTTGCATGCGGACACATCGCTTGGTGCCATTCGCGGAATCTTTGTTGCACAAACCATTAAGCCGCAGGCACGCGTGCTTGCAGAAAGCCGTGGCTTTGGTTGGTGTGAAGTGGATTACGACGAGTTGCGTGGCAAAAAGAGCGACGAACTCCGTCTGTTCTAATTATTGATTCGCTGCGCCGCGAGGCGATACGCCTTCAAATCATCACGCTTATCAACTGAAATGACATACACAATTACTTGATCATCTATTACTTGGTACACCAATCGGTGGCCAGTTTTGTCGTTTTTGATTTTGTAACAATGTTGAAGGTCTCCATGCAATCGCGCGCTGTCTATACGCGGATTCTCAAGTCTCTTCTCTAATTTCTTTTTCAATAACAGACGAACGCTGTTATCAAGGTTCTGCCACTCTTTAAGTGCAGCAGAATGAAACTCGAGTTCGTAGGCCACTTACTACAACTCTTCAATTTTTACTTTTACTGCTTTTCCTTTTTCAGACATCCGCTTCTTCAGCTTTGGAGCAAGTTCCAAATCAAAAATGATGTCTGCGATTTTTTCGTATAGTTCTGGTGGAACTACATAAAACGATGGCTTGTTATTCGTTAAAACCGCAAACGGACGATTGCCGGCCTGCGCTACCGATTCGTTTGGATTCTTTTTGAATTCGGAAATGCTTGTGGTTACTTGAGTCATGATGGCTTCCATTGATCAACCTCCTTTCGCTCTAAATCTAGTGCGAAATTTGGCTCTACACCCAGCGATTACCGGGATGCTTAAATGTGTGCCGGATTTGCCGGCTACGGCTCTGTTCCTCTGGAGAATCAGCTCAGTGAGGCGAGGGTTTCAGCAAACGCATCAAGGAACTGCGCCAACTGATCATCGGTATGCGGCAACCCAAGATTGACCATGCCACGGGCAGCGATATACACACCACGCTCGAGTAATCCAAAGAACAACAGTTCTTGCAATTGCGCATCGCGCTTAGCCATGTCGTCTGCGTTTTGTGGCGGCGTGGCAAGTGCATGAATGGACATCATCGAGCCAAATCCCGTGATGCACACTGGTGCCCCACTCTTGGCCGCAACTGCCTGCAACGCTTTACGGAACTCGTCGCCGCGAGCCGTATGTGCAACGGCGACTTCTGAGGTAAAGATTTCGCCCAACACCACACAACCAGCTGTCATTGACGACAAGTTGTTGTTGAAGGTTCCGCCGTGCGCAACTGGTGATGGCAGCGCAGACTCGGGGCTGGTGTCAAACATGTCCAAGAACTTGGCCTTGCCGCCAAACGCACCGAATGAAAACCCGCCACCGATGTACTTGCCATAGGCAGAGATATCGGCCTCGACCCCAAGTAAGTCCATCATTCCGCGAGCACCATGACGCGAGGTCATTACTTCATCGGCAATGCATACCGCACCAACGCTGCGGGCTGCTTCGAACACGCTCGCAAGAAACTGCGCTGACGCAGGAATACACCCACCAGAACCCAACATTGGCTCGACCACTACTGCTGCAAGCGACTCGCCATGAGCGTTAATCACTTCGCGCGCTGCCTGCTCATCATTGAACGGAGCCATCACGAAATCGAACGGCGCATTCCATGGCGCTGCGCCAGATGCGAAATAGAACACGCTGCCGTGATAGCCGCCCTTAAAGACCAGAATCTTTTTTCGACCAGTAGCAAGAACCGCAGTTGTCATTGCCAACAGGTTTGCTTCGGTTCCCGAATTGGTGAATCGAACTCGCTCGATTCCAAATCGTTCGCACATTAATTTTGCAAGCGTTGCCTCGGCAGGATGAATTCCACCAACACTTGCGTTCGTGCTGAGAGCTTCAAACGCTTTGTCCAACACTCGTCGTTCGCTGTGGCCGAGCAAACCTGCGGTGTAGTCACCTAAGAAGTCAAGATACGTATGACCATCTGCATCGGTCAGCGTTGCGCCGCTACCTGAAACAAACGTCAGCGGAAATGGTGCGTGCGTGAGAACCGAACGCGTTTGTCCACCTGGCAAATACTTTCGCGCTTCGTCATAGTGACGGCGACTATTTGGATTTCGATCAGCAAAGCTTCCGTGCGCACGACGAACAGCTTCGGTTGTCACAAACAACTACTTCTTTTGTGGTTGTGGCCAGGTGCCGTCGCGGCCGTCCATGCCTGCATTCAAGCGAGCCTTCGCCATGAGCTCTTCCACAATTGGTCCAAGCGCGGTTGGGTCTTCCACCGGCGCATGAGTTGGACCACGATGCCAACCTTCTGCAATTGCCAACACTTGACCACTTGCTTCGAACACGCGACCCGTGATGTCTTTCGATTCAGTACTTGCCAACCACGTAACGATTGGTGCGATCCACTTTGGTGAACGTTGTTCGCGCTCTTCTTCGGTTTCTGGTGCGGGCCCCAAGTTTTCGGTCATGCGAGTAAGTGCAACAGGTGCAACTGCGTTCACTGTTACTCCGTAGCGAGCAAGTTCGAGTGAAGCAATGGTGGTGAATGCTGCAATGCCAGCCTTTGCTGCGCCGTAGTTGGTTTGACCAACGTTGCCGTAAATGCCCGACACCGACGAAGTGTTGATGATGCGACCATCGACTGGATGACCAGCCTTGTTGCGGTCGCGCCAATATGCGGCAGCCATACGCGAAGGAGCAAATGTTCCCTTCAGGTGCACCTTGATAACGGCGTCCCACTCTTCTTCGCTCATGTTGGCCATCATGCGGTCGCGCAAAATGCCTGCGTTGTTCACCACTGCATGCAAGTCGCCAAAAGTTTCGACTGCGGTGTTGATGAGGCGCTCGGCGCCTGCCCATGTTGAAATGTCGTCGCCGTTGGCAACCGCGCGGCCACCCATGGCCTCAATTTCGTTCACCACTTGCTGTGCTGGCGATGTGTCGCCACCACTGCCGTCTACACCAGCACCCAGGTCGTTCACCACGACCAACGCGCCATGCTTGGCAAGGCTTAAGGCATGTTCGCGACCAATACCGCGACCCGAACCAGTGACAACTACTACACGACCTTCACATAAGCGACTCATAACGACAAACCCTAGTCTCTACCCCGTGCCCGAAACTTTGTCGAACACCACTCCTGCATTGCAGTGCGATGTGGCAATTGTTGGCGCAGGGCCTGCAGGAATTGCTGCGGCACTCACTCTGCGCAAGTCGGGTTACGACGTAGTTGTGGTGGACAAAGCAACGTTTCCTCGCGACAAATGTTGCGGTGATGGCTTAACCACCGGCGCGTTACGCATCTTGGAAGAACTCGAATTTGACCCAAGCACTGTGCCCAGTTGGACCGTGTGTGAAGACGTGCGACTGCGTTCGCCTGGCGGCCGCGAAATGCACATGCCATTGCCACATGGAGCTGGACAATTTGCTGCGATTACACCGCGCATTGAATTAGACAACGCATTAGTTGAACAAGCAAAGCGCGCAGGCGTGAGCGTGCTTGAAGGACATGCATTTATTGCAATTGATAATTCATCACGCGATTACGTGAACCTTGATGTTGAAAACATTGGAGTGCTACGCGCCAAGTTTGTTATTGCAGCAGACGGCATGTGGTCGCCAGTACGCAAAGCACTTGGACTTTCACAATCTGGTTACCTCGGTGAGTGGCACGCGTTTCGCCAGTACGCAACGAGCGTGACTGGCACATCAAAAGATCGTTTGCATGTGTGGTTCGACAAAGACTTGCTCCCTGGTTACGCATGGTCGTTTCCACTGAAAGGCGGACGCGCGAACGTGGGCTTTGGCATTTTGCGTGGCGGAAAGTATTCCGTTCAGGAAATGAAAGACCTGTGGCCGAACTTGTTGCAACGCCCACACATTCGCGAAGCACTTGGTGCAACAGCCGTTATGGAAGACCGCCACACTGCATGGCCAATTCCTGCACGAGTTACCACTGCAACACTCAGTAGCGGCCGCGTGTTGTTTGTTGGCGATGCGGCATGTGTTACCGACACGTTGACGGGCGAAGGAATTGGACAAGCGTTGTTGTCGGGCCAGCTTGCCGGCCAAGCAATTGTTGTAACCGGTAATCGTGAAGCATCCATTGCCCGCCGCAACTATGAAAAATTGATGAAGCAACACCTGTTTGCCGACCACCGCATGAGTGTGACTCTTGGCAAGATTCTGCAGAGCAGCGTTGGCGCTCGAGGTGCACTTCGCCTTGCAAGCCTTACCCCATGGACGCGACGCAATTTTGTGCGCTGGATGTTTGAGGACGAACCACGCGCCGCCGTGTTCACTCCACGCCGCTGGCACAAGGGTTTCTTGAAGCGTGACGGTGCCTTCAAGAACTACGGTTAGAGCCATGCGCACACGCTTAACCGACATGCTCGACATTGAATTTCCCATCATGCTTGCGGGCATGGGTGGCGTGTCGTATCACCGGTTGGTTGCAGCAGTTTCTGAGGCCGGCGGGCTTGGCACTTTGGGTGCAAGCACTATGCAGGCTGGCGAATTAGAAGACGAAATTGCAGGCGTAAAGAAGCTGACGAACAAAGCATTTGGCGTGGACTTGCTGACCGCACTTCCCCACACGCTTGAGCGTGACGTTGATTTGATCATTAAGAGTGGTGCGCGAGTGTTTGTTGCAGGCTTGGGTGTGCCGCGCGACATTATTGATCGCTTGCATAAGAACGGCGTGCTCGTTGGTTCGATGTGCGGAAAAGTTCGCCACGCAACTGCTGCGTACGAAAGCGGCTGCGACTTTGTGGTTGCACAAGGCACCGAAGGCGGCGGACACACCGGAACCGTTGCCACGATGGCGCTGGTGCCGCAAGTTGTTGACGCAGTTGGCGACAAGATGGTGGTGGTTGCTGCAGGTGGTTTGTTCGACGGTCGCGGACTTGCGGCTTCACTTGCACTTGGCGCCGATGGTGTGTGGGTAGGAACCCGTTTCATTGCCACACACGAAGCGCGCGGCGTAGATGGCTACAAAGAAAAGTTGATTGACACACTTGAAGACGGCACCGTCATTACGCGCAGCTACACCGGCAAGACATGCCGCGTGGTGCGCAACGACTGGACAAACAAGTTTGAAGAACACCCAGAAACATTGCAAGGGTTTCCGCAACAAGCAATTGCTTCTATGCAAGCCGGCGTAAACCACTTGGGCTATCCAGAAGGAACCAAGGTTGACGTTGAACAAGAGTTCATGCCAGCTGGTCAAGGTGTAGGCGCAATTAAGAGCATCGTGCATGCCGGCGACTTAGTGCGCAGCATGATGGCAGAAGCTGAGCAATCGCTCAATCGCATTCAAGCAATGCGAAAGTAAATCATTCGTATGGGAGTACTTCGTTCAAACGTCAACGTGCGCAGACTGTTCGTTGCGCAAAACGTTTCGGTCATGGGCGACTACTTCACGTATGTTGCTTTAGTCGGATTAGTAAAAGAAGCAACTGACTCAACATTTCTTGTGTCACTGGTGTTCGCAGCATATGTACTGCCGTCATTTTTCTTATCGCCTCTTGCTGGTCCAATTGTGGACAAGCATGATCGCCGCAAAGTTATTGTGTTTATTTCGTCACTACAAGCAATTTGCGGAGTCGGCTTCCTGCTGTCGAACGCAGATCGTATTTGGCTAGCACTGCTTACACAGATTGTGATCTCGTCGCTCGCCGTCATCACACTTCCCGCATTTGGTTCTGCACTGCCCAACCTCACTCGAAACGATGAAGAACTTCGCCAGGCAAATATGTTGTTCGGATCTAGCTGGGGCGCTTCTGTGTTTGTTGGCTCCGCCGTCGGCGGATTGTTCACGGCCAGCTTTGGCAGAACTGCAACATTTGCCGCCGATATTGGCACCTTTATGCTTTGCGCAGCACTTGTCGGACTGATTAAAACTCCGATGCAGGAGCGAAGAGAGCACGCTGTTAGTGAGCCCGTGCGACCAATTGCAGATATGCGGGAGGCGTTCCATTACGCCAAGGAAAACAGCGTGATTTTCGCAATGATGGCCTCAAAAACTACTCAAGCAGTTGGCGCTGGCGCGGTTGGCCAACTTGCGGTGCTCGCAATTGACGCATTCAACACTGGCGATGGTGGAAGTGGACTTTTGCTTGCCGCACGTGGCTTTGGAGCAGCAATTGGGCCATTTATTTTCATGCGCTTTGTACGCGACAACATGCCGCGATTGCTGTTGCTCTGTGGAGTTGGCGGATTGATTTGGAGTGTTTTCTATCTCGCCGCATCTGGAAGCCCGTTGTTGTGGATGGCAGTCGTTGCGATTGGTGCCGCACACGTTGGTGGTGGCGCAATTTGGACAATGGCAAGTTACGGATTACAGATCAGCACACCTGATCACATTCGCGGGCGTGTGTTAGCGGGTGACATGGGTTTTGCCATGTTGGTTACCGGTCTCAGCACCATCGTCACCGGAATACTCGGCGAGATCTTCCCGATTCGCATTGCCATTGCACTTGTTGCTGGCGTGTCCGGACTGTGTTCAGTTGCCTACTTAGTTGGCTCGTTGGGTCTTAGGAAGCGTCTGCGCAGCGAGATGCAGCTTCAATCAACCTGACCGCACGTGGGTCGGTAAACATTGAACTGCGCATTCTGTTCATGATGTAGCTGAAACCCATCTGTCGGTTTGGGTCCGCAAACGACACCGAGCCACCCATACCTGCATGGCCATAAGTGCCTGGTGCATCGAACGCCAACTTTTCACTTGGTGTTACGAAGCCCATTGCGAACGACCGCATGTTTTGTAAGCACAAGTCAATTTCCCCTACAGGAGTTTGTTGCACGGTCATTTTTTTGCGTGTGTCTTCAGTGACTAACCGAACGAGTCCATTCGACGTTTCGGTTTCGGTAAACGTTGCCGAATACATGGAAGCCAAACTACGTGCGTTGGCGATGCCGTTTGCTCCTGGAACTTCGGCCGCGTGCATGTCTTGACGATTGAATACACCTTTCACGTCCATTGCACCTTTCAACGAGAATGCCGAAAGCAATTGTTCGCTTTGCGCTGGCGCTGGTTGCGACGGAGTGCTTGGAACATTTCCCTCTTTGCGTGGCCATCCTGTATTCACTGGTGACACACGATGTTCAAGGTGCTCGGGTAGACCAACGTAAATTTCGCCACCAAGTGGGTTCGAAATTTCTTCGGCAATAAAGCGACCAATGTTTCGGCCATCAACACGACGCACCAGTTCACCCGCCAACCAACCAAATGTGATGGCGTGGTAGCCGTGCGTTGAACCAATGGGAAACAATGGCGCAGTGTCGGCAAGACGCGCCACCATCGTGTTCCAATTGAGCACATCTTCATAGGTCAATGGGCCATCAACTGTGTATAAACCGGCCTGATGCGACAGCAATTGGGAGACCGTTACATGCTCTTTACCGTGTGCGGCAAACTCTGGCCAAAACAAGGAGACGGGTTCTTCATACGACAACAAACCGCGCTCTACGCACATTGCAACTGCAGTTGCCACCACGCCTTTCGTGGTGCTGAACACCAACTGCAAGGTGTCGCGTGTGTACGGCTGTGTTGCATCCCTATCAAAAAAACCGCCGGCAATGTCAACGACACATTTACCTTTATGAAACACCGACACGCCTGCGCCAATGTCTTCGCGGCTGTCAATATTGTGCGCAAAGGCTTCGGCAACACCCGACCATCCGTCGGCTACAAAACCTTCGTATGACACGACTATTTGATGTCGTCCATGAGACTGCGTAGCAATTCCACTTGCTTCACAGCGTCTGGACCGATGGTGTTCACTTGCAACACGGTGACACCGGCTTCTTTATATGCAGCCAAGCGCTCTTTGATGAAACCCTTTGGGCCAACCAAGTGAGAGTTGAGCAACCAATCTGCAGGAATTTTTGCGGCTGCTTCTTGCTTCTTGCCATCGAGGTACAAGTCCTGAATTTCAACGGCTTCCTTTTCGTAACCGTATGCCTTGCAAATGTCGTTGTAGAAGTTCTTTCCACGAGCACCCATGCCACCTACGTACAACGCGGTGCTTGGTCGAGCAAAGTCCAACACTTTTTGCTGATCTTCACCGGTGAGTGATTCGTCGATTGCAAGCATTCCGCCAGCCTGAATGTCCATGGTTGGACGCGATGCATCACGCTTGGCATAACCGGCCTTCAGCGCATCACCCCACACGTTCTTAAATTTTTCTGGATAAAAGAAAATTGGCATCCAACCATCTGCAATTTCTGCAGTCGCTTCAACGCTCTTGCCCATGAGGCTTGCCCACCAAATTGGAATTTCATTGCGCACAGGGTGGTTAATGAGTTTCAATGCTTTGCCAAGACCAGTTCCCTGTCCTGCAGGCAACGGAACTTCAACCGTTTTGCCCTGATACGACAATGGCTTTTCGCGCTTCCACACTTCGCGACAAATGTCGATGTATTCCTTAGTGCGTTGCAACGGCTTTTCGTATGGCATGCCATGAAAACCTTCAATGACTTGGGCGCCTGATGCACCAAGGCCAAGAACGAAACGACCATTGCTTACGTAGTCGCAACCCGCTGCCGTCATGGCAACAAGTGCTGGCGTACGTGAGTAGACGTTGATAATGCCCGTACCAATTTCTATTTTGTTGGTGACCGCAGCAAGATAACCAATTTGTGAAATGGCGTCGTACGAATACGCCTCGGCCACCCACACCATGTCAAGACCAACTTTTTCAAGCTCAACAACTTGCTTTGCCGAAGACTGAAAGTCGGAGATGTAGTTGATTGCCATGGAAAGTTTCATGGCAATCAGACTAGATGGGGCTTAGTTAACTTTGCGAGTTCGACCTTCCCAGTACGGAGCACGCAAGTCTTTTTTCAGGATTTTTCCACTTGGGTTACGCGGCAAGGCGTCGATCCAGGTGACCGACTTTGGACACTTGAACCCGGCGAGGCGTTCCTTTGCAAAGGCGATGATGTCGTCTTCGGTTACAGCAACATCGGGCTTGCGCACCACCATTGCCATTGGAACCTCGCCCCATTTCTCATCTGGCACACCAATAACTGCCACATCGGCAATTGCAGGGTGACCCATGAGCGCGTTTTCAACCTCGGCTGGATACACGTTTTCGCCGCCCGAGACAATCATGTCTTTTACGCGGTCAAAAATGTAGACGTAGCCATCCTCATCGAGATACGCAGCGTCACCAGTTTTGAACCAACCATCAGAGTTAATGGACTTTGCCGTTTCTTCAGGCATGTTCCAGTAGCCCTTCATGATTTGGCCACCCTTCACCCAAATTTCGCCAACATCACCAACGGGAACATCGTTTCCTGTTTCGGCATCAACAACTCGCAACAACATGCCTGGAACAATTTTTCCGCATGAGCGAAGCAACTTGCGCTTTGGCCCCGTGAGGTCGTGATCTTCTGGCATGAGGATTGTTGTTGCGCCAGTTGTTTCGGTAAGTCCGTACACCTGCATGAAGTTGGTCTTAAACGTTTTCATTGATGCAGACAACACTTCTTCAGAAATTGGTGATGCACCATACGCAATGAGTTCGAGGCTGGTGTAGTCGGCTTTGTCCACTTCGGGAACCATGAGCATGAACTGCAACAACACCGGCACCAAGAAGCCGTGCGTAATGCGATGCTTACCAATGAGCGTGACGATCTCGGCTGGGTTTACGTCGCGAATGATGACCGACTTTGCACCAAGTGCCATACCAGCAGTAGCCCAACCGCCACCACCAATGTGGAACAGCGGCATTGCCACCATGTTCACGGTGCGATCGGTGAACTTCCAAATTTCTGCAGCAAACGGAATGAGCGCAAAGAAGTTGTTGTTCGTGAGCATGACGCCCTTAGGCCTGCCCGTGGTACCGCTTGAGTACAACTGAAATGCAACATCTTCAGGAGCAGAATCAACACCAGGATCGGTCTTTGCGCCACTATTCGAAAATTCTTCGAACGATGGAAACTTTGCGTGCCCACCAATGACAACAATGGTCTTTACGTTTGTAATGTCACCAGCGATTGCATCGAGCACTGGAACAAAGTCGGGGCCAACAACGAGCACCTTGGCCTGTGAGTCATTGACGATGTAGGCAACTTCTGGTGGAGCAAGTCGCCAGTTGATATCCACGCTGACTGCATTCAACAAACCACATGCATAAAACACTTCGAAGTGGTCGATGCCGTTCTTGTCTAGAAAGGCCACACGATCTTGTGGGCCTACTCCTGCAGCTTTCAGTGCATTGGCAACCATGCACGAGCGCTCGTACAACTGGCCCCACGTTTGCGTGCGGTCACCTTGAACAAGTGCCACATTGGTTGGTTGGTTTGCTGCGTGCGTCCGCACGATTCCTGCGATGTTTGAAATGTTGTTCCCCATCCGGCAGAAACTAGTCTTGGCACGAAGCCAACACAAGAGCGGGGTCGCAAATATATGAGTACGGCAGAACTTGGATACGACGGAAAAGTAGCCATCATTACGGGTGCAGGTGGCGGCCTTGGGCGCCAACATGCCCTGCTCATGGCCTCGCGTGGGGCACTCGTGGTCGTAAACGACCTGGGTGGCGCAGTTGATGGCAGCGGCAGCGACAAGGGAGCCGCCCAAAAAGTGGTGGACGAAATTGTGGCCCTTGGTGGCGAAGCCGTCGCCGACACCAACAGCGTGTCGACCCCAGAAGGCGGCGCCGCAATTGTCGCTGGCGCAGTGAAAGCATTTGGTCGCGTTGACATCGTCATTAACAACGCAGGAATTTTGCGCGACAAGAGCTTTCACAACATGGATCCATCGCTGATGAACCCTGTGTTCGACGTGCACTTGAAAGGAGCGTTCCACGTAACGCAACCAGCATTCGTGTTAATGCGCGAACAGGGATACGGACGCATTGTTTCTACTTCTTCGGCTGCCGGAATTTTCGGCAACTTTGGCCAAGCCAACTACGGCGCAGCGAAGATGGGCCTTGTTGGTTTCACTCGCGTGCTTGCCGTTGAAGGCGCGAAGTACAACATCAAGGCAAACGCCATTGCCCCACTTGCACTTACTCGCATGACCGAAGCGTTGTTTAGCGGTGCCATGGCCGAGAAATTGCTACCCGAAAAAATTTCGCCAATCGTTGCCTACCTTGCACACGAAGACTGCCCAGTAAGCGGCGAGGTGTACAGCGTTGGTGGCGGCCGTGTTGCACGTGTGTTCATTGCCGAGACAGAGGGTTACCACAACCCGAACCTGACCATGGAAGACGTGCGAGACAACTTCACGCAAATTCGTAACGAAGAGGGATACAAAGTTCCTGCCAACATCGGTGAAGAAACATCGATGTTCCTTCCGTACTTGAAGTAACTCGATCGCGCCACTGTGATCACCGCTCACGTTGCATCAAGCGATGGCGTGGACATTCCTGTTTACGACTACGCACCTGGTTCAACTCTTGGCAGCGTGTTGTTTTCGCACGCCACTGGGTTTCATGGTCGCTGCTTCAACAGCACTGCAGCGTTGCTTGCAGAGAGCGCGCATTGCTATTCGTTTGATTATCGCGGATACGGAGACGCAACACTTCCGCATGATTGGAAAGTGTCGTGGGGCGGGTACGGCGACGATGCGCAAGTTGCTGCACAACATGCAGCGCGTAACAGTGGCCCATCAATTGCATTTGGTCACAGCATGGGTGGCGCAGCGTTAGTAATGGCCGCGTTACGTGAACCTGAACTATTTCGCGCGTTGGTGTTGTTTGAGCCAATCATCTTTCCGCCGATGGTTCGCGCAACAGGAAAAGCTGGCGAACCAAGCCCGCTTTCGCAAGGCGCTCGCAAGCGGCGAGCAACATTTACATCCTTCGATGAAGCAATTGCCAATTACTCGGCCAAACCGCCACTGAATGTGTTCACTCCTGAAGTGTTGAGCGACTATGTGCGCTTTGGGTTTAACAGCAATGCAGACAGCACTGTTTCGCTGAAATGCCAGCCAGAACACGAAGCACGAACGTACGAGTCGGGTGCGTTACATGAGACATGGAACGACTTGGCAAAACTGCGCATGCCCGTGTGGATAGTTTCAGGCGCAATGATTCCAATGTCCCCTGCCGAGTTCGCCAAGCCACTTGCTGACGCAATACCGGGCAGCACATTTGTGCAATGGGACGACCTTGGCCACTTCGGACCAATGCAAGACCCGCAGCGCATTGCGCAACTGATTTCCTCTATAGAAACGACACTGGCATGACCGCATGGCCCATTCCCGAAGCACTCTCGCCATCGAGCACCAGCACGTTTCAAAACTGTCCGTTGCAGTTTCGCTTTCAAAACATTCAGAAGCTTCCTCAGCCACCGAGCGTTGCCGCAGTAAAAGGCAACGTGGTGCACCGCGCACTGGAGTTGTTGTTTGGTCTTGAACCTGAACAGCGCACGGAAGCAGCAGCGCTTGCATTTGCGCACACAGCGCGCACCGAATTTGAACCTACGTACGACATCACTGGATTAAACCTGAACGAGCCGCAGCTCGAAGCGTTCTGGAAAGACTGCGACGCGTTAATGAAGAGCTACTTGCGCATGGAAGACCCAAAGAGCGTGAACGTTGTTGACGTAGAACTGTGGGTACAGGCACCAGTCAACAATTTCGGTTTGCGCGGATTCGTGGACCGCATTGAACGCGACGCCGAGGGCGGCCTTGTTATTAGCGACTACAAAACCGGCAAGGCTCCGCGCGAACAAGATGTAGACGCAAAGATGCAGCAGCTACACATGTACGCCTACATGTTGCGCGAAATGCGCGGTGAAGCGCCAGCAAAAGTAAGCCTCATGTTTGTAAAAGACGGCATTCGGCACACCCGCGCAGTAACCGAACAAACCATGAAGTTTGTTGTCACCAAAACTTCGGCACTGTATAAAACCATTTCCAACGCATGCACCACAGGCAACTTC
>Ga0208852_1000226_pt1 | contig 16060 bp, 11 predicted proteins | sample LakMenEpi18Jun09_FD_150711 | JGI IMG/M metagenome (GOLD analysis project Ga0208852, IMG submission 150711) | Freshwater microbial communities from Lake Mendota, WI - 18JUN2009 deep hole epilimnion ns (SPAdes) | ecosystem: Environmental > Aquatic > Freshwater > Lake > Epilimnion/Euphotic zone ...
CTGGGCTACAGGTCGCCCGATTCGATGCCTACTCCGAGCACGAGGTCCTGATTAACGGTGTGAAGGCGGAGCTGCATCTCACGATGCCTGGGCGCATCAATGCCGCCAATGCTGCGGCAGCACTAACCCTCGTTGCCGCGTGGGGTCTCCCGCTTCCTGCCGCAATTGCCGCAGTTGAGGTAGAGGCCGGACCACCTGGACGAAGCCAGCTCATTGATGGCACACAGCCGTTCCGCGTGATCGTTGACTTCGCCCATACGGGTCCATCACTGACGGCGTCGGTGGCGGTGGCACGCGAGCTGTGCAGCCCCGAAGGACGCCTGCTGCTCGTTACCGGCGCTGCAGGGGAGCGCGACCCAAGTCGACGTGCGGCGGTCGGGGAAGCCGCAACGGGCGCGGACTTGGTATGGATCGCCGACGAAGACCCGCGGGGTGAGGATCCGGACCTCATTGCAGAAGCGATCCGATCTGCGTTCCTCGCCGCCGCTCCGCGTGCTGGCAGCAGCCTCGAGATCCTTCATGACCGAGCGGCCGCGATTCGTGCCGCGGTCAGCGCTGCCCAGCCAGGCGATGTCGTGCTTCTGGCAGGGAAGGGACATGAACGCACGATTGAGCGACGCGGTCTTGACGAGGACTGGGATGAGGCGGCGACAGCGCGAAGCGTGCTCTCGTCGCTCGGCTATTCTCCAAAACCATGAGCATTGAGCCGCAGCCAGTAGAGAAGACGCCGCGGGCCAAGCGCCCTGCAGCGGATCCCATCGCCAAGGTCCGCGCGCTTGCGCGACCAGTCGAGTCGCTTCGTGAGGCGCTCCGCGACAAGGTTGCGTCAGGAATCGGGACGGCGGAGGCGGCGCGCATCGTTGACGACGCTTTCCTCTTTGCTGTCGAAGCACACGGCACACAGGTGCGCGCCTCGGGCGAGCCGTATGTGACCCACCCCGCTGAAGCGGCGCTCATCCTTGCCGACCTCGGCCTTGATGCGGCAACCCTCGTGGCCGCACTGCTCCATGACGTTCCAGAGGACACGTCGGTCACCACCGCCGAGATTGCAGAGCGCTTTGGCGATGAGGTCGGCATCCTCGTTGATGGCGTCACCAAGCTGAGCAAGTTCTCGGCAATGAGCGCTGAGGAGCAGCACGCCGAGAACATTCGCAAGATGTTCCTCGCCATGTCGCAAGACATTCGCGTGGTGCTCATCAAACTCGGTGATCGCCTGCACAACATGCGCACCCTGGCAGCGCTTCCAGCAGAGAAGCAGCGCCGCATCGCCCGGCAGACGCTTGAGATCTACGCCCCACTCGCAGAGCGCCTCGGCATCTGGCAGATGAAATGGGAGCTCGAGGATCTCGCCTTCAAAGCACTCGAGCCAGAGCGGTACCACGAGCTGGCCAGCATGGTTGAGCTACGAAGGGATTTGCGCGCCGATTATGTTGATCGTGCCATCGCCGTCCTCAAGCCAGAACTTGAGCGTGCGGGCATTGAGGCGGAGTTCTCTGGCCGAGCGAAGCACCTCTACTCAATTCACAAGAAGATGGCGCGCCGATCGAGCGATTTCTCGGAGATTTACGACGTCTACGCCATTCGTGTGATCGTGGAGAACCTGCGCGACTGCTACGCCGCACTCGGCGCGGTGCACAGCGTCTGGCGACCGATCCCAAATCAATTCGACGACTACATCGCCGTACCGAAGAACAATCTCTACCAGAGCCTGCACACGGCAGTGGTTGCACTCGATGGGCGTCCACTCGAGGTGCAGATCCGCACTCGGTCGATGCACGAGGTCGCCGAGGTCGGCATCGCGGCACACTGGCGCTATAAGGACGGTACGCAAGCAGATGCCGCATACGACGCGAAGCTCGCATGGTTGCGCCAGCTGCTGGAGTGGCAGCGTGACGTCACCGATGCCTCCGAGTTCCTTGAAGGCGTTCGACTGGATGTTTTCCAGGATCAGGTCTACGTCTTTACGCCGAAGGGCGATGTGAAGGAGCTTCCCGCTGGTGCTACGCCGCTCGACTTCGCCTATCTCGTGCACACCGACATCGGCCATCGCTGCATCGGCGCGAAGGTAAACAACCGACTAGTGCCGCTCGAGTATCGGCTGAAGTCAGGCGACATCATCGAGGTGGTGACGGCACGCGGGAAACACGGGCCGAGCCGTGACTGGCTCAATGTCGCCACTACGCGACAGGCGCGCAACAAGATTCGCCAGTGGTTCAAGCACCAGGAGCGCGACGAGAACGTTCTACATGGGCGTGAGTCGCTGGAGCGCGAACTCCGTCGCCTCGCCCGTACCACCCTTGAGTCAATCGGTCGCGAGCGCCTCGAGGAGGTTGCCAAGCAGATGAATCAGGGGAGCGTTGATGATCTGTATGCGGCGATCGGCTACGGCGCCATCGGCCCACAACAGGTGGTTTCGCGCCTTGGTGTTGCCTCGGACGACGCGAAGTCACTCTTGCCGCTCAGTACGAGCGCGGCGGCGGTCGCCCCAGCGGAGCGAACCGGTGGGATCCGCGTGAAGGGCGTGCCCGACCTCCTGACGCGGTTCGGTCGCTGCTGCCGTCCACTCCCAGGCGATCCGATTGTTGGGTTCATTACCCGTGGCAAGGGGGTCACCGTGCACCTCGCCAGCTGTGACGCCTCCACGTCCGCCCGAGAGGCGTCGCGGCTGATTGATGTGGAGTGGGAGATGGCGCCAGCCACCACGGAGAGCTACCCAGTGACGATTCGCATTGAAGGGCTCGATCGCACCGGCCTCTTGACGGAGATCACCCAGGTGGTCGCCGAGCAGAAGGTCAACATCTTGTCCGCTACTGTTCAGACGACAGGTCAAACGAATGCGGAGATGTTGATGACCCTTGCCGTCGGATCCATTAGCGAACTTGCCCGGCTGATGGCACGGCTGGAGCGCGTCCGCGGCGTGCGCAGCGTCTCGCGGGAGCAGCACCAGTGAGCGGCTTCCAGTCACCGCGCGGCCTTCGCGACCTCCTTGAGCCGCTCGCGTCGGCGCACGGCTGGGCGACCGATCGCGCCTGGGCCGCCGCCGATGCTGCCGGGTATGCACGCATCGAGCTGCCGATCGCGGAGGAGAGCGCGCTCTTTGAACGCGCCGTTGGTGGCACCTCTGACATCGTTTCGAAAGAGCTTTATCGACTAGAGCCTCGTGGTGATGATGCGGTCACCTTGGCGCTCCGACCCGAGGCAACCGCCGGCGCTGTTCGTGCCTATATCCAGCACGGCATGCGCTCCCAGCCACAGCCCGTACGACTTGCGACAGTGGCGCAACTCTTCCGCTACGACCGACCACAGAAGGGGCGCTATCGCCAGTTCACGCAATTCGATGTTGAGGCGATCGGCGATGGCGGACCAGGGATTGATCTCGAGGTCATTGAGCTGGGCGCCGCCTATCTTCGCGATCTCGGTCTCACCGACGTGCAGGTGCACCTGAACTCTGTTGGCTGTACAACCTGCCGACCCGCCTACGTTGAAACGTTGCGCGCGCACTTCACGCCCGTCGTGCAAGAGCTGAGCGAGGTAGACCAGTCGCGTCTCGCCACGAACCCGCTGCGCCTCCTTGATTCCAAAGAGCCAGCAACGGTCAAGCGCGCCGCGAGCGCGCCCGCCATTACCGATCACCTCTGTGCCGATTGCGCGGCGCACCATGCGGCGGTCGCCGCTGGCCTGGCAACGATCGGCGTTGCCGTTCTCCCTGCACCACGGCTCGTTCGCGGACTCGACTACTACACCCGCACCGCGTGGGAGTACCTCCTCCCCGGAGAGCAGGGGCAGCAGGGGGCGCTCGGCGGCGGCGGTCGCTACGACGGTCTCGTCGAACTACTCGGCGGTACGCCAACCCCTGGGATCGGATTCGCCATCGGCATCGACCGTGTGGTCCTAGCCCTAGAGGCGCGCGGACTCCTACCAACAGCCGCGAGCGGCCCCGCCATTGTTGTTGCGGGAATCGAGCCTGAATCGGTGGCGGAGCGTGTGGCGATCGCTGGCCAATTGCGAGCCGCGGGGGCGAGCGCACGCGCCGATGTCAGCACACGCAAGATCGGGAAGCAGCTCGAGGGTGCCGTGCGCGATGGCGCGTTGGCGGTCATCATCGTCGAGCCAGATGGGCGCCTCACCTTGCGAGATCTCATCAAGGCGAGCCAGGCGGAGCCAGCGGAGCGTGGCGGCGTGATCGCCGCAGCGCTTCGACTAGTGCAGAACGAGGGGTAGCATGACCGACGCCGCAAAACTGACCACGGGCCTCCGAAGCGATGTCTGCGGCGCACTGCGCCCAAGCGATGTCGGTCGACGCGTGCGCCTCGCCGGTTGGATCCACCGCCGCCGAGATCACGGCAGCCTCGTCTTCATCGACCTTCGTGACCGCTACGGCATCGTGCAGGTGGTTGTTGACGCCGCCGTCGCACCCGAGGCCCACGCCGCACTTACCGACGCGCGCAGCGAGTGGGTGATCGCCGTCGAAGGCACCGTCGCAGCGCGACGAGCGGGCACCGAGAACGAGAAGCTCGCCACGGGTGGGATTGAGGTCGCAGGTGAGAGCGTCACCGTGCTCTCCCAGGCCAAGACGCCACCCTTCTATATCAATGACACCGATGCCCCCGTGGATGAGAGCCTACGACTGAAGTACCGCTACCTCGACCTTCGCCGCGAACCGCTCCGCGACCGAATCCTTCTGCGCAGCGCGATGGTGCAGGCGATTCGCGAAGTGCATCACGAGAACGGCTTTGTCGAGGTAGAGACGCCAATCCTCATCAAGTCGACCCCTGAGGGGGCGCGTGACTTCATCGTGCCGTCGCGACTCCAGCAGGGGAGCGTCTACGCGCTGCCACAGTCGCCGCAGCAGATGAAGCAGCTCCTGATGGTCGCGGGCTTCGACCGCTACTTCCAGATCGCCCGCTGCTTCCGTGACGAGGACCTGCGCGGTGACCGCCAGCCGGAGTTCACCCAGCTCGACATCGAGATGAGCTTCGTGGACGAGGCGAGCGTGCGCGCCTATGTCGAAGCGATGGTGATCGAGGTGACGAAGCGTATTCGACCAGATCGCCCAATTCAGCAGCTGCCGCTGCCAACTTTCACCTACGAAGAGGCGATGGAGCGCTACGGCTCCGATAAGCCCGACATTCGCTTCGCGATGGAGTTGATTGATCTAGGCGCGGCGCTCCCAGAGAGCACCGGGTTCAAGGTCTTCGATGAGACACGCTCAAGCGGTGGGCGTATCCGTGCCATTCGCGTCGCTGGTCGCGGCGGGATCACTCGTTCCGATGTTGATGACCTGACCGAACGCGCCAAGCGCTACGGCGCGAACGGCCTTGTGTGGATTGCGCTGCAGCCGGATGGTGAGGTTCGCTCGCCGATTGCGAAGTTCCTTTCGCCAGAGGCAACCGCTGCGCTCTGGTCGGCAACGGGCGGCAAGGAAACGCATGCCGATGGTGACCTCCTTCTGATCGTCGCTGGTCCAAAGATCCTCTCCGCTGAGGTACTTGGTCGCCTACGTGTTGAAGTTGCACTCGAGCTCGGGCTCGCCGATTCCGATGTGCTCGCATTCTGCTGGGTGCATCGCTTCCCGATGTATCAGTGGGAGGCTGAGTCGGGGCGATGGGATGCAACGCACAATCCGTTCTCCGCACCCGTTCCTGAACATCTCAACCTGCTCGCCACTACGTCGGGTGATCTGGCCAAGCGCAGCGAGGGCGATCCCGCTGCGGGAGCACTCGCGCAGCAGTACGACATTGTGTTGAACGGCTGGGAGCTTGGCGGTGGCTCGATTCGTATTCACGATCGTGCGCTCCTTGAGCGCTCCTTTGCACTGATGGGTCATTCGCTCGAAGATGCGCGAGCCAAGTTTGGTGCGTTGCTTGATGCATTTGAATACGGTGCTCCGCCACACGGCGGCATCGCCATCGGCGTCGAGCGCTGGGCGGCACTACTCGCCGGTCAGATCAACATTCGCGAAGTGATGGCCTTCCCGAAGACGCAGTCGGGGAGCGACCTGATGCTCGAAGCACCATCAGAGCCAGATGCGAAGCAGTGGGCCGAGCTCGGCCTCTCGGTGCGTCCAGTAAAGAGCTAGCGCTCCTCAGCCTGAGAGCCGCGCTGCTCCCACGGGTCAACGGCGTTCGTATCTGCGGGCGGCGCTTCGTAGGCGAGTGATGCACGGCCATCAGAGGGGTTAACCGCGCCTTCATCGCCGCACTCCAACTGGATTTCTGGTGCATCGGCGTGATCGATCGGTGTCAGACGAATCGGGCCAGCCTCGCCATTTCGCGAAGCGACCAGCACCCGCTCGCCCTGTCGGCCATGCCCCGCAATAAGCGCTGTGATCGTCTCTGGGTCAACGCCCGCATGGCTCAGCGGCAGGGTGATGACCGCCGTCGTCCCTGCAACCTCACCGAACGCGTCAGCAGCCACTGCGGCGAACTCCGCCGAGGAGGTGGCGCGGCTCAAGGTAGGGGCGACTTCGCCCGCTGTAAGACCCGAAATGAGGATCGGATGTGCACCGCCAGACCAGGCGGCCTCAACCAGTCGCGAGAGCTCTGGGCGGGCGACTCCAGAGGCTGATGGGGGGCCCGAAATGATGATGTGCGCAGCGACGGTCATGCCCAGAAGTATACGGGTCGGCGAAGCGTGCGAGAATCTCCCGATGACCACAGTTAATCCACCCGCAGGTCTCGTCGCGCAAACCGGCATCCGCACGGTCGGAATCGTCGCGCACGTTGACCATGGCAAGACCACCCTGGTCGATAGCCTCCTCCGCCAGAACGGCGCCTTCCGGGCCAATGCAGAGCTCGTTGAGCGCGTCATGGATAGCGGCGACCTTGAGCGCGAGAAGGGGATCACCATCCTCGCCAAGGAGACCGCCATCGACTTCAAGGGGGTTCGCGTCGTCATCGTCGATACCCCAGGGCACGCCGACTTCGGTGGTGAGGTGGAGCGAAGCCTCCTCGCCGTAGATGCCGTCCTCCTCTTGGTAGACGCCTCCGAGGGGCCACTCCCACAGACGCGCTACGTCCTTTCAAAGGCACTGGCGCGATCGCTCCCCGTGATCCTCGTCATCAACAAGATCGATCGCCCCGATGCCCGCATCAAGGAGGTCATTGACGAAGTCTACGAACTCTTCCTTGACCTCGGTGCGAACGAGCAGCAGATCGACTTCCCAATCGTCTATACGAATGCCCGTGCCGGTACCGCTACGCGTGACATGGAGCAGCCTGGCACCGACCTGATCCCACTCCTCGATTGCGTCCTTGAGACTGCGCCTGCTCCGATGCACGAGCCGGGCCACCCACTGCAGGTGCTGATCACCAACCTCGCCGCTAACGACTTCGTCGGCCGCATCGCTGTGGGTCGAATTCGTAACGGCGTTGTTCGTAAGGGCGCCAAGATCACCATCATTCGCGAGGGGAGCGCCGTCACTGGCACCGTCACCAGCCTCACCTTGCCGCAGGGGATCGAGCGCGTCGAAGTTGCTGAGGCCGGCCCTGGCGAAATCGTCGGCATTGCCGGGCTCGCCGACGTTGAGATTGGTGAGACGATCACCGACCCTGCCGATCCGCGCCCACTTGAGCGACTCCATGTTGATCCACCAACGCTGCAGATGACCTTCGGCGTGAACACGAGCCCGATCGGTGGCAAGGACGGGAAGTTCCTCACCTCACGACAGTTGAAGGCCCGACTCGAAAAAGAGGTGCTCGGCAACCCTGCGATTGAGGTCAGCCCTACCGACTCAGGCGAAGCATTCCAGGTTCGCGGCCGCGGTGAACTTCAGCTCGCGATCCTCGTGGAGCAGATGCGTCGCGAAGGATTTGAGATCGAGGTCTCACGGCCAGAGGTGCTGCTTCATCGAACCGAGAGCGGCATCGAGGAGCCATTTGAGCAGCTCACGATCGACGTACCAGTTGACTTCGTCGGCGTGATCACCGGCATCATGGCCGAGCGCCGTGCACGCATGGAGAACATTCAGCACGGCGCAGACGGTCGTGCCCGCGTCGACTTCTTGATTCCAACGCGCGGCCTGATCGGTGTGCGCGGACGCATCCTTACCGAGACGCGCGGCACCGCGCTGATCCATCAGCTCTCCGCCGGCTACAAGCCGTGGGTTGGCGAGATCCCACATCGCACGAACGGCTGCCTCATCTCCGACCGTACGGGTATGACCACTGGCTATGCGCTCTACGGCATTCAGGAGCGCGGCGAGCTCTTCGTTAACGAGGGCGAGCAGACCTACGAGGGTCAGATCATCGGCGAGAGCGCCAAGCCTGGCGACATGGATGTGAACGCGGTCCGTGAGAAGAAACTCACCAACATGCGCACCCACTCGCATGACGAGGCAATTCGATTGACCCCACCGCGCCGAATGGCGCTGGAGAATGCCCTCGAGTTCATCGGCCCTGACGAGCTCATCGAGGTGACCCCTTCAGCGCTGCGCCTGCGCAAGCGACTGCTCAACGAGAACGACCGACGTCGTGATGCGGGTCGCCGCGCCGAAATGCGGGAGTCCCAGTAGCCTTCGTCCGATGACGCCAACTCGACTCTTCCTGGATCACGCGGCGGGATCGCCGACGCTCCCAGAGGTCGTGGACGTGATGGCCGAACTCCAGCGCGCCGGCATCGGCAATCCGAACGGCGGCCACACCGAGGCCCGACGCGCGCGAGCGATCCTTGACGACGCACGGGCGAGCCTCGCCGAGGATTTCAGCGTAGAGCCACGGCAGATCACCTTCACGGCGACCGCCTCTGAGGCGCTCGCCCTCGGCCTGCACTCCGCCTTGACGCCGACCCTCGCCCTCGTCACGACGGCGGGGGAGCACCGCGGCTCTCGTGCCCTGGCGACGCAGCATGCTGCCGCGGGCGGCGCTGTGGAGCTGCTCGCCCTCGACGCGCACGGTGTGATGCAGGCTGCAGCGCTCCGCGCTGATCGCCCCGGCGCCGTGGGGCTCTTCGCGCTTGCCTCGGGCGAGGTCGGCACGATTCAGCCCTGGGCCACTTTCGCCACCGCATGGCGTGCCTCAGGCGGCGGAGCACTCGTGGTTGATGCGGTACAGGCTGCCTACGACCACACCCTTGACGCCCAAGCGACCGGAGCCGCACACCTTGTTGTTGGTTCCGCCAAGGTTGGCGGGCCGTTCGGCATCGCCGCGCTGATCAGCGCACCAGAGACCAAGGTGCGACCACTCATCGTTGGTGGTGGCCAGGAGCGCGGACGTCGGGGCGGCACAGAGGCGGTTGTCCTTGCCGCTGGATTCGCCGCCGCGTATCGCGCGCACCGTCTTCACGCTGAACGAACACGTCAGCACCTGAACGTGATCACCACAGCCTTTGATGACGCGCTCGGCCCACTTGCTTCGCTCGGGCTAGTGTCGACCGGCGCACCGTTCACGAGTGACACACGCCTCGCTGGACATCGTTCATATGCAGCGGACTGGGCGCTCGGCGATGACCTTGTCGCAGCGCTCGACCATGCAGGGATCGCCGCCTCAACCGGTTCCGCGTGCATTAGTGGATCACGCGAGCCATCTGAAGCACTCCGCGCCATGGGGCATAGCGACGGCGAATCTCGTGGCGGTCTCCGCCTCACCTTTGGACGCGCATCAACAGTGGAGGAGGCGCGCTACGCGGCAACGGTCGTGCGCTCGGTGCTCGAGCGCGTGCGCACGGCGGTACCAGCATGACGCTGACAACAACGCCGCTCGGCGGTCTCCCGGTCGGTTGGCAGGCGGCACCAGAGGCAGGGGCACCAGAACGCGTGCTGGTTGCGCTCTCAGGCGGTGTTGACTCATCGGTCGCTGCCGCACTCTTGGTCGAGGCGGGTCATGAAGTTGTTGGAGTGTGGATGCGTCTGCACAGCGCCGCCGATCAGCGTGATGGCCACCGCAAGAGTTGCTGCACCCTCGATGCCGCCGATGATGCGCGTCGCGTTGCCGACCATCTCGGGATTCCGTTCCATATTCAGAATCTGGAGCAGGAGTTCGCCGATGCCGTCTTGGAGCCATTTGTTGCGGCCTATCAGAGCGGTGAGACGCCGAGCCCATGCGTTGGCTGCAACACGGCGGTCAAGTTCGGCGCACTCGTTGGTAAGGGGAGTGCCCTCTTCGGCTGTGATGCCGTTGCCACTGGGCACTACGCACGTCGCGCTGTCTCTGATGACGGGCTCTCGTGGCGACTGCGCGCCGCCGTCGACAGCGAGAAAGACCAGACCTACTTCCTGCACGGACTCGACAGTGCCGCAATCGCGCGGGCTCGTTTCCCACTCGGTGGCATGACGAAGCCAGAAGTCCGCGAAGTCGCACGTTCTCGTGGCCTCGTGACCGCAGAGAAGCCAGAGAGCCAAGAGATCTGCTTCGTACCCGACGGCGATTACCGCAGCCTGCTGCGTGACCGTGGCGCGGCGCGTGGCGAGGGCGAGGTCGTTGACGAGTCGGGCACGGTTGTCGGCACGCACGCCGGAAGCGAAGGGTTCACCGTTGGGCAGCGCAGGGGTCTCCCAGGGAGCGGGGTCTCAGCGCGCTATGTCAGCTCGGTTGACCCTGTGACGAATCGGATCACTATTGCGCCCCGCGCAGCGCTCGATGTGCGCAACATTGCACTGGCTGATGCGACGACACCAGAGGGAGCGATCGCCAAGGGTGCGCAGGTGCAGGGCCTGGCGCGTATTCGACATCGTGGCGCGCTTGCGCAGGGAACCGTAACGGGTCTCGGTAGCGGTGCTGCAACGCTTGCGCTCGACGATCCGCTTTGGGCGCCATCGCCAGGGCAGACGGTGGTGCTCTATGACGGGGAGACACTCGTTGCTGGTGCACGAATTGCCCGACCGCAGCACACCGCATGATTGAACCGGCGCCGCTCCTGATCGCCCTCTCTGTGGGCGTGGCGCTACTCACCGGGAGGCTCCTCTCCGCGCGCGCATCTCTCCCCATCGCTCTACTGGGCGCGGTGGTTGGTGCCCTGCTGTTGCAGGTGGCTGCAGAGCGCCTGCTGGGCGGGCTTTACCCGGTAGGCGGCACGGCCTGGCCTGCCCCGCTGGTCGGCGCGATCCTCGGCGAGCGGCTGACCGCACGGATTGCAACCGATTGGGAGCGAGGGCAGCGACCCTAAGGCGGCGATCCCCTCGGGTACACTCCGAGCGTGGAACGCGATCCTCGAATCCCAACGCAGAGCGCCGCCGACCTTCGGTCTCGGTTCGTGGCGTTCTTCGAGGCGCGCGGGCACACCCAGGTTCCGAGCGCATCGCTCGTCCCCGCTGGCGATGCCACCCTCCTCTTCACCAACTCGGGGATGGTGCAGTTCAAGGAGCTCTTCAGCGGCGCTGAGACCCGTTCGTATCGCCGCGCCGTCGACTATCAACGCTGCCTTCGTGTCGCTGGGAAGCACAACGACTTTGAAGAGGTCGGCCGAACGCCACGACACCACACCCTCTTTGAGATGCTCGGCTCCTGGTCGTTCGGCGACTACTTCAAGCGCGACGCAATCCTCTGGGCCTGGGAGTTCCTCACCGTCGAAGCTGGGATCCCTGCCGATCGCCTCGCCGTCACGGTCTACAGCGATGACGACGAGTCGGCCGACATCTGGCTGAAGGAGGTCGGCGTACCCGCCGATCGACTCGCGCGTTGGGGTGATGTCGACAAGGGGAACGATGCGAACTTCTGGCGCATGGCGGAGACGGGCCCGTGCGGCCCCTGCTCCGAGATTCACTTTGATCGTGGCGCCGACCTCTCCTGCGGGCCTGACTGCCTCCCAGATCATTCGGAGCACTGCCCGCGTTGGCTCGAAGTGTGGAATCTCGTCTTCATGCAGTACGAGCAGCACCCTGATGGCCGCCGCACCGAACTCCCATTCAAGAGCGTCGATACCGGCATGGGCCTCGAGCGTCTCGCCAGTGTCTCGCAGCAGGTGCTCTCCAACTACGACACCGATCTCTTCCTGCCGATCCATGCTGCAATGCGCAAGATCACGAAGCACTCCATGGCCGAGTTTGATGCGCAGCGCTTCAGCTATCAGGTGATTGCCGACCACTCGCGCGCCGTTACCTTCTTGCTCGCCGACGGGGTGCGACCGGGGAACGAAGGTCGTGGCTACGTCTTGCGCCGCATCATCCGTCGCGCGGTACGTCACGCGCGACTCCTCGGCATCACCAAGCCGTTCCTTGGCGCAATCGCTCGGGAAGTGGTCGCGATCATGGGACCTTCGTATCCGTACCTGCGCGATGGAGAGACGGCGATCCTTGAAGGGATCGAGCGCGAAGAGGCGCAGTTTGCGCGCACGCTCGATGCCGGCTCAAGTCTGCTCGGCGATGCACTCGGCGAACTCGGGGCGGGTGAGAGTGTCGTGGGGCGTCGCGCCGATGATCTTCCAGCCGCTAGCCCAACCCTCGGTGGCGAGATTGCCTTCAAGTTGCACGACACCTACGGCTTCCCAATTGATTTGACGGTTGAGCTCGCCGCTGAGCGCGGTGTCGCCGTTGACCGTGCCGGCTTTGAGAGCGCCCTTGCCGAGCAGCGTGAACGCAGTCGCGGCGGTAAGAAGGCCGCCCTTGCGGAGATCGCCGTGACGACCGCCCTCTATGAAGAGATCCTCCGACGTGTGGGGGAGACAGAGTTCGTCGGTTACGAAGAGCTCGACGCTGAGAGCACAATTGTGGGGCTCCTTCGTGACGGCGCCGAAGTTACCTCGTTGGCGTCAGGCGACGAAGGGCAACTGATCGTTGGTCGCACCCCGTTCTATTCGGAGCGCGGCGGACAGGTTGGCGATGCGGGGCAGATCCTTGACGCGCGCGGGAAAATCCTCGCCGAGGTGAGCGATACGCAACGCCCAGTTGGCGCGCTCACCGTTCATACCGTTCGCGCCGCGGCACCCCTCAAGGTGGGAGATGCCGTCGCCATGCGCGTCGAGCCGGTGCGTCGCGCCGCCACGATGCGCAACCACACGGCGACACACGTCCTTCACCGAGCAATCCGAATCGTTGCTGGGGCAGATGCGAAGCAGCGCGGCTCGCTCGTGCACCCCGACTACCTGCGCTTTGACTACCCCCTGGAGCGCTCACTCACGCGCGATGAGCGCGATCAGACGGAGGCCGAGGTGCGTCGTGCGATTCGCGAGGATATGGCGGTCGTTGTGGCACAGATGAGCATGGGCGATGCGGTCAAGGCTGGTGCCGACGCCTTCTTCGATGAGAAGTACGGCGAAACTGTGCGCACCGTGCGCATGGAGGAGTACTCGCACGAACTCTGTGGTGGCACCCACTGTCGCGCCACCGGTCAGATCGGGAGCTTCGTGATCACCAGCGAACGCAGCATCGGCTCTGGCCTCCGCCGCATTGAGGCACTTACGGGAGCCGCCGCCGACGAATACCTCCGACAGCAGTCGCGCACCCTCGAGGCGAGCGCCGAGGCGGCAGGCGCCCAAGATGCCCACACGGTGCCACAGCGCATCGCCGCACTGCAGGCGGAACTCAAAGAGGCGAAGCGTCGCGCCAAGGCTGGCGGCTCAGCCCGGATTGACCTTGCCGCTCTCGCAGCACAGGCGACGAAGCAGGGTGAGATCTCGATTCTCGTTGCGATGCTTGATGTTGAAGACGACGAGGCCTTGAAAGAGGCCGCCAAGCAGCTCCGCAAGAAGATGGGTGCTGGTGTCCTTGCACTCGTGCGACCTGCGGAAAGTCCGGAGATCTTCGTCTCTGTTGAGGGGAGTACCGAGCACGACGCTGGCGCACTCGCCGCAGCAGCAGCGACAGCACTCGGCGGTCGCGGAGGTGGGCGACCGGCGATGGGGCAGGGTCGCGGCGCCGTTGGCAGCAGCGCGGATGAGGCGACCAACGCACTTGCGAAGAAACTTGGCGTTGCGGTGACTCGTTCGTGAGCGGTACGCCGCGCCGCTCACTCGGCATCGATCTCGGCGAACGACGCATCGGCCTCGCCATCCGAGACGACGCCTCCGCGCCGCGTGGGCTCCCAACCATGATGCGTCGCCCGACTGCGGCCGCAGATAGCGACCGACTACGCACCATCGCCGCCGAGGGGCGCGTGACGGAACTTGTGGTGGGCCTGCCACTCAACAGTGATGGGAGCGTCGGCCCTCAGGCGACCGCAACCCTGTGCTGGGCGACCGAGGTGGCTCACGCGTTGCAGCTGCCGATCACCTTCGTTGATGAGCGCTACTCGTCGCAGCGCGCTGAGGCATCGCTCGGCCGAGCCGCACGTGGGAGCAACGGTGGCGCACCAGGCCCAGCCCGACGTGAGGCCCGTCGCGCTGCCATTGATCAAGAAGCGGCACGCCTGATCCTTGAAGATGCCCTGAATCCAGAACTGCTCATTGACTCGGCGGTGCTGGCTGTTGGGATGCGCGAGTCGGCCACATGAGCCGAACCACGCTCGTCCGCGCCGTTGCTGGCCTACTGATTGCTGTGGTGTTGTTCCGCGTTGCTGCCCCGCCACTCATTGGCGACAGGCTGGTTTCTGCGGGTGTGCGCTCGCCAGGAATCGCCACGCTGCCGATCATCAGCGACATCATTCAGGAGCGCCTCGGTACCCGCACAACCGAGCCCGCCGGGAGTGACACCACCTTGGTGACGGTGGAGATCCTCGCAGGAACGGGGACCGCCGCCATCGCCAGCCAGCTGCGTGAAGCTGGGCTGATCGCCGACGAGATTGGCTTTATCTATGCGGTGCGCGCTGCTGGCCTCGACGGAAAGCTCCAGGCGGGCACGTTCAAGGTCGCAGCCTCTATGACACCTACCGAAGTTGCAACGGCACTGACCGACCCGTATCGCGAGCCAACGATTGGCGTGGACATTCGTGCCGGCCTGCGCATTGAGCAGATCGTTGCGAAGTTGACCACGCTTGAACTGCCGTTTGAGCCTGCAGATGTGCTGGACATCTTGCGCAAGCCGAGCGCCGCACTGATCGCTGACTATCCGTGGCTTGACCTACCAAAGGGGGGAACGCTTGAGGGTCGTCTCGGCTCCGGCTCTCTCAGCGTGCCTGTCTCGGCCACTGCTGAAACGTTCGTCCGCATCTTGCTCGATCGATTTGCGGAGCAGGTGCCCGAGCAGTATCGCGGGAGCTCCGGTGGCTACTCGTTTAATCAGATCTTGACGCTCGCATCCATCGTGGAGAAGGAGGCGGCCCTCGATGATGAGCGGCCACGTATGGCCGGCGTGTATACCTATCGACTGCAGCTCGGCCAGGGGCTCTTCGCTGACCCCACCATCATCTGGGTTGCTGACTCTGCGGCGCTGCGCAAAATCAAGCTCTCCAAGTGGGCGAGCTACGAGTTCTGGAAGTTCCCAGCGAAGCCGTATTCGGGGTTGATCCCACCGCGCGTTCCCGCCGATCTCGTGCCGTGGAACACCTTCGTTCGTGGCGGAATCCCACCAGCACCGCTCTGCTCACCATCGCTTGCCTCCATCATCGCTGCGCGCGAACCAGACTCCAGCCGCAAGGAGCTCTACTTCGTGCTGATCCCAGATAGCGGCGGTCGACATGACTTTAGTAAGACGCTCGCCGAACATGAGGCGAAGGCTCGAAAGTACGGCTGGAAGTGATGCGCGCGCGCACAGCGTTGCCGCTCGCCGAAGAGTTCGCCCCAGCCCCAACAGCGCACGATCTTGAGCGATGGCGCGCGGCCGATCATGCGGCGCGACCTGGTCGACTTACCGCGCTCCGTGCCCGCGCAGCAGAGGAGCGCCTCGACGCGTTGCTGCTGACCTCGCACGCTGATGCCCGCTACTTCTCGGGGATGGAGTTTGGACCGAACGAGGAGCCCGTTGCGGGTTCCAGTGGTTGGCTCTTGGTCAGTGGCGATGATTTGGCCGTGCTCGTGGATTCGCGCTACACGGTGCAGGCGCGACGCGAGGCGCCGCTGGCGACCGCACTCGACTACGGCAGTGACGCCGGCGAGACGATCGGTCGCTGGTTGGTGGCACACGGTGTTCGACGCTGTGGACTTGATCCACAGGCGGTGCGACATGCCGTCTGGGAGCGCATCGCTGCGACTGCGACGGGCGTAGAACTTGTTCCGGTGAAGGGGTTCGGTGGCGTTCAGCGTGCACAAAAGGAGC
>Ga0208852_1000232_pt1 | contig 16018 bp, 14 predicted proteins | sample LakMenEpi18Jun09_FD_150711 | JGI IMG/M metagenome (GOLD analysis project Ga0208852, IMG submission 150711) | Freshwater microbial communities from Lake Mendota, WI - 18JUN2009 deep hole epilimnion ns (SPAdes) | ecosystem: Environmental > Aquatic > Freshwater > Lake > Epilimnion/Euphotic zone ...
TGCACTGTAAGTTGAGGCATTTTTATCATTTAGAACTTTTATAGTTTTATTAATACTGCTATCTACATTTTTAAATGCATTGATTACTTCCTTAGATACGTTCATTGCTAGTAAAGCCGTCAATACGAGATACATCATATTGATCATCTTCTGACGTGGTGATATCTTACCTCCTGCCATTTCTTATTATTTTTCTTTTACCTAATTACTAAAATTATTTACAAAATTGTTTTTATTCGTTGAACTTCCTATGCTGTGCGCATAGCAGTGAGCATACCACCATAGATATTGTTCAATGAACTTAGGCTCTTAGAAAGGGCATTCATATTGTCTTTAAGATTTAAAGCATCATTTTTGGTTGACTCTAAACTCTCCATAGCTTCTGACAAGTTACCTACAAATCGATTAAGGTTTCTAATATGATTATTCGCATCTTGTAATTCTATTTGATATATCGAATTTAACTGAGTAAGATTCTTAGTCACTAACTGAATTTGCTCTTGGTATTCTTGTGTACCAGCAGTAGATATCGCTAAATTCTTGGCGCTTTCAGCACTTTTTTCAAATACAACTTGAAGAGAGTTCATAGAAGCCGATGCATTGCGCGCAGCTTCACTATAACCCTCCGTAGCATTTGCTACATCTGCCACGCTATTCATGGAGCTTATATTTCCACTTAACTTTTCTAAATTCTCTCCTAATCTATTGAGCATTTCATTATCAAAACTTCCCTTCGAAAGTGCATTGTCCAGAGCCATCAATGAACTACCTGCTGCACCAGATCCACTGCCTACTCCATAAGCACCGGCTTCTCCATAGCCACCTTCACCCTTGATTACTTCAACGGTATTTTCATCCATCAAGTGAGGATAAACCCTTTCCCATTGATAATCCTCATATGTAGGCTCGAAAGCTGAAATTAAAAATATAAGTACCTCTGTACCCATACCAGCAATAAGCATTTCATCTGCTCCAGGCCAGTGCATGATTTTGAATAGTGCTCCTAGAATTACAACCGCAGCACCTAAACCATAAGCCATTGCTATTATTTTCTTAAATCCGCCTACTTTTTTTGCCATTTTATTTGAAAATTTTAATTTATTTAAAAGTTAAGATTAAATTATTTTTTGATTTATAATCTATTTAAGCATAGATGAAATACACCTGAAACCAACATATGACTTAGCTGAATCAGCATATTCATATATTCTAGTCCCATTCTGAATAAAAAAGGCTACATCTTTCCAAGAACCACCTCTAATCACTTTTCGCTTCATAGATTCATTATCTAATTTTGAATGATCATATTTGATATCAGGGTTATGATCATGCACAAAGGAATACGTATTTTCGTAATAAGCAGTTACTGTCCATTCTGACACATTTCCAGACATATTGTATAAACCATAATCATTTGGAAAATAGGAATCTACTTTCACTGTTTTAAAGCCTCCATCTTCTTGATAATTACCTCTTGTAGGTTTGAAATTAGCTAATAAACAACCTTTATGATTTCTTGTATACGGTCCACCCCATGGATATGGTGCATTTTTCTTTCCACCTCTCGCAGCATATTCCCACTCGGATTCTGAAGGTAGTCTAAATACCTCCGCATCAGGTCTTCCTCTAGAAGATCTCCATTTATTCCATTCATGTGTTCTCCAATAACTAAACGCATTCGCTTGATCCCAAGTTACACCCACGAGAGGATAGTTATCAAAAGCTGGATGAGAATAATAATTACGTGTAAATGGCTCATTAAATGAATAAGTAAAATCACGTGTCCAAACTAATGTGTCAGGATAGACAGGTATAGCCTTTGTTTTTACATGCTGACGTCTATCTTTGTTTCTACTATTCTTACCTGCTGCTGCCGATTTGAATGATAAATAGTCATATTTATAGACTAATTTAGAAACATCATATTCTTTCTTACCATTTATCCACTGATCTTGCGGAAGGTACATAGCACTTAATGAATTATTCACTTCTGGATCTTTCAAATTGATTTTCTTTTTCCAATCAATAGGAGGATTACCTGCAGTCAAATCATCCGAATTATTATTTTGAACAAAAAATTGTAGAATTGTTCTAGCATTGGAGTCAATTACATATTGAACAAACTGACGATATTCATTGTTTGTTATTTCAGTTTCATCCATATAAAAACCACCAATGGTGACCTGCTTTGGTTTTGCTGTTAAGTCGAATGTGACATCCTGATCACTAGGTCCTATAACTAAAGTCCCTGTAGGCACAGAAGTCATTCCATAAGGAATTTCCGTACGCCAGCTTGGCCGCTGCAACACACCAATTAATTGACCATTAGGAGAACCGCCACCACAAGAAACTATAAGACTGCTAAAACCCAAAAGGGCTAAGGAGTACTTAAAAAAACTTAATCTTTTCATTTAGATCTATTTTTCTTTAAATTAAATGAAGCTTGAGGAAATCCACAAACTTCTTGTTCATAACGCAAATATAAGCGTATTTATTTTAATTTTTTTTCATTATTTTTAGTATTATATATAAATAACTGAAATTCAATAATATAAATTTTATCTAGCTAGGCTTGGATTTTCTTTAAAAAGTAGTTCTATAGCCATTACCATTGATTTTATCTCATTCCTTGGGGCTTTTACTAACACTCTGTATCCCCTTTTTTCTAATTCAATTTGTGTCGCTTCACCGAAACCTCCAATAATAGTTCTACCTTGTTTAAAATCTGGATACAGGGAAAAAAAGGCTTTTACACCTTCAATATTAAAAAAAGCTACTAGGTCATAATCAAAGTTTCTTTTCTTAACATCTGAGTTCGGCACCATTCTATACATGATAGCTTCACTAAAATCAAACTTATTTGCTTTCAAGTATAAAGACAATTGACCAATACCAACAGAAGAGCATGGCATAATGAATTTTTCAGTTGCTTTGTGCTTTAATAAAATATTTTGAAAGTCTGCCAATGTCCCATTGGCATATATCACTTTTCTTTTTCTGTATTGAATATATTTTTGAAGATAAAAAGCAATCTGTTCTGATGAACAAAAGTATTTCGCTTCTTGTGGCATTTTATGTCTTATTTCATCACATAATTTAAAAAAATAGTCAATGGCATTTTTACTATTAAAAATTACAGAAGTATAATCGGGAATATTAATTTTGAATTTTCTAAACTCTCTAAGAGTTATACTCTCCACATTTAGGAAAGGTACGAAGTCTACTTTAAAATTATATCTTTTGCTGACTTCATGATAAGGAGACCTTTCTCCTTGGGGCTCTTGTTGAGATACAAGAATCCGTTTGATGCTTTTTGGCATCTTCAATTCTGTAGTAGCATCTTCTAATTTAAGTTTCTTAGAAGATGCTACATTAGAATCTTCTTTTACTTGCTTACTTTTTTTTTACTAGGGGCTGCTTTCTTAGCAGGAGCTTTTTTAGCTGCTGCCTTTGGAGCTGCTTTCTTAGCAGGTGCTTTCGGAGCTGCTTTTTTTACTGCTGCCTTTGGAGCTGCTTTCTTAGCAGGTGCTTTTTTAGCTGCTGCTTTCGGAGCTGCTTTTTTAGCAGGAGCTTTTTTAGCTGCTGCCTTTGGAGCTGCTTTCTTAGCAGGTGCTTTTTTAACTGCTGCCTTTGGAGCTGCTTTTTTAGCTGCTGCTTTCGGAGCTGCTTTTTTAGCTGCTGCTTTCGGAGCTGCTTTTTTAGCTGCTGCTTTCGGAGCTGCTTTTTTAGCTGCTGCTTTCGGAGCTGCTTTTTTTACTGCTGTTTTTTTAACTGTTTTAGCCATTGTTAATTTTTTTAATGTTTAAAAATAAATCAAACTATAAAAGTTTTAAATACTTCAAGAACAAAAGTATGGGAATAATTTCAACTATATAAAAATAAATCATCGTTTTAAAAACATGCCGTGTTAATAAGTGAAGATTTAGAATAATTACTTTATGCAATGCGTATAAATAAAAAAGAATTGTAACGGCTGAAAGTGTTATTAATATTGGCTTTACAAAGATGTCATCTACAATAGTTACGCAAAATAAAATTGGTAAACTTATGAACACAAAAATATACATAAAGTCCAACAGTACGAATTGGAAATCTGAAATATTATTTTTTAAATTGAAAATATATACCACTAATCGATAAATAATAAAACGAAAAAAAAGAATTAAAGTAATAGATGAAAGAACAAGCATAAAGTTCTTATTTAAGGCGTTGACACTAACATATACCTCTAATAATTTAGAGGTAGAATAGCTTAAAAGCATTACAAACGCTATTGTGACGAGCGTTGATTTTAAAAATCCGTATGAATATAAACTCCTAATCTTGAATGAAAAAAAAGTCGTTATTAAATCACTATACTTTTTTTCAGAAGCATAGCGCACCATAGAAAAAATAAATAAAAATAATAGTAGCAAAAAGAAAGATGAACGGTCTGTGCTGTTTTCTCTTTTATGAATTATTTCTATATTTCTTTTAACACTGGCTTTTTTTTCTGAAATAAATTTAAGGTTATAAAACAATTTAGATGAATCGAATTCTGTTCTCGACCCTACAATATTATTATTACTTATAATCCTTTTTGCTATTAAATCTTGCGATATCAGCGGTAAGGATGATAAGTATAGAACACTAATAATTATGAATAGCCTAAAAAACACTGACGTAATTAAAATGTACCTTCATATTTCCAAGAGAAAATCTAGAATCACCTAAAAAGCCAGAACCCATGTTTAACTGGAAAATATTATCCCCAGTCTTCAAGGAAAGACCAGCCCCAATGCCTACAGGTAAGCTTGTAGTTTTATTAATATAGTTTTTCATATAAGTCACGTCTACAAAAATATTAGAATAAAAATATTCTGATAGATAATATTGAAGATCCTGACTGAGAATTACAAACCATGGAGATAAAAGATTATTATCGTCAAATCCCCTAGGCAATTTATATCCTCCAAAAAAGTGCATTTCGCTGGTACTAATAGTCTCTGAGAACCATGATCTAGATAGTAAATGAGATCTGAGAATAAGTTGTTCGCTTAAAGGAGTGTACTTATTTAAATCAACCATAAAAGAAAACGTAAGCTGCGAAGCTGGTATACTATCATATAGACGAGCAAGAGATTCCCCATTCATATCTTTTAATTCAGCTATACGCGAATTAATCAATGTAGTTTTATTTCCTATGAGCATATAAGATTCTAGGGACCAGCCTCGTTTTGTAAAAAATGGCCTATTCAATTTATGAATACTGTAGCCTAGTCCAAGTTCATTAGTACTATAGTCTAGATATCTTGGTAGGTTTCCATTTAAGACAGAAAGTTGGTTATAACCTGTAATGTTAGTTTTATTTTTCCTGAAATGAAAAGATAGTATATGATTGGACTGTATATAGTAGTTTAAACTTAACTGATATTGCTGACGAAGAAAAGATGTATCAAATTTCTCCAAATTAAAATATCCTCCTACCCCTAATTTTGTGTTAAGTATAAAAGGTACATTGATTTTGGAGTATAAGAATTGACTATTATCGAGATTTTTTTGCCAGTTTAATTGAAAAGAAGCTCCTCGTTTAAATAAATTTACTAATTCAAGCTTCACATCGCCGGTCAATTCTACCTGACCTGAGTTATAGGCATTAGATAATATTCCTAAAATGGCATTCACTTGATTTAACTTGCGTTCTTTAAGATACAAATTTAATATTGCCGTAGAATCCAACAAAGTGAAATCTGGATTTTTTTCCATTTCCATAAAATCAAAATACCGCAATTGGGTGGCAATCTCCTTCCAATCAAATTGGTTTTTATCTTTATAATATCTTGCTATATATTGCCTGATAAAATCTAAATTCATAGAAGGGGAAGAACTATGAAGTCTAATGGAATCAATTCGATACTTTTTGTATAAATTTAATTCGTATAGCAGAGTTAGTTTCTGATCGTAGAAATGAGTAGTATCGTAAACATAGTTTGCTTTTAGATATCCCTGCTGAATTTGATAATTCAAAAGTTCATCTAGTTTTTTTGATAAGGCTATAAATGAGTTGCCTTTGATAAAATAAGTATCCTTAACATTATTTGAACTAGACTTGATCACTAATACAAGACTATCATATCTTCTATTTGCTATTAGTCGATAAGAAACTAAGCTATCCTTTCCTAAAGTTATTGAGTCTACACTAGCTAATAAAAATCCTTTTTTTACGAGACCATCTTTTTTTCTCAGCCATTCTTCTCTTGTGAAATATTGACTATTTTTTTGGCTCACACTATCATTATTATCTATTTCCTGTCCATGCAAGGAAACTGACATTACCAAGAATAAAAAACAGCCTCCTAGTAATTTGCTTAACTTTATGGCTGGTGATGATAAAATAAAATTAAATCCTAGCAATGACGAAATAAATTAGTTAGAAAGATAACTTAATTTAGAGCAAAATATTTTCGGAGAAGCCATTCAATACTTAAGGTAATTAAAATGAATAATAATAACCATAAAATATCATTAGCCTTGAGTCTTTGAGTCTCACTTATTAACTTTTCTTTCTGATTTTCTTTAATGACATTTATATCATGGGATCCTCTGTTCCTCCACAGAATAAGATTTCCACCACTTTTAATGGCCAAAGTATTCATATCCTCGTAGTTCGACGGACTATATATATCTTCTATATCATCTTTATAAATACTAAACTTACCTTCGTCTAGGTATACTTTCCCGGCGATATTGGCTTCTATTTTATAATGATAGTTTCCTTGCTTTAGATCTTTTGGGCTTATAGAATAACTGTTTTCTAATGGTAACATCTCATACTGCTTCCAATCTAATTCGCCTCCGTTGATTTTGCAGTTAATGCTTTTTGCCTTAGTAGGCTGATAAATCTCATTATAGGTATTGGCAGAAATGATGAAAGATTCGCCCTCTGCTATAGAATGATTAGACATACTTGTAATCAATTGCTTTTTATCCTTCCTAATAGCCAGGTAATTAACCATCTTATATAAAAGGTCTTGTGTCTCTTCGAAATTCTTCCGCGTTTGATAATTATTTACTTTCCACTTCCAGATATTTTCTCCAGCCACTAAGCCTATTTGTATATTATCCTCATTTGAAAATGAAATTAAAGGCTGCTCTGACTCTGTTCTGCCTATGCGTGCTAGCAATAAATGGTTAGCACCTTTAAGGGGCTCTATGGTCAATAGATAATTAGATAATGGTGAGTAATTTTGAAAAACGGTATTTGAAACTTCTCTTAAATAAAACTTGGAAAAACTTGGATTTAACTTTGCCGTGTAGTCTTGTAAGAAATTGCCTTTGACCTGGATGCGATAAGATTTCTGAGATTGATTGAAGGCATTGTAATCTGTCTGGGTACCAAGAAAAAAAAGGATAGACTTTCCCGATGCCTTGGCTTTCGTTATTATCTCTCTTGCATTGTTCAATTGATTTGGCAATTGATACAAAATGACCAAATCGGTACTTTCAGAAAACGAAAGATTTGATTCAGCAATAGCTACTTTAACCTTAAAACTTTTATTTGAATTCAACCAAAATTTAAGTGCCGATATATCTGGATGAGGAAAGTTAGAGAGGATTTCAATTTGCTTACTTCCATCAAGAACGTCAATAAAAATATCCTTAGAATTATTTCTTAAATTTAATTCATTAATACTAGTTTTTATATTAGCACGTATATGATGCATACCTTTTGTGAGTCCAGACAACTCAAACTGAACGGATTCGCTAAAATCTCCTTTACTAGCCTTGATTGTCTTCTCCTGAATAATTCGCGATCCAGAGGCTGTTAATTCTTCTAATGAAATGGATAACTGTCCTCCCTCAATACTGCTACCGGAAATGATTGTATTTACTACATTAATATCATCTTTAAGAATGATACTGTTGCCCTCTATATTTTCAAGCCTAAAATCACTAATACGAGTAGTATCTCCAATCAAAACTACATCTAAAGGAATCAAAGCTTTATTATTGAAAAAAATGGGATTATTTCCTTGGTTATAATTTCCATCAGTGACTAATACTATTCTCTGAATATTTTCTTCTGTTTGCAATGAAACTATGCTGGTGAGCGCTGAAATTATATCTGTCCGCTGACCATTTTGACTTAAAGAATCTATAGGCTTGACTTCTTCATCAAATGCCTTTACATCAATAAATAGATTCAAATCAGCCAATTTTTCGACTAGTTTTTCTACTTCAGATTTGAAATTTTCCTTGTCTGAAAACTTAATAGAGCGAGAGTTATCCACTAATAAAACTAATTTAGGACGAATCGATTTCGTTTTATTGCATTTGAGTATAGGAGATAACAACAAGAGTAAAAGTGAAAAGATACTTAAGAATCTGAGAGCTCCAAGTATATATCTAATCCAAATCGTTTGTAATCGCTGACGTTTTATGTAAAAAAATGCACCCAAGGATGCAGCTAATATGAAAAAAAAGAGAAGTAAATAATTTTCTATTTGGATCACTAGAAGTAGATGTGGAACAAAGGTAAATAAAAAATATTGTATAGACTAGTATGCGTAATAATATATTAATAAAAAAAGCCGCTCAAAAAATTGAGCGGCTTCCTTAATTATTTCAGTTAATAACAATGATACTATTCAAAAGAGTAGATTTGAACGTCTGCTCTGTTATCTTGGCCACTGTTATATTTTGTTCTTGAATCACCATAAGAGGTTACTTTGGCATTAGTTACATTAACACCTTTCATTCTTAATAATTGAGCTACTTTTTGAGCTCTTTGAAGAGCACAAGACTTAGATCCACCTTTAGAAGTGTTACCACCTATTTCTACAGTGTAATTAGGGTTAGATTTAAGCATTGTAGCTATTTGCTGTAAAGACTCAACTTGACCAGGTGAAAGCGTATTGCAACCTGTGAAGAATACTTCATAACTTCCTACTACATTCTTAGTTTTAGTAGCAGTTGTTGTAGTTGTAGTTGTAGTTGTAGTTTCAACTGGAGTAACAACAGCTACTTCTGGACAACCATTGTTAGAAGCTGGACCAGCTTCGAACGGACACTTGTCTCTTGAATCACCAATACCATCATTATCAGAATCTGGACAACCAAACATTTCTGGCTTGCCAGGTACGTAAGGACACTCGTCTGTAAGGTCAGGAATACCATCACCATCAGAATCAACCACTTTTGGAGCCTCAGACGTAGACTTTTTAGCAGGGGTAGCTGAACCAGCACAATTACCAAGAGCATATACACCTCTTAGAGCAGCTTGGTTATAAGAATAACTATTATCCAATCTCCAGTTTCTTCCACCTTCTAATTGAATAGAAAATTTATCGGAAGTTCTAAAATTAAAACCGAGACCAGTACCTAAATGGAAATTTACGTCATCTGTGCCATATGTTTTTTGATTAGCATTTCCCGCGATAGGTGCTGCATTCCAATTTCCTATAGAAGTAATAACATTTATACCAGGACCAGCATATGCGTATGGAGCGAAAATTGCATTTTCTTTCATCCAAGAACCGTTTGCAAACTTTAATACTGGCTGTAGATTTAAATCAATCATTTGAGCAGTTCTATAGCTCGTACCAGCTCTTGTTCCGCTCCAGTTGTCACCATCAAATGGCATAGAAGCGCCTCTTTGTAATGGATAGAATACATTACCAAAACCTAAATTAGCTCTTACATCAAAGAATCTAGTAACATACTTAGTCAGGTTAAGACCTAAAGAAGTTGTATAATCTTCAAGCATGAAGTTTTGAGCTCTTTGAACTGCTTCAAAACTATTGAAGTTAGCACCAACACCTACTTTCCAATTGTATTTATTACACCAATTAGCGTTAATAGCTGGCTCATCAGTACTTGAAGCAGCAGCAGGAGCATCAACATTAGCTGCAGCACCACCACCGAAGTTGTATCCTAACCTAATTGCAGAGCTTGCATAGTTATATGCCTCACCTAATGCTACTTTGTACCCATACTCAGCAGCAGCATTCCATCTGTCACTAAGATTAAATCCTAATCCAAAACCTATCGGAACATAAGGATTTATCTGGTCAGAACCAGCACCACCAAGATTAGAACCATTTTGAGTGCCTATCTTATTTATAGAATTGATACCCACACCAGAGAATAAATAAGGACTAATGAAAGCATCTTCTTTGAAGATATAGCCGTTATTTAATTTATAAACTAGATTAAGCCCTCCATCGAATAATGAAGAGTTTTCATATCTCATTCTACCCTTTTGAGTTTGGTCAAAATTTGTAGGAACTGTTTGATTTGCAAATGTTTGATTTAAGGCAACTGGATAGAATGCCTCTCCGAAGGTTACATTCAACCTTCCGTCGAAAGACTTTCCAAGATATCTTTGAATATTAAGATTCGCTGCACCTTTCCATCTTTCCACCATCAAAAATTGCTTATTGATAGGATTTACAAAATCTGTGAAGCCGACACCAGCTCCAAAGTTCCAACGATTATTCGCTGTCTGCGCTATAGAAGCTATAGTAGCAGCAGTTAATGTTAGAATTAATAAAGTTTTTTTCATACTGAAATATTTAGTTTAAAATTTTTTTCTATTTGAATTTTCGCTGCAAAGATAGATTTTTTTTATAAAAGCAAGGATATTTTTCAACTACAATTTTCTATGTAGTGAAGCGATTCACGTCTCTTTTTGTTTTTTTAACAAAACTCTTATGCAACTCTGAGGTCAAATCTACGTCTTTCTGGTTTGCTAGGCATAGAACAACCCATAGAATATCTGCTAATTCTTCTGCAAAATTTAACACTTCACCTTCTTTTCGTTTCTGTTGGCCCTCTGTACGAGAAACTACACGCGCGAGCTCGCCAACTTCCTCCATAAGTATAGTTGTATTGGTCAAAATATCAAAGTACCCTGATCCTTTCTTATTTATCCAGTCATCTACCGCTTTCTGCGCTTCTTCTAATGTCATTTCTCTCTATGTTTAAAAGGTGATCTCTGCACCCATGATTCTGGAACCATTCTACTTAGAAATATTGGAGTAAATATATTTAAAAGTGGGTAATTTATTTTGAGACTACTTAGCGTGGAGAAGGGCTGTGCACCTAGTGTACTCTTTAATTCCTGTGCAGTTCGTCCGAAACATATTTTAGGAATTTGTAGCCCTACAGCTATTTTAATCATAAGAATCAGAATGAAATTATAAACTCTATGGCTTTCATTATATTCATAATTTATACCTACATAATGAACTTCGATAATACTATCTAGTTGAAAATAAGATACAAAGCCCACTAGCTTTCCCTCAGCCATCAATCCCTTCAAATGAAATCTGTCTACATAACTAAGGTACTGATAAAAGTAATCGACAGAAATGGTGGTCAATTTAAACTTAGAATTATTTAAAACATTAAGAAACAGCTTACTTAAATCTTCTTTGTATGTATTGAAATTTTTCTTATTTATGTCAATGATTGAGGTATTCTTATTTAAGTCATTTACCTTGCGCACACGAAGTCTATATTTAGAATGCAATTTATTTAAGTAGTCATCAAATGTAGCAAACCCTTTTATATCAAGCTCCATCCTATCTTCTACCTTAAAAATATGAAATGCTTTAGGACAAAAAAGTTTGGACGATATCGTTTTAATATTCTCTGAGATCATAGTGCCTAAAGGAGTCCTATCTAAAGAGTTCAATACAGCATGGAGTGACGAATTAATCAAATTTTCTGCGTCACGCTTGTAGCTATCATGAATTAACACTCCATTCTCACAAGTAAAAATAACATTTCCTAGAACAAGAAGCTTGGTCTTGACCTTAGCTAAACTATATTCGAATAACCATTTAAAAAAAGCATTAGGAGGTAGATAGTTTCTAAGCGCCGCTCCAGAAAAAGGAATCAATTGGAAATAACAGAGAGAAACAAACTGACCCTTATCGGTTGCTAATACATAGCGATATTCTAATTGTTCGCATGCTTTCTCCATAGCATACAGGTATTTATAAGACAAGAAAAACCTCTTAGAAACAAGCGAATCCCAATGGATCTCGCCTACTTCTGAGATTTGTTTAAACACTTTAAATTCCATGACTAAAGATTATCGAACACAAACCAACGTTAGAAAGTTCTAGCAACCGTTGATTTTATTTCTCTCTATGCAGATATCAACCAAGGCTTGTTTATCTCTTTCTATCCAATTCCCTACTACAACGCAGTCGGCACCAGCAGTCCAAAGTTCATGCAATTGGGTTAGTTTGCGCACTCCCCCACCAGCAAAAATATAGCTTGATGGCAATATATTTTTAGCCCTAGCTACATAATCTAGGTTTAAAATTTTTTCAGATCCACTCCCCGCTTCAAGATAAATACAGGCCGGGCTTAATACTTTCAAGCCTAAAAGATAGTCTTCAAGTGTATCTATCTGGTCTATTAGATTAATTTTATCTTCTAGAACTTTTTCTACTGACGTGAGCCCGCTCCCTCCCAGGATGAGATAGGGTGTGAAAAAAGTTGAAATTTTATACTTATCTATAAATTTTGAGATGTGAAATAATGGGGACAAGATAAACCGAGCATCAAAGCTCTGTACCACTGAGAGAGCTAATAGTCCATCCATCATAGGATTCACTTGATTAATATCACCTGGGAAAGCCAATAAAGGAATCTGACAATTTGCTTTCAAACAAGTGACCATTTCGTCCAGAATTGCAATGGGAAACGGCTGACTGCCCCCAATAAGAATCAAATCAGGACTTGTAGTGTTGATTAAATTTATCCAATCTGTATTTATACGAGTTTCGTCTGGATCTATCAAAAGAGCAATCGATTTCGACTTCTTTAGATAGTCAAAATCAAACATAAACAAAAGATGTTAATATGATTTTAATTGTTATTTGACTGCATATCAGTCAAAGGCAGTCTGCGAGCAGTCATATACCTTCTGCTAAAATATTCACTTTTATTGAGGTCCTCGATATGAACACCCTTTGAAGAAGAAGAATGCATCATTTTCACGGCTTCACTCGTTACTTCGACTACAATACCGATATGCCCAATAACACCGCGTTTTAAATTTCTACCAGAAAAGAAAATAAGATCCCCTTTCTGAAGTTCATTTCTACTTACATAGGAGCCATAATTAGCCATTTCTCTTGATGTTCTTGGCAGACTTACTCCAAACCAATCAAAAATATGTCTTATAAAACCACTACAATCAAAACCATTTTCTGTGGTCCCTCCCCATCTATAAGGTATACCTAAAAATGTCTTACCTACAGATATGACATTATCAATAGAATTGGAATAAAAATTACTAGCTATGTCTGAGAAACTAACAGTTTTAGTTACCTCTTTTTTTGGTTCTTCATTCTTAGTAAAATACTTTGAAAAGGTAGTCAATAAAGAATTCTCGCACTCCTGATCTACCTGTTCACTAGGGTTATAATACAAACCAGACTGTGAGGATACAGTCAATGAGATCATGGTAAATAAGCCTATAACAAGTGCTTTAATCATATTTTGTTATTTTTGCGGAGTTTAAATAAATAAAAATATCAAAACGAGTGCCAAAAATATAAATAATAAAATCAAATCAAGTCATTTTTTTGAAAATGTGTATGAGATAGTTGTTAAAATTCCTTTTGGTCGAGTAACTTCATATGGAGCTATAGCTAAGGCATTAGGCACTGCAAATAGCTCTAGATTAGTAGGTTATGCCATGAATGATAGTCATAAGTTCCGACCTGACATACCTGCTCATCGAGTGGTAAATAGAAATGGGTTGCTCACAGGCAAGCATCATTTCTCCACAGAATCAACGATGCAAGCTCTCCTAGAAGCGGAGGGAATACTTATAAAAGAGAATAAAATTATTGCATTCCAAGAACTATTTTGGGATCCAGTGATAGAATTAATCTAGTTCGCTTATCATTTTAGCACATTCAAAATAATATTCCTCTATATTCGTTTTCATTTCATTCTAATAAAAAAAACAAAAAATGGATCAACCTAATTTAAGGCCTCTTCATGATTACCAGCTGATAGATTTAGTCAGAATATGGAGCCGATTTAAAAAGCAAATCTTCTTTTTTACCCTAGCTTGTGGTCTTTTATCCATTATCGTTTCCTTGATTTTGCCAGAATACTTTAAATCTAGAACGATACTCTACCCTATCAGTATGACTATGGCAGATAGGAATATGATATTTGGGCAGCAGCAAGGCCAAGCGGAGTTTTCATATTTTGGGAATAAATATGATGCAAGCAGAATATTACAGGTAGCGAATTCATCAGAGGTCATAGACTACATTATAAATAAATACGATCTCAAAACGCATTATAAATATAAAGCAGATGAAAAATACCTATTCACGAAGGTCAAAGAGGAATTTCTTGACAACTACCATGCGCTCAAAAATGATAAAGATGCTATAGAAATAACACTTTTGGATACTGATAAGGAAAAGTGCGCTCAAATGGTAAACGATATCGCTACTAAGATTGATGAAATAGCTACCAAACCAGTTACAGAAGGTAAAACTAAAATTATCAAAATGCTAGAAGTGGAGCTTAAGAATAAAAATAACGAACTCTCCTCTGCTTCTAGTCCTGCTAATAAAGACAATCTAACCTCTGAGATTAAGCAACTCAGTGAAGCACTGACGCAGTACAAAGTATCTAATAATGATAAGTTTTCGTCGATTACTATCCTAGAAAAAGCAGCCGCCTCAGAGAAAAAAACAAAACCAGTGCGCTGGCTCATTGTGGCCTTGTCCATATTGGGAGGTTTTTTCTTTTCACTCCTCACAGCGGTAGTAGTTAATCAAATATCTTATATTCGAAAATCACTATAAGCATTGAATAGCCTTGTGCAGAGCATAAAAACGATCCATGAGCGGGCTATATTATATGGTTTGTTCTTATTTTTCATTCCATTTTTATTAGGAGGTATTTATCTAGAAAAATTTTGGATAGGAGTCATTCCATTTGCGATATTGTTTATATTTATTATTTTTTATCATGTCCGATTTTTGTATTGGATACTTATATTTAGCATTGCATGCTCAGTTACCTTCGATTTTAATAAACGATTGTCTACTGATTTTCCTACAGAATTCATTAGTATAGGACTAACCGCAATTTTCTGGATATTGTGGCTGGTCTGCAGACCTAAGCAACTTAATTTCTTATGGAATCATAAACTCACCTGGGGATTAGCTATTCTTTGGATATGGTCGTTTATAGCATCCTTGCAGGCCATTCATTTTGTCATCTCCTTTAAGTATATATTAGCCAAAATATGGTATATTACTTCTTTTTTTATTTTGACTTTCTATATGATGAGGGGATTTAGGGATTTCAAAAAATTATTTTGGATGCTATATATTCCAATTATGCTCACAGCCATTTATAGTTTTGTGCGCACCGTGCTAGGAAATTTTAGTTTTGAATTTACTAATGAATACTCTCTGCCCTTTTATGACAATCATGTGATCTATGCAACTACCATGACCTTGATATTACCTCTGGTATATACTGCTAGGCGCTGGTATACTAAAGGCTCTATACCACGATTAGTTCTCAGCGCCTCTATTCCCTTTCTGCTTATAGCTATATATTTTTCATACACCAGAGCATGCTATCTAGCTATACTTGGCGGCTTAGCTTTAGTTTTTCTATTAAAAATTAAGAAATTAGTGCTAGGTTATATCCTAGCCGTCATGGTCATCGTCAGCGTTTTATTCGTTTTTTCTTATGATTATTTTTATCTAAGACTAGCTCCTGACTATAACACTACAGTGATGCACGATGAGTTTAAAGACCATTTGATCTCTACATTTTATGGCAAAGATGCCTCTAGTATGGAGCGGCTCAATATGTGGATCAGTGTTTTTAGAATGTATCAAGAACGACCTATAGCAGGTTATGGTCCTAATAATTTCCCAAGTACCTACAAGCCATATTCTGTGATGTACTTTAAAACATGGGTGAGCGACAATCCTTTGCAACTGTCCTGTCATAACTATTTTTGGCTACA
>Ga0208852_1000233_pt1 | contig 15990 bp, 21 predicted proteins | sample LakMenEpi18Jun09_FD_150711 | JGI IMG/M metagenome (GOLD analysis project Ga0208852, IMG submission 150711) | Freshwater microbial communities from Lake Mendota, WI - 18JUN2009 deep hole epilimnion ns (SPAdes) | ecosystem: Environmental > Aquatic > Freshwater > Lake > Epilimnion/Euphotic zone ...
GGGCCTCCTCGCGGGCGAGCTCGTCGCGCAGCTCGACCACGACCTCGGCGGCCTTGGCGGCTGTCGCGGCGGCGAGTTCCGCGCGGATCTCGTCGAGCGGACGCCTCCGGTACATCAGAGTGCGCTGCCACCGCGAATCGTCGAACTGTGCTTAGCTGTCGGCTCGGTCGCGATCAGCGCCTCATAGCGCTGCACAGCGTCCTTGAAGTCGCGGGTCTCGAAGAGCTTGCGCGAGTCGGTGATCTCCCAGCGCCCGTCGCGCTGCACGTACTCGGTCCGGGCGGCGTAGTAGAAGCCCGAGTCGCTATCGAAGACGTAGCTGCGCTTGGTCGGACCGCCGTCATGGACGTAGTAGAAGCCCGAGGTGATGACGCTCATAGAAGGGCATCCTTTCGTCCGAGCACGATCTTGGTGATCTCGGAGTCCGGTTCGGCATCGACCGCCTGCTCGCGGGCATGCGCCGCATCCTCGGCATAGAAGCGGTACTCGTCGCCGGTTTCGAGGAGCACCCGGTAGGCGACGAGCCGCGGATCAGAGACGTAGATGTCGAGACTCCCCGCGGCCCGTGCCTCGGCCCGGGCGAGCTCGTCGCGCAGGGCGTCGAGTTCCGTCGGGTTCGTTGTCTCGGCGATCAGCGCGCGAAGGGTGGCGATCGGACGCTCGCTCATCAGAAGGCCCCGGGCGAGGGCTGCCTGAACTGGCTCGAGTGAACGGCGCGTGGCTCGGAGCCGATGAGCTCCTCCCAGCGGCGCTTCGCCTCGGCGTAGTCGCGGCTCTCGAAGAGCTTGCGCGAGCCGCCGGCCGACTGGTCGTAGTCCCAGAAGCCACGCTCGTTGCGGACATAGTTCGTCCGGTGCGCGGAGTAGAAGACCCCGTCGAAGGTGTACGAGAGGGTGAAGCGATGGTTCTCATCAAGGGTGATGTTGTAGTAGCCGTCGTCGCGAATCATTAATACATCTCCCCGTCGACTTCGAGCTGGATGTCGCCAAGGGTCTGGGCCCGGGCGGTGAGCGGCTCGGCGCGGGCGTTGAGGAAGCCCTCGCCGTCGGCGTACTTCTTTGCTATGAGCTTGAGCGCCGCGTAGGCCTCGGCGCGGTTCCCTTCGAAGTCGCGCGCGTGCGCGACCCCGCGGGTGTCGGTCCAGATGAGGGTGTAGCGGGTGACAAGCATCAGGTGGTCTCCTTGGTCGGCTTACCAGCCCGAGCGCGCGTTTGCGAACTCGCTGCTGTGGCGGAAGGCTCGGTCAGTGGCATAGGCCTCGAGGCGGCGCAGCGCCTCGGCCTCGTCGCGGCAGCGGATGCTCTCGGTCGGGCGCCACTCGCGGGGGCTCCCGGTAGCAACGACGCCGATCCCCTGTTCCCAGACCTGGTAGACATGGGTGAACCAGTAGGTGCCGTAGGCGTCGTGACTGACTGCCACGTACTCGCGGTGCACGTTGTCGGGGTCGCGCCGCTCGTAACAACCGTCGGTGCGTAGGGTGCCCATCGGGGAGCCTCCATGTCTCACGTGGAACGAACGCGAGTGTTGCTCCGCCCCCCGGGAGCGGCAAGGGTGGCGCGAAGGTGACGACCACCGCCGTGTCGGCCGTCTCGCCGCCTACGTCCTTGACCCACGAGGCCGGCGCCACGAGGGTCGCCGTCCACTACGAGGGAGCCCAATGAGCGAGACCGATCCGACCTACGACCCCTGTGCCCGCTGCGGCACCGACCAGTGCGAGACGATCGCGCACGATGGTGCCCCGCTTTGTGAGGGCTGCCGCAACGCGACCGTCTGTGCCTGCGAGATCTGCCGCGCCGAAGACCCGCTCGCCCCGGAGGCGCCACGATGAGCGAGCGCTATCCGATAGCCATCCCACTCACCGACGATCACGTCTGTGCGCGCTCCGGCTTTACGCTCTGTTGGCACGTCACGCTGACCCACCCCGAGATAGGCACCCGGGTGATGGCCGCGCACTCCGACTCCTCCCTTGGTGCCCACTTGCGAGCCCGGGACGAGCTCGGCCTCGACTGGACCCCCGTCGCCGTCACGGCCGGACCCGGCGCGCATGGCCGCGACTGAGCCGGACGTGCTCGTCGTCATTGGCGAGCGGCAGCTGACCATCGATGCCGCCCGGGCTGCGGGGTTCCTTGGCCTCTTTGCCACCGCCACCGATCGTGCCTCCTACCTGGCCATCCTGCGCGGCCTGGCCTCGGCGACCGGCCTCGGCGACGCCACACTTGCCGTGGTGACCATCGGCGAGCAGACCTTCGAGCCTCCGACGGACTGACCCCCCTTCCCTGAACGGAGCCCCGCCTGCTATGATAGGTGGGAAGCACTCGTAGCGGAGGGTCGATGCCACGGATACGCCACGCCTACATAGAACAGGACGATCGTCGCGGCGAGACGCGCTACTACCGCACCCTGATCGCCGCCGAGCCGGGCGGTGCTTTTACCGCCTGTGCCGAGTGGGGGAAGTTCCGCCGCCGTCCGTCGCGCCGCCGTACCGTCTACCGCGGCGCTGACCGATCTGCCGCCATCGCCGCCATAGACGTGGTCATCAACGCCAAGCGCCGCGAGGGCTGGCGTGACACTCGTGACCCACAGCGTGACGAGGCCCAGCCGAGCCATCCGCGCCTTAGTTGCATCCTGCAGCGCGAGATCCGTCTCCCCCGTCGTGCCCGCGCTCGCCTGCGTATCTTCGCGCCGATCGGCGACGCGGGGCAGGGCGCGATCGTCGTCGAGAGTGCGGCTAAAGAGGCGCTCGATCCCTACCACGAGACCCACAAGCGTCTGCTGCGGGCGGTGGCCGCTGAGCTCTGGCCGGAGGTGCCGGCACAGGCCCCCTACGTCATCTACCTGCGCGGACCACGGCGCGGACCCGACGAGACCTTCTATCAGGTGACGGTCTCCTGGCCGGCTCAGGCGAGCAGCCTCTGGCTGAGCTCGCTCCTCTCCCGGGCCTCACGCCGCACGCTTGAGGCCGCTACCGGTCCGTTGGGGCCGGCGCCGCGTCGCACCGTCCGCCGCTCGGCCGTATAACACGACCGCCCCGGGGGCGATCCCCGGGGCGGTCGTTTCGGTTACTGACGAGGCGGCGTCTCCGCCTCGTGATCTGTTCCTTATCGCGGACCGAAGGAGAACGCGTCGAGCCCAACGAGCTTCGCGTTCTTCGTCGTCAGCACGATGGTGTGCTGCCCGGCCCCGAAGGTCCGGTTCAGCAGCAGCACGCCGTTGCTGATCTCGGTGACTGGCGCGCCGGTCACTGGGTTCTTGGCCAAGTTCACGGTCGCGATGACCGTGCCGTCGACGCTGACGGTGAAGGCCCCAAAGGCCGGACCGACCGATCCATAGAGGAGCAGTCGACCGCCGCGGCCGGTGATCGTGTAGGTTGCTCCAGCGGTCTCGGTGGCGAGCCAGTCGTCGGCGAGCGCGCCGCCGGTGGTCTCCACATCGGTACCGCAGGCCTCCCACATACCGTCTTCGGGATCGTCCGCGGGGGAGCACCCGGCCATGGCCATCGCGCCGACCGATTCATCGGACGCATCAAACCATGACGGGCCCTCGGGGCCCTCGGCCGCGAGGCTCCAATCCGCCTCGGTCAGGAGACGGATGGTCATCAGTGGCCCTGAGACGGCATGCGTGCCGTCCGAGACCTTCAGGCGCAGCTTGAGCAGGCTCGGGTCAACGGTGGACCAGAGGCAGTCGTCTGCGTCGGACCCGCAATCGCGCGCCGTCTGGACCACCTGGGCGGCGGCTGCAAGGCCGCGTAGCGTGTCCCCAGAGAATGTCATTGTGGCGTCCATGACGCCGTCCGAGACGCTCGACGACATGCCATAGACGTCCGTGAGCTTCTTCGTCTCGCCCCACATCTCAGTCAGCATGGCGTTGACCGAGGGGTAGGTGCGAGTCTGGCCGCCCGAGAAGACGACGGTCATCGAGGCGTCGATGGTGACGTCCTGCGCTGAGCGGACGAAGTCGTCGTGCATGGTGACTTCGGCAGAGAAGCTCGGGACCGTCATCAGCGGCAGGCTCGCTGGCCAGTCGCCGGTGTCGATGGCGGAGATGGTCGGTCGACTCGTGTCGGCGCCAACGACCGGCATGGTCATCGTTGCCTTCGCGGCCCCATTCGAGGCAATGACCGACACCGTCCAGCCGAAGGTGTTGTTTGGTACCGTTGTGCCCGTCGCGCTCATGACCGCGGCGTAGCCGATCGAGCGGAGGCCACACGTGGTCCCGCTCAACACGCCGGTCACGCCACGGCGGACCCCGTCGGGGTTATAGACGCGAACCTGGAGGGTACAGGTCGACGCGCCGCCGAAGGCGGTGGTGCGCACCGGCACGATCCGACCGCCGGCGACCAGCACGTCGCGGCCGGCCTCGGCAAGTTCGATGCCGACGACGCGACCGCCGCCGACCAAGACATCAAAGACGGCATCCGCGTCGATCGCGCCGGCGCCCGAGGCGTCGTCGCGTCCGGCGGTATACCCCATCGATCCACCCATCTTGTCACTGTCGTCGGCGGTCGCGGTGATGAGCGCCTTGACCTTGATTGGAGTGAGCGACGGGTTCTCTGCACGGATAAGGGCGACGAGACCGGCGACGTGTGGGGTGGCCATCGAGGTGCCGTCCCACTTTTCGTACCAGCCACTGTTCGCCTCAGTCGAGAGGACGCTGACGCCCGGCGCGGTTACCGCTACCGTGTCGGCGGCGTTGGAGAACCCCGCGACGGAGCGGAGGGTGAGCGTTTCGGCCATGTCGCCGTCTTCGTCCATATCATCCTCGTCGACAAAGCTCTCGACACCGTGGGCGCCGACACGGATGACCCGCGGATGATCGGCCGGCCAGGTGGTCGCACCCTCGTCCTCTTCGTCGAGGGAGTCATTACCCGAGGCGGCGACGACAACCGTGCCGCCATCAACGGCAGCGTCGATCGTCGGTCCCATCACGGCTATAAGCATCTCGTACTCAGAGGCGTAGAAGGTGCCGCCTATGCTCAGGTTGATGACGTCGGCACCGTGGGTGGCCGCCCACTCGATGCCGTAGGTGACGTCGGCTATCGTGCCACCGCCGTCGGACGAGAGCACGCGCACTGGCATGAGCGTCGCTTCCGGGGCGACCCCAGCGATGCCCATCTCGTTGTTGGCGACCGCCGCGATCGTGCCGGCGACGTGGGTGCCGTGCGGGATCATCGGGCTTTCTGGCCAGTAGGCCTTCTGGCTAACTGGGAGCGCCATACCCGTCACGACGTCGTAGCCGTTGGCAAAGGAGGCGGTAGCGAGATCGGGATGCGATGCCTTGATGCCGGTATCAATGACGGCGACGGTGACGCCGGCGCCACGGGTGTGGACCCAGGCGGACTCAACGTTCATGTCGGCCAAGCCCCACAGCTGCTCGTAGCCGGTGTCGTCCGGTGTCTGGGTGGTGACCGGCCAGTCTGTTGCTTTGACCTTGAGGTCACGCGCAACGCGGGCGACGCCCGGGAGCGCCGCAATCTTGGCGGCGACCGCATCAGTAGCCGCAAAGGCGAACCAGGTCGCCCCGCGGGCCGCGCGGATGGAGCCGCCGGCGGCGCGCACCTTCGTCGTCGCTATCGTCGTGATCGCGCGCACGCTCGTGCCGCGGTCAACAAAGGCGATGAAGCGCCCGCCGACCTCGCGGGGCGTCACGGCGGCGAAACGCGGGAGCGGATCCTTGGCCGGGGTAACAGCCGCGACCGGGGTCACGCTTGCGGCGAAGAGGAAGAACGCCGGCAGCAGCGCGAGGAATCGTCGGGGGGTAGACATCAACAGGACTCCAACGCAGAGGCGGCAGGCGCCGCGAGAAGCAACTCCTCGGAGGCCAACCGCGGCCTGTCAAGCGATCCCCACGGGGTTTGAGCGTTCTCCCGGGGACCCCCGAGGCCTCGTGTTACCGAACGAGCAGAGCGAGCAGGAGGGCGAAGGTGGCGAGCGAGACCCCAAGGACCACGGCGTGGTGCGAACTGCGCGGCCACGGCTGGTCGAACTGGCGGAGGTCGATCTTGGAACAGACGTAGAAGTAGGCCCCGAGGGCCATGATGAAGGAGACCGAGGGCTCGGCGGCGCCAGCCACGGTCACGAGGAAGAGCAGGGTCGTGACACCGCCGGCGACGAGGCCCGCACGGTGTGCCCGCACGATCAGGGCCGGCACCGCCCCGAGGCCGGCGATCCCGATCCCGAGGCCGCCGACGATCCAGGCGAGGGCCGGCGCCCCGGTAGCCGTGATCCCCATCGGCCGAGCGACGATGCTTGGCGCCACCATCAGCGCGCCGAGGAACAGGAGTCCCGAGGCGCCGCCGTAGACGAGCAGCCCGAGGCGTTCATAGAAGGGGAACTGGAGCATGCGCCGACGGCGCAGCGAGAAGAGCTCGCGCCGGTAGCCGGCGATCATCGCGGCCCCCGGGAGCGTCATCAGGCTCATGCCACGAGTATACCAACGCTCCCGTGGCACACGCAACCCCGAGGCGGCTCGATCCGGCCGGCGGGGTCTTGTCTGAGCGGGCTCCACGTGGCATGATGACCGGAGCGACACGAAAGGAGGCAGGTACCCGTGGCAGTCACCTACCGCACCAACGAGCAGCATCCCGGGGCCCGCCGCGAGGGCGATCACGTCGTGGTCACCGAACACGCCGGGTTAGTCGTCGAGACCGGCTCTTTCTACTTGGGCGACGGCGATTCGAACTACTGGGCCCTCGTCTTCGATCCAGCCACCGACAGCTTCGTGCAGGTCGGCTACTGCAGCACCTACTGCCCGGGCTGTGACTTCGATCGCGGCCGCGAGAACGAGGGGCGCTGCCGGGCGGTCGTCGACGCCCCCGAGCACCTGATCCGCCGCGTGGCCGAGGAGCGCCGTATCCGCGGCGAGGCCCTCGCTCGGGACCGGCGCATCGCCGCCGCCGAGTCGGCCTTCCACACGCCGCGGCGTGGCGCCCTCGTCGAGGTCGTCGCCGGTCGCAAGGTCGCCCGTGGCGTGCGCGGCCTCGTCTTCTGGGACGGCGACTCCCAGTTCGGCCCGCGGATCGGCCTCGAGCTTCCCGACGGTGGCCGCGAGTTCCTTGCCGCCCACAACGTCGAGGTGATCAGCCGCCCCGGCGAGCCACCACACCGCTGCGGCGACGATCCTCAGGGGTAGTCGCTCCAGGCTTCGCCCCCCACGCGATTGAGTCGTTGACAGCGCCGTACTCGCCCCGAGGCTCCCGGGGTGATGCCCCCCACTGTCGCCGACATCGTCGTCTTCCTCGCCGGATTTGCCCTTGGCGCGCTGACCATTCGCTTCCGCCTCGCCCGCCGGGCCCGTCGGTTGCTGCGCTTCGCGCTCCGTCGCTTCCACCCGGTGACCATCGCTCGCTACGGGCTGCGCGCCCTGCGCGGGCACGAGGTGGCGACCCTCATCGCCGCCGGCCAGCGCCTCGATGGACTCTCCGGTCGCGCCTTCCGCCTCTTCCTGCGCACCACCGGCGCACTCGGTCGCACGCGAGTCGGGCAGCGCTACTTCCTCCACCTGACCTACATCGACCTGCTCGTGCGCGGTCAGAGCGAGCGCGCCGCGGTCTTGATGCGCCGCCTGCCGGGTTCGATCAGCGACCCGCTCGCCTTCCACATGGCCACCACCGCCGCGCATGCCGGTGACCACGCCGCCGCCGAAGCGATCATGGCCCGCGTTGCCTATCCCCAGGCACTTGGCGCGCGTCGTGCCCGGGTGATCATGGCCCACACCCGCGGCGAGGAATCCGAGGCCCTGCGCCTGCTCAACGAGATTGCCCCCTATGAGCGCGACACCGCCCTCGTCCGCATAGCCGAGCGCCTGACCAACATAGCGCCGCTCCACGATCCCGAGTGGCTGCCGACGATTGAGGGCGAAGTCGAGCCGGTCATCCCCAACGAGCGCGGCAGGGTTCTCCATTTGCTGACCAACTCGTTGCCGGCGACGCAGTCGGGGTACACCCTGCGCTCCGCCTCGGTGATGGCTGCGTTTACGTCCATCGGCTTCGAACCCCACGTCGCCACCCGCGCCGGCTACCCCTCGAGCGTCATGAAGCTCGGCGCCCCTGAGCAGGAAGAGGTCGACGGGATCGACTACCGCCGTATCGAGCCTGATGGCGGCCTGATCGTTGGCGCCGCGCTTGCTCGCCGCACCGCCGAGGGACTTGACCGCCTTGTCACCGAGCTCGCCCCCGTGGCCATCCATACCACCACCAACCACCTCAACAGCCGCATCGCCCACGCCGTCGCCCGCCGTCGCAGGATCCCGGTGGTGTATGAGGTGCGCGGCTTCATAGAGGAGACCTTCGCCGCGCGCTTCGGCCCCGGCGGCGAGCAGACCGAGCGCTACCGACGCGAGCGCGATGCCGAGACGGCGGCGATGCTCCGCGCCGATGCGCTTGCCACCCTGTCGGAAACGATGCGCACCGAGATGATCGCCCGCGGTGTGCCAGCGGAGAAGATCGTCGTCGTCCCCAACGCCGTCGACGTCGACGACTTCACCGCCCGCGCCAAGGACGAGGCGATAGCCGCCGAGATCGGCATCGCCCCCGACGAGACGGTCGTCGGCTACATCAGCTCGATCGTCGGCTATGAGGGGATTCGCTACATAGTCGACGCGGTCGCCGAGCTCCGCCGCCGGGGTCGCGCCAAGGTCCGCCTGCTCATCGTCGGCGACGGGGTCGTTCGTCCGGAGTTGGAACGCCAGGCCGCCGAACTTGGCCTCGACGACGCCATCTTCACCGGTCGGGTGCCCCACGAGGCCATCAAGCGCTACTACAGCCTGATCGACGTCTTCGTCGTCCCGCGCACCGCCGACCGCGTCTGCCAGCTCGTCACCCCGATGAAGCCCTATGAGGCGATGGCCATGGAACGGGCGATCGTCGTCTCCGACGTCGCCGCCCTCCGGGAGATCATCACCGACGGCGAGACCGGTCGCCTCTTCCGCGCCGAGGATCCGATCGCGCTTGCGGACGTCGTCGAAACCCTGCTCGACGATCCGGCCGAGCGTCAGCGCCTCGGTGCCAACGCCCGTGCCTGGGTAAGTGCGCACCGCACCTGGACAGCAAATGCCGAGCGCTACCGCGAGCTCTATGGCCGACTCGGGCTGACCCCGCCGGCACCGGTCGAGCGCACAAGCCCGGACGCCATCGACGAGTCGGAGGCGGCATGAAGCCGGTCGTCCACATTGTCGGCGCCCGTCCGAACTTCCCCAAGCTTGCCCCGGTGCGTGCTGCGCTTGCCGCTCGCGGGATCGCGCAGGTCGTCGTCCACACCGGACAGCACTACGACGCCAAGCTCTCCGACATCTTCTTTGAGGAGTTGGGGATCCCGGCACCAGACCGGATGATAGGGGTTGGCTCAGGCAGCCAGGCTGAACAGACCGCCAAGCTGCTCATCGCCATCGACGGCGCGATCGCCGAGATCGATCCGGCCGTCCTCGTCGTCTACGGCGATGTGAACTCGACCGTGGCCGGCGCCTTGGTCGGCGCCAAGCGCGGCATCCCGACCGTCCACGTCGAGGCCGGCCTGCGCTCGTTTGACCGCTCGATGCCCGAGGAGATCAACCGCCTCGTCGCCGACCGGCTGGCCGATCTCTGTTTGACGACCTCCGAGGACGCGATCGACCACCTGCGCGCCGAAGGGATCGAAGACTCGCGGATCCGCTTCGTCGGCAACCCGATGATCGACTCGCTGATGGCCGTTGCACCCCGGATGCGCACCGCCGCCGTCGCCGCCACCTACGGTCTCACCGGCCAGCCCTACGCCGTGGCCACCCTCCATCGCGCGGGGAACGTCGACGATGACGCCGCCGCCCGCCCCTTGGTCGAGGCGCTCATCGCTGCCGCCGCTCGCTTGCCGATCGTTGCCCCGCTCCATCCCCGCGGCGCCGCGCGCCTCGCGGCGATAGGGATAGGCGTCGAGCCACGGATCCATCTCGTCGAGCCGATGGGCTACATCGACTTCACCTCGCTCGTCGCCGGGGCCGCCTGCGTCATCACCGACTCGGGCGGCGTCCAAGAAGAGACGACGATCCTGCGTGTCCCCTGTTTGACCCTCCGGCCGAACACCGAGCGCCCGGTGACCATCACCCACGGCACCAACCGCCTGGTCACCCCGGCGACGCTGATCGCCGCGATCGACGAGGTCGTCGCCGGCACCTACCCGATCCCGAGCCAAGCACCGCCGCGCTGGGACGGCAAGGCTGGCGAGCGGATTGCCGAAGCGATCGTGGAGCTGCTGCCATGAGCCGGGTGGCCATGCTGCTACATGCCCACTACGAGGAAGACCCACGGGTCCGCAAGGAGGCCGAGGCGCTTGTCGCCGCCGGCATCGAGGTCGACGTCTTCGCCCTCCGCGCGCCGGGCCAGACCGCAGAGGCAACGATCGAGGGTGTCTCGCTCACGCGCCTCCCAGTCCAGCGCCACCAGGGGGCCGGGATCGCGGTCTACCTGCGCGAGTATACGAGCTTCGCGCTACGCGCGGCGATCGCCCTGCTCCGTGCCCACCGGCGCCGTGACTACCGCCTGGTCATCACCCACTCGCCGCCCGACTGGCTGATCTTCGCCGCCCTGCCGCTCCGGCTGATGAGTGTCCCGCTCCTGCTCGATCTGCATGAGGCGAGCCCGGAGTTCTTCCGCGTCCGCTTCGGCGCCCGCAGCCGGCTCGCCCGGGCCCTGACCGGGATCGTCGCCCTCGCCGAGCGTGCCTCCACGGCGATCGCTGCGCGGGTTGTCGCCACCACGCCGGCGATGATCACCCGGCTCGAACAGCTCGGCGTCCCGTCGGCCAAGTTAGCGCTGGTTCCGAACGTGCCGCTGCGTGTCCGCTTCGCCGCCGCCCCGCCGCGCGACTACCGTGCCGGCGGCCCGCTCCGCCTGCTCTACACCGGTGCACTGACCCCGATCTACGAGATTGATCTCGCCATCGAGGCGGTCGGTCTGCTGCGCGCCGGCGGGATCGACGTCCGCCTCGACATCTACGGCCGCGGCGACGCCCATGAGGCAATCGCGGCGCAGATCCACAGCGCCGGCCTCGCCTCGGCGGTCGCCCTCCACGATCGCGTACCGCTCGAGGCGGTCCCCGCCCTCCACGCCTACGCCGATATCACCCTTGCCCCGACCCGCCGCGACGCCTTCACCGAGCTGACCATCTCCAACAAGGCGTTCGAGGGGGCCGCCGCCGGCCGCCTGGTCGTCGCTTCGGACCTGCCGACCCTTGATGCCTTCGACCCCAACGACGCCATCGCCCGCTACCGCGCCGGGGACGCCGCCGACATGGCCGCGGTCATCCGCCGCCTCGACGCCGATCCGACCGAGCGCGCCGCCCGCCGAACCCGCCTCGCCGCGTTTGCCACCGCCCACGACTGGGCCGAGGTCGGGCCGCGCTACGCGGCCCTGATCACCGAGGTCTTGCGCCCCGTCCGCTCTGGTGGAAGATCCCGCTGATGTCCCGCCCCACCATCACCAAAAGGAGCCACCCGATGACCGAGCCGGCCGCTCACCCGATCACTCCCGACTCGACGATCGGCATCGTCGGCATAGGCTATGTCGGGCTTCCGATAGCTGTCGCCTTCGTGGAGGCCGGCCTTACTGTCATCGGCATCGATGCCTCGCCCCGCCGCCTCGAGGAGCTCGCCGCGGGCCACTCGCCGATCGAAGACATCAGCGACGATCGCATAGCCGCCTGCCTCGCCGCCGGCTTTTCGGTCGCCGCCCCCGAAAGCGGTCGCCTCGCCGAGTGCTCAGCGATCATCGTCTGCGTTCCGACCCCGGTGACTCCGTCGAAGGATCCAGATCTCAGCCCGGTCCTCTCGGCCGCCGAGACAATCGCCACCACCCTGCGCCCAGGGCAGCTCATCATCCTTCAGAGCACAACCTTCCCGGGGACGACTAATGGCCCCTTCCGCGAGGTCATCGAGCGCACCGGGCTTACTGCGGCGCGCGACTTCCATCTCGCGTTCGCCCCTGAACGCATCAACCCAGGCGACCCGGCCTCGGCATCGGCGAATACCCCGCGCATCGTCGGCGGCAGCACCCCGGCAGCCACCGAACGCGCCGTCGCCCTCTTCGCCAAGGTGAACGCCGCGGTCGTCGCCGTCGCGACCCCCGAGCACGCCGAGATGGCCAAGCTCATAGAGAACATCTTCCGCAACGTAAACATCGCCATAGTCAACGAGGTGGCCCTGCTCTGTGAGCGGATGGGCATGGACGTCTGGGAGATTATCGATGCCGCCGCCACCAAGCCCTTCGGTTTCATGCGCTTCACCCCGGGTCCGGGCGTCGGCGGCCACTGCATCCCGGTCGATCCCTACTACCTTGCCTGGCGCGCCCGCCAGTTCGACGTCTCGAGCCGCTTTATCGAGATAGCCGCCGACGTGAACATGGGCATGCCGCGTCACGTCATCGGGCTTGCCGCCGAGGCGCTCAACGATCGCGGCCGCGCCCTGCACGGGGCTCGCGTCGGCGTGGTTGGAGTAGCCTTCAAGCCGAACGTCGCCGATGCCCGCAACACGCCGGCCTCAGACATCATCGCCGGCCTGCGCGCCCGCGGCGCCGAGGTTGCCTACCACGATCCACATGTGCCGACCTTCCGGGATCCGCAGGGGGTCATCTCAGCGAGCGTACCGATCGAGCAGCTCGTTGCCGCCTCGGACCTGCTGATCGTCGTCACGCCGCACGCGGCGATCGACTTCGACGACTTCTACCGCCGCGCCGGCATAGTCGTCGACACGGTGAACAGCTCCAAGGGTCGCGCCTGCCGCGAGCGCTCCGTCCTGCGCATAGGCGCCGGCTGGGTCACCCCCGCCGCCGCGTAGCTATCGCGCCGCGCGCGCTATCAGCAGCCCGGTGCCGGCGATGCCGGCCGCCGAACAGCCAGCCAAGAGATTGAGGGCAAGCTCGCCCGGTTCGCCGACGCGCACGACCCCCGCCGGACTCAGCGCGACGAGCGCGAGCGCCAAGGCGCCGCCCGCGGCGATCGCATAGAGGCGCAGGCCGAGTCGTCCGAAGAGCAGGGCGGCAACCGGGACGGCGACGAAGAGTGTTCCGACCACCCCGGTGGTGGCAACGGCGACCGCAGAGTCGGCGGTCAACCGATCGAGTCCGCCGGCGATCGCGCCGAGTGAGACGGTGGCCAATAGGGTAACCCCGAGCGCCCCGAAACCGGGTGACGGTGGCCCGTCGGCGATCTCAGGAGCGGGTGGTGGCAGGGTCATCCCCCTCATCCTACCCCAGGGGTGTGACCTCGCGAAAGGGGGTCAGCGCCGGTCGGAACCGATCCCGGCGATCTCGGAGCGCCCGTAGGTGACCTCGGCGAAGATCGTCCCGCTCCGCCCTTGGGCGTCGGGGGCAAGGGTGGCGATGACCTCGTGCAGCCCGGAGCGCGTGGTGAGGACCTCGATGGTGTGCGGGATGTCGCCGGCATGGGCGCGGACGGCGCGGCGGGCAGCCCGGTTGGCGGCATCGCGACTCGCGTGCGAAGAGACCTCGAGGCCGCCGATCTCACGGTTGAGGCTGACGCTGACGATGTAGCGACTCATCGGCGCTCGACGAGGGCCATCCCCTCGGGGCTCAAGACGCCGGGGCCCGCAAGCATCACCTTTGGATCTTGACCGGCGCCGATCGCCGCCGCCTGGACCATCCCCTCGGTCATGCCACAGCTGCTGCAGATGCGCGTCTGGTTGTCGAAGCGCGAGAGTGCGCAGTGCGCGCGGTCGGCGGGGAGTGGATGGCCGCAGCCGGGGCAGGGGGTGGTCGACATCAAGGATCCTCCACGCAGACGGCGAACTGCCGTGGACGTGACCCTTGTCCGTAGTGTGCGCGGCGTCAACGTGGCCCGTGCGGGTGCGCCACGCCGTGCGGTTGACGGGTGGGTCGAGGGCCCGAGGATCGCCGCATGGATCTCCCGCTGCTCCCGATCGCCTTCGGCCTCTTTGTCGTCGGCGCCCTCGCCCTCGACCTCGGCCTCCTCCGCCGCCGGGGCGATCACCAGATTAAGCCCCGCGAGGCGCTCGCCTGGACCGGGCTCTGGGTCTCACTCGCCCTCGGCTTCGGCCTCCTCGTCTTTGCCACTCGCGGCGGCGACACGGCGCTCGCCTACCTGACCGCCTATCTCGTCGAGTGGAGCCTCTCGCTCGACAACGTCTTCGTCATCGCCCTCATCTTCACGACCTTCGCGATCCCGCCGCGCTACCAGCATCGTGCCCTCGTCCTCGGCGTCCTCGGCGCGCTCGTCATGCGCCTCGTCCTCATCTTCGCCGGCACCGCCCTCGTCGAGCGCTTCGACTGGCTCCTCCCCCTCTTTGGCGCCTTCTTGATCTTCACTGGCGTCCGGATGTTCCGCGGCGGCCACGGCGAGGGACACGAAGGGGAGCCCGCGGTCATCCGCTTCCTGCGCGCCCGACTCCCAATCACCGATGGACTCCGCGGCGAGCGCTTCACCGTTGTCGAAGCCGGCAAGCGCTTCCTCACCCCGCTCGGGCTCGCCCTCGTCTCGATCGAGGCGATGGATCTCGTCTTCGCCGTCGACTCGATCCCAGCCGCGCTCGCGATCAGCCCCGATCCCTTCGTGATCTACACGAGCAATGCCTTCGCGATCCTCGGCCTGCGCTCGCTCTACTTCCTTATAGCCGAGGCCCGCGAGCGCTTCAGCCTCCTCGCCTACGGGCTTGCGGCGACACTCCTCTTCATCGGGGCGAAGCTGATCGCCGGGCCGACGCTCGATTTCCACCTTCCGCCGGCGGTCTCGCTCGGTGCGGTCATCCTCTTCATCGGCGGCTCGGTCGCCCTCTCGCTCCTGCGACGTCCGCGCTGAGCTACTCGACGATCCAGTCCCCGACCATGTTCGGGTGGACGGTACAGATGAAGGCGTAGCGCCCGGCGGCCATCGCCGGGATCTCATAGGTCTGGCTCGCGATCCCCGGGAAGATCGCCCCCGCATAGAGCTCGGCGCCGAAATCAGTCGCACTCCCCTCGTGGATGGCAACGTTGTGCGGGATGCCGGCGTCCTGATTATCGAAGAGGAGGCGGATCACTGTGTCGGCCGGGACGCGGAGTTCGCTAAGGTCAAAGGCGATGCCGACGGCGATGATGGCGAAGCCGTCGGCCGATGGGCCGCCGGCGCTTGGCGCCTCGGTCGGGGCGGGCGTCTCCCCCTCGGGCACCTCGGTCGGTGCCGGCGTCGGCGTCGGGGCCGGCGTCGGATTGAGGTTGATGACTGTCGCCGCCTTCCAGGGGCGCGTGCCGCAGCTAATCGAGAGTGGGCGCACGGTGCCGTCGAAGACGCGGAGGATGCGGCGCCCCTCGATCACCTCGCCGGGGGCGATCTGTTCGGTGGTGATGATCTCGGAGATCCCGGCCTCGCCCGGCCGGCTCGACTTGATCTCGCAAGTCGCCGCACCGGCGACGCTCCCCTGGTTGCCGACCTTGAACGCGACCACGAGCCTGCCGTCAGAGAAGTATGGCTCGTCGAGCTTGGCGACATAGGGGCCGGAGCCGACCGCGTTTGCGAAGCCAGTACTGACTAAAGCCGGCGCGATGGGGAGCATCACGGCGAAGGAGAGGAGCGCGGCTATGGCTATCCCGAGCGAGCGCTCGGGCGGGGGTGGCGGTGGTGCGGACGGGAGACCGGAGGGGAGTTGCAGACTCATGCGCAACCCTTGGCGACGCTCATGGCGACCGTCAACTCAGGCCGCGGGGGTAGGCTCGCTCGCCGGATAGAGGCCGACCATCTGCCCGTAGTCGCAGACGCGGTCGAAGCGCGAGCCGGAGATCCCCTCGCCGCGGCCGCGATGGGGCTCGGCACGCAGGCGGCAAACAACAAGGACCGGGATCTCGCGCGTGGCGCCGTGGACGATCGGCGTGTTGTAGCGATCAGTCCCGTCGGCGCTAATGCACAGCGGCTCGGAGCAGCGCGGACAGGCCGGGGTCGCCTCGATCAGACGGGCGGCGGCGTCGATGAGGATCTCGCGGGGAAGGCGAGCGGCGTCAACGCGATCGTTCTGCATGACGAA
>Ga0208852_1000236_pt1 | contig 15810 bp, 17 predicted proteins | sample LakMenEpi18Jun09_FD_150711 | JGI IMG/M metagenome (GOLD analysis project Ga0208852, IMG submission 150711) | Freshwater microbial communities from Lake Mendota, WI - 18JUN2009 deep hole epilimnion ns (SPAdes) | ecosystem: Environmental > Aquatic > Freshwater > Lake > Epilimnion/Euphotic zone ...
TTCACTCGGCCAATTCAATTGGGCGAGTTCTGCCAAACCGTCGAATACCCGAAGCCATACCTGATCTGTGTCTTGCTGCATATTTCCCCTTCGTGAAGGGGCGCACTATAGCAATTTTAGTTTTTCAGGTTTTGTAGAAAAACTTAGTGGCTGGCTTCGATGCCGCCGGTGGCAGCAAGGCGAGCATGAGCACGACGAAGATCGCCCTCTACTTCAGCAGAATGCTCAGTTCGCATCTGCTCTTCGGCGCGAGCCTTAGCGGCACGAGCACGAGCAACGTCAATGTCTTCTTCAAGTTCTGCAGCATCAGAAAGAATCGTCACGTGGTCTGGACCCACTTCAACGAAACCAAGATGCACTGCAAGGTTTTGAATGCTGCCATCTGCCAAGTAAATGCGCGTGTGGTTCTGGGTGAGTGCACCAAGAAACGCCGCATGACCAGGGAGGAAAGCAATCTCTCCACCCTCGATCGTGCGTGTAATCACCTGAGTGGCATCTCCCGAAAAGAGAACCTTCTCAGGTGATACAACTTCCACGCGCAAAGCGCCTGACGATTCGGCCATTATGCGTTCTCCTGAAGAGCCTTTGCCTTCGCGAGTACTTGCTCCACTGAACCGACGTTCAAGAACGCCTGCTCTGGAACTTCGTCGAGTTCACCATTGATGAGTGCTTCGAATGACTCCACTGTTTCGGCCACAGGAACGTATTCGCCCTTAACACCGGTGAAGACTTCAGCAACATAGAACGGCTGAGACAAGAAGCGCTGCACCTTACGTGCACGAGACACGGTCTGGCGATCTTCTTCTGACAATTCGTCGAGACCAAGAATCGCGATGATGTCTTGAAGTTCCTTGTAGCGCTGCAAGATTTCCTGCACGCGACGAGCAACTGCGTAGTGACGATCGCCCACAGTTTCTGGCGTAAGAATTGTTGACGTTGAAGCCAATGGGTCCACAGCTGGGTAAATACCAAGTGACGCAATCTGACGAGACAACTCGGTGGTTGCATCGAGGAAGGTGAACGTGGTGAACGGCGCTGGGTCGGTGTAGTCGTCTGCAGGAACATACACAGCTTGCAGTGACGTAATTGAACGACCACGAGTTGATGTAATGCGCTCTTGCAATTGACCCATTTCGTCAGCAAGTGTTGGCTGGTAGCCCACAGCTGATGGCATACGTCCGAGAAGGGTTGATACTTCAGATCCGGCCTGGACGAAACGGAAAATGTTGTCGATGAACAACAACACGTCTTGGTTCTGAACGTCACGGAAGTACTCAGCCATGGTGAGTGCAGACAATGCAACACGAAGACGCACGCCTGGTGGTTCGTCCATCTGGCCGAACACTAAGGCTGCTTTTTCGAATACGCCTGACTCTTCCATTTCCAAACGAAGGTCAGTACCTTCACGTGTGCGCTCGCCTACTCCGGCGAACACAGACACACCACCGTGCTTTGAAGCAACGCGGTTAATCATTTCGGTAATGAGAACGGTCTTACCTACACCAGCACCACCGAACAAGCCGATCTTTCCACCAGCAAGGTATGGAGTGAGAAGGTCGATGACCTTAATGCCTGTTTCAAACATGCGCTTTGAAGGCTCGAGTGTGTCGAACGCAGGCGCTGGACGGTGAATGTCCCAACGCTCGATGTCTTGGAAGTCGGAGTTATTGCCGTCGAGCACGTCACCCCATACGTTCCATACGTGGCCGAGTGTGCGGTTACCCACTGGCACTTGAATGCCGTGTCCGGTGTTACGCACTGGCGTACCACGACGAAGACCGTCGGTTGGCTTGAGGCACACGGCGCGAACGCGGCTGTCGCCGAGTTGCTGTGCGACTTCGGCCAACACCACTGTTGACTCGCCGCCCTTGTTCTCAATCGTGAATTCGATTGCCGAGTTCAACTCTGGCAACGAGCCACGTGGGAACACCACGTCGATAACGGGACCAGCAATTGCTACTACCCGTCCGTCTTGTTTTGTATCTGTCATGCTCATCTGGATTTCTCCTACTTGTTCGCTCTTCTAATTCCCCGAGGACATGGCTTCGGCACCGCCGACGATTTCCATGATCTCTGTCGTGATCGAGTCCTGGCGGGCTCGGTTCATGATGCGGGAAAGGTTCTTGATTAGTTCTTCTGCGTTATCAGTTGCAGATTTCATTGCGCGCTGGCGGAATGCATGCTCTGATGCTGCAGCGTTGAGTAACGCTGCATACACACGAGCTTCCACGTAGCGCGGCAACAATGTTTCCAAAATTGCTTCTGGGTTTGGTTCAAATTCGTAATCGGCGCCAGCTTCGTTCTTGGCGTCTCCACCTTCGGCTACTTGAGCATCGAGTGGCACCAATGGGCGCTGCACAACTTCTTGCGTGCCAGACGAAATGAAACGTGTGTACACGAGTTCAACACGGTCAACTGTGCCATCGGTGTACAGACCTGTTACAAACTCGCCGATTTCTTTTGCAGTTGCGTACGTGGGGCTGTCGGTAAAACCGGTGTAGCTATTTGCCACGTTGTACCCACGGAAACGGAAGTACCCCTCGGCCTTACGACCGATGGCGATGATCGTGTGACCACGACCCTGCAATGCATCTTCTTTGATTTCACCTTCGGTGGCACGCATGACACCAGAGTTGTAACCGCCGCACAAACCACGGTCTGCAGTGAGCACTACGTAACACACGTTCTTCACGGTCTCGCGACCAGCAAGAAGCGGCATGGACTTTGCAGAACCAGCAGCAGAAAGGTCTCGAACAACTTCAGTGATCATGTCGCTGTAGGGAACGGCTGCGACGACACGTTGCTGTGCCTTCACGATGCGCGACGCAGCAATAAGCTCCATCGCGCGCGTGATTTTTTTCGTCGCCTGAACGGACTTGATGCGTCCGCGCAGAATTCGTTCTTGTCCACCAGCCACTTAGATCACTCCGTCGCGAGGGTCTTGTTGCTCTCTGCTTCACCAAGTGCGTCAGCACTGGTTGCAGTGGGGTCTACTGCAGCGCCCTTAGGCACTGTGATCTTGAATTGTGCCTTGAACGCAGCAACGATGTCGCCGAGGTCAGCCGGAACGTCTGCCTTTGCGTTGGTACGCAACTCGGCCAACATTGCTCCGTGGCGTGTCTTCACATACTCAATGAGTTCGATCTCAAAGCGACGAACATCAACAACAGGAATGCTGTCGAGGTAGCCCTTTGTACCGGCGAAAATTGAAACGACTTGTTCTTCCACTGGCATTGGAGAGTTGAGGCCTTGCTTCAACAATTCCACCAAGCGGTAACCGCGCTCAAGCTGTGCTTTTGACACTGCGTCGAGTTCAGAACCGAACGTTGCGAACGCTTCAAGCTCACGGAACTGAGCAAGGTCGAGCTTCAGTGTTCCTGAAACGCCCTTCATTGCTTTTGTCTGTGCAGCACCACCTACGCGAGATACAGAAACACCTACGTCAACAGCTGGACGAATACCAGACTTGAACAAGTTGTCTTGTAAGTACACCTGACCGTCGGTGATTGAAATCACGTTCGTTGGAATGTATGCAGACACGTCGCCAGCCTTGGTTTCAATCACTGGCAAAGCGGTGAGTGAACCTGCACCGTTTTCGTCGGAGAGCTTTGCAGCACGCTCGAGAAGACGTGAGTGAAGATAGAAAACGTCTCCAGGGTATGCCTCACGGCCTGGTGGACGACGAAGCAACAATGACATCTGGCGATACGCCTCTGCCTGCTTTGACAAGTCGTCGTACACGATGAGCGCGTGCTCACCGTTTTCCATCCAGTGCTGACCGATTGCACAGCCAGAGTATGGAGCGAGGTATTTGAAGGGTGCAGGCTCTGATGCAGGAGCAGCAACAACAACTGTGTACTCAAGCGCGCCGTACTGACGAAGTGTTTCTACCGTTGATGCAACAGTAGAACCCTTCTGACCAATTGCGACGTAGATGCACTTCACACCAAGACCACGCTGGTTGATGATGGTGTCGATAGCAACAGTGGTCTTACCGGTCTTACGGTCACCAATGATGAGCTCGCGCTGTCCACGACCAATTGGTGTCATTGCGTCGATCGACTTGATGCCGGTCTGCAATGGCTCGTGTACTGGCTTGCGACCCATGATGCCAGGTGCTTGCACTTCAACACGACGGTCGATTGCGCCAACAATGTCGCCCTTGCCGTCGATTGGTGCACCAAGTGCGTTGACAACGCGGCCAAGCATTGCGTCACCAACAGGAACCGAAAGGATTCGTCCTGTTGCCTTCACTGTTTGGCCTTCCTCAATTGAGTCGGCGTCGCCGAGCACTACTGCACCGATCTGATCTTCTTCAAGGTTCAGAGCGAGGCCCAATGTGCCGTCTTCGAATTCAAGCAACTCGTTTACTGCGCAGTCGGGCAAACCCGATACGCGAGCAATACCGTCGCCCACTTCAGCGACGCGACCAACGGTGCGTGCCTCTAGTGACTGAGTGAATCCATCGAGGCCACTTGTGATCGCTGATGCGATGTCACTTGCGGAGAATGTGATGTCTGCCATGTCTTCCTTAACTTTCGCGAATGTTCTTTACAACCGGCTCTTGAGCTGGTCGAGGCTGTTACGGACGGAACCGTCGATGACCTTGTCGCCGACAGTGGCAACGAGGCCACCAACAACGGAAGGATCAACAATGACGGTGAGATTGATTTGAGAACCAGTTGCTTTTGTTAAAGCATCGGAGAGACGCTTCACCTGGTCTTCAGAGAGTGCGACAGCACTGCGAACTTCTGCAACTTCGCGACCATTTGCATGAGCCGAGTTGGTGCTGATCTTTTCGGAGATGGTGCGAAGGTCGCGACCATGGCCGGCGCCAATCACGAGAGCAACACACTGTGCTGTCACGCGATGACCCTTGCCTTCAAGAAGTTTTTCAACAATGCCTTGACGAACAGCGATTGGCAACAATTCGTCGCCCAACTTGTTACGAAGATCGTCGCTGTTGTCGATTGCGCGAGCAACTGCTGCGAACTCGTTGACTACCTGTGGCAACACGTTGTCTGCTTCAGCAATAGAAGTGATAGCGGCAACGTATGCGTCGATTGATGAACTCATCGTGATGCTCCTACCTTGCTAATGAAGCCCTCGATGAGGTCTTGACGAACACTGTCGGTAACCGTGTTTGCAACAACGCGCTCAATGGCAACTGCTGACAAGCGGCTGATCTCGGCACGAAGTTCGTCGCCAACGCGACCAGCAGCATTTGCAATGTCTGACATTGCTTTTGCTTCCACTTCAACCATCTCGGCTTGTACTCGTGCACGACCTTCGGACAACACTGCGGCTGCTTGCGCATCGGCCTCGGCCAAGATGCGTGAGCGCTCTGCACTGATGTCGCCAAGTGCGGTACGGATACGACCAGCTTCGACTTCTGCAGTCTCACGGGTGTTACGTGCATTGTCCATGTCGGCCTGAATGCGCTCGGTACGAGCAGCAAGAGACTTCTTGATCATTGGGCCAGCGAACTTTACGAGTGCACCAATAACAAGCACAGATGCAAGTCCGCCATAAATGATTTCAGCTGTCTCTGGAAGCAACCAGTGGTGTGTCTCGTATGTGAGTTCACCTTCGGCACTAGAGACGAGAAATGACAACAGTGAGTTCATCGTGAACCTGCACTTTCCATTGCTGCGGTAACAGCTGCTTGCACAACAGCAGCGTCTGGTGCGCGACCAGATGCAAGTTGTGCAGCCTTTGTTGCTACCTGTGCGACTGCTGCTGCAACTTGACCTTGCGCAGCAGCACGAGCGGCTGCTGTTTGTTGGTCGGCTTCAGCGCGAGCTGCTGCGATACGTGCATTGACTTGTGTCAACTGCGCATTGCGCTCGGTGTCGACTGTTTGACGAGCTGCATCGATGCGCCCAGCTGCTTCGACACGAATTGCTGCAAGTGCCTTTTCGTAATCGGCAACTGCTGATTGCGCGTCGGCTTTCACCGTGTCGGCACCTTCAATGTCTGAACGAATGTCGGCATAGCGAGCATCCATTCCCTTCTTCAACTTTGGAAAGAGGAAGTAGCGCAAAATAACAAAGAGAACAATGAATGATCCGGCGGACCACAGTGCTTCCTTTGGTGTTGGCGCAATGGGGTTTGGCGCGGCCTTGACCGTGGCTTGAACCTCACCTGTGGCACTTCTCATTTGCTCAGGCGTAGCTTCACCACTCTGCGCTGCAGGCGTGGGTTCACCACTCGTGACACCATCTTCGAGAACAGTGGTCTCGAGCATGGCCTCTACGGGCATGGTTGTGTCGGTGGTGTCTTCTGACACCAAACGCACATGGACAAGGCGTCCGTTCGATTGTGTGACTATCGCAGTCGGCATCTCAGCTCCTGGACTCTGCTCGCGCAGAGGTCGATTGTGGACGTGGACTCAAGTTCGCGGATTAAGCGAACTTGAGAAGAATGAACACCACGAAACCGATAAGCGCGAGCGCTTCGGTAAACGCGATACCCAAGAACATGGTGGTACGAACCATGCCTGCAGCCTCTGGTTGGCGTGCCATCGCCTCGACGGACTTGCCGACGAGGTAACCGATGCCAATGCCAGGCCCGATTGCTGCAAGACCGTAGGCGTAGCCTGCGCTTGCTGCTGCTGCAGTGTTCTTCGCATCGGCTGGGGTTGCTGCCTCAGCCGCTATGAGTCGTGCAATTGCTTCCATTGTTTTCTCCTAGTTAGTTAGTTGATTGATTGGGAGATCTTTTATTGATCAGTGCTCTGGGTGTGTTGCGCCACCGATATACACGGCGGTCAACATTGCAAAGATGTATGCCTGCAGGAACGCGACCAAGACTTCAAATGAAGTCAAGAACACGAGCATGAGGAATGGCAAAATGCCGACCGGAATCAGCACTTTGTCTTTCGCTTGGAACAACGCTTCGGACAAGAGAGCGAAAGTCACAAGAAGAATGTGACCAGCCATCATGTTGGCGAAGAGTCGAACGGCGAGAGAAAACGGACGCACGATGATTGCCGAGATGAACTCGATCGGTGTCACGAGAATGTAGAGAGCCTTTGGAACTCCTGGAGGAAAGAGTGTGCTCTTGAGATAACCGCCAACACCTTGGTGCTTGATGCCGGTGACGTTGTAAATGACCCACACCATGAGTGCAAGGAACATTGGTACTGCCATACGCGCAGTTGCAGGCATTTGGAAGAACGGAATAATTCCTGGAACGTTGCACAGGTAAATGAACATGAACATGGTGAGAAGGAATGGCGTCCATGCCAAACCGTCTTTACCCATTGTCTGCATCACGATTCCGTCTTCAACGAATTCAACAATCATCTCAGCGAAGTTACGAATTCCTTTTGGAGCTTCTTTGTGACTCTGACGAACTGCAAGAAGAAAAATGGTTGCACTGATCAACGTTGCAAGCACAGCAATGAGCGCAACTTTGTTGAATGGGAAATTAGGAAAGATGTCTTTCCAAACCAAGATCGAGTTAATTTCGGGAAATTCGAGAGCAATCACGTATGGGTCCTTCAGGGTGTCTCAGCGGCGCTTGACGAGGGATATTCTTGCGCATTGGGACGCAATCCAGGAAATGCAAGGGAGGCGGCGATGAAACGCATCTCCCAGAACAGCAATCCGAGGTGAGTGACAATAATGGTGATCCCCAGCGCTGGAAGGGACACCCAGGACACGTCACGAACGAGGTAGACGGCGACAGAAATGAGGCCGAGGCGGATGAGGTAGCCAAAGAGGCTGACACCCATCATGAGGGCAAGAGAAATGGGGGCTGCCCAGGAGATGAGAGCGGCCGCTAACCCAAAGTTCATAAGGACTACAGCCAATCCGAGGCCTGCAGACCAGGCGCCTGTGAGACCCCAAATAACCCCGGCAATCACCATCACAACGGGGGCAATTATGAGCCCTCGACGGATGATGTCTTTCGAAACTGTGACCTCTGGAGCACGGCCCTGAGAGGCCATTGCGAGGGGTGACAAGTGCTCGGTCATTGCTGCCCGCCGCGGACCATTTCAGCCCGCTGATCCTCGAGGTGGCGCATGTCACGGCTGTAGATGAAGTACATCTTGACGAATTGGCCGACCATGGCAAACACGGTGAAGGCGATCATGAAGAGCGGAACGGTGCCGAACAAGGCGTCGAGACCCCAGCCCATGAGGAAAAAGACAACAAGACCCACAGCCATCTCAATTCCTTGAGAGACGCCTGAATCAAGCGAAACAGGCTTTGGTTTGGGGAGCAATTTCAATGCGAATCCTTTTGAATTCCTCTGCAGAGGACCTTGTGAAACATTGAACAATCTAGGTCAGTCGACGCCGTTGGTCAAACGGGGGCTGTGTGACTGTTTACGCATACGGGCACTACCCCACAGCTACCCAGCGTTATTCGGTGGTGGAGGACGAATCTTCTTTGGCTGGTCGCTCGAGGTCTGGGTGCAACACGGTGTACAAAAAGAGAACAAGTGCGACTAAACCAAACGGCGCAAAGTTTGTGGCGCTCTTGTTGAACACGGGATACAACACCAACGCTGAAAGCAATGCAGTCCATAACCACAAGATGGCAACAGCGCGTCGCGGCCCGTGGCCCAAGTTGATGAGACGGTGATGCAAATGCCCTTTGTCTGCCGTTGCAAAACCTTGACGCTTGCTCACACGACGAATGATTGCAAACAAAACGTCGAACACCGGCACACCAAGAATGATGAGTGGAATAACGAGTGGTGCAAGAAAGAAATATGTTTGCCCACTGAATGCTTGAGTAGTTGGATCTGCACGACCACCAACAACACTCGTGGAAACTGCAACTAAAAGCCCAAGTAAATACGCGCCACCATCACCCATAAAGATGCTGGCTCCATTGAAGTTGTATGGCAAGAAACCAACACACACGCCAATCGTTATGACTGCAATCAACGGGCCAATGTTTGGTTCAGACAACAAACCAAGATCAGACAAATGAAATGAATAAATGAAAAACGCAGTAGAACCAATAGCAACGATGCCTGCAGCTAAACCGTCGAGACCATCGATGAGGTTGATTGCTTGCACCATTCCCAGCAACCACACAACAGTGACAATTGGTACCCAGTCACTTGATAACTGAATGACACCGAAGAATGGAATTCGGAAATAAAACATGGTGACGCCTGATTGCACCAGGATCATCGCGGCGCCAACTGTTGCCAGTACGCGCGCCGGCGCAGACAATTCACGAACGTCGTCGATGACGCCAATAACCAAAATCAATAATGCAGCAAGCAGAATTCCGCGCGGCTCACTATTGCCCCTAAACAACGGGGAAAATCGGTCCATCTGCCATGCAAGACCCAACGCCACAACAACACCAGCAAACATTGCGATGCCGCCAACATCTGGTGTGGCCACCGTGTGCACTTTGCGTTCGTCTGGCACAGCAACCCAGTTGCGCTTCTTTGCAAACGAGCGCACGATAGGCGTGGCAATCAACGTGACGATCATGGCGCAAAAGCCCACGATGAAATATCCGTTGAGGTCACCCATGATGCAACGAGCCTAGAAGACTTTGTTCAGCGCCTTGGGCGTTACAGAGGGTTCGGATAAACAGGGAATTTGGCGCACAAAGCAGCCACTTTTGCCCGAACAGCCGCAACTGCAGCTGGGTCATCACGATGACGCAGTGTCTCTGCAATCAACGATGCGATAACTGGCATCTCTGTTTCGGTCATTCCCTGTGTTGTTACTGACGGAGTACCAATACGTACACCAGAGGTAACAAATGGGCTGCGTGGATCATCGGGAACAGTGTTCTTGTTCAACGTGATGCCTGCTTCGTCCAATACCAATTGGGCCACTTTGCCTGTGCACTCTGCATCGAATGGGCGCAAGTCCACCACCATGAGGTGTGTATCTGTGCCGCCACTCACCAAACGGAAACCTTCTTTTGTGAGTGCTTCTGCAAGTGCTGATGCATTCTTCACAATCTGGTGTGCGTACACCTTGAACGAAGGGTCGAGTGCTTCACGGAATGCAACTGCCTTTGCAGCGACTGCGTGTTCCAATGGTCCGCCTTGGCTACCAGGAAACACTGCTTTATCAATTGCTTGAGCGTGTTCTGCTTTGCTGAGAATGCAACCACCACGTGGACCACGAAGTGTCTTGTGTGTAGTGAATGTAACGACGTCTGCAAACGGCACGGGGTTTGGATGTGCGCCACCTGCAACTAGACCAGCCAAATGTGCAATGTCGAACATCAACAATGCGCCGACTTCGTCTGCAATTGCTTTGAACGGTTCCGGATCAAGACGGCGTGGGTAACTAGTAGTGCCGGCAACGATCATCTTTGGACGATGCTTCTGTGCAAGTTCGCGCATTTCGTCGAAATCAATTCGCTCTTCACCTTGTTTTACGCCATAGGACTTGAAGTCGTACAAAATTCCACTGGCATTCACGGGCGAGCCGTGCGTGAGGTGACCACCATGGTCGAGACTGAGACCAAGAATTGTGTCGCCTGGGTTCAAAAGACCCAAGTAAACCGCCATATTTGCGCTTGCGCCAGAGTGTGGCTGCACGTTTGCATGATCTGCACCAAACAATTCCTTCACACGAGAAATTGCCAATGCTTCAATCACGTCAACGTTGACGTTGCCGCCGTAGTAACGCTTTCCTGGGTAACCCTCACTGTATTTATTAGTAAGGATGGAACCAGTTGCACGCATGACTGCTGGTGAAGTGAAGTTTTCGCTGGCGATTAACTGCAGACCAGTGGTTTGACGAATGCGCTCCACCTCAAGAAGATCAAATACTTCTGTGTCTGGATTGGTATCGGAGGGGAACGGCATTAGTTGCTCGCTTCTTGTTGCTCGATTTCGGCCAACTGCGCCACGCGGCGTTCGTGTCGGCCTGCTTCGAAGGGGGTGGACAGGAATGTTGACAAAATTTCTTCGGCGAGACCTTCGCCTACAACACGTGCACCCATAGACAACACGTTTGCATTGTTGTGTTGACGCGCCATGCGAGCCGTGTACAAGTCGTTACACAAAGCTGCGCGAACTCCGCGCACTTTATTTGCGGCCAACTGCTCGCCTTGACCACTTCCGCCAAGCACAATGCCAAGGTCTGCCTTGCCGTCACGCACATGGCGACCAACTGCCGCACAAATTGGTGGGTAATCACAACTCTCTGTGCTGTTCGTCCCAAGGTCGATCACATCGTGGCCTTGGTTCGTCAGCAATTCAATGAGGTGCTGTTTGAGGGTGTAGCCGGCGTGGTCGGCACCAATTGCTATGCGTGACATCCCTTTCACAGTAGTAGGGGTAAGCCATGAGCGACCTAGCGTCTATGACATGACACTTGACCCACGCACCCCAGTTCTCATCGGCACTGGCCAGGTAGTACAGCGCGCAAACGGCCTAGATGACGCTCGCGACCCCATCGCCCTCATGGTGGAGGCCATTTCCAATGCCGCTGCAGACGCCGGACTCTCGGGCGTTCCCAACCCCGACGCCTTACGCGTAGTGAGTTTGCTGTCGTGGAAGTACGGCAACCCCGCACATTTCATTGCTGAAGATCTTGGCCTCACCCCACGCGAGCTTGGCTTGTCTGCCATGGGTGGCAACACACCCCAGACATTGGTCAACTCGGCGTCTCGTCAGATTCTTGCGGGCGAGCACGACCTCATCATTTTGACTGGTGGCGAAACCACACGTACTCGCGCTCGGTATCGCAAAGCTGGTGTTGAACCCGATTGGCGCTCTACCGACATTGCGCCGGTATCTGTCTCTGAAGACCTCACCATGAATATGCCAGAGGAAATCGCACGCAAGATCGTGATGCCAATTCAGATCTACCCACTTTTTGAAACTTCATTGCGCGCACAAGCGGGCCGCAGCATTGAAGAACACCAAGTGCACATCAGCGAACTGTGGTCACGCTTCAGCAAAGTTGCTTCTACAAATCCATATGCGTGGTCACAAACAGCATATTCGGCTGAAGAGATTCGCACCGCAACTGCAAACAACCGCATGATTGGGTTTCCGTATCCGAAATTGATGAACTCGAACAACGACGTTGATATGTCTGCTGCGTTGATCTTGTGTTCAGCAGAAAAAGCAACTGCACTTGGTGTACCACGTGACCGTTGGATTTTCCCACAGTCTGGTAGCGATGCACACGAGCACGCATTTATCTCGCATCGCAATCACTTCTACGACACTCCTGCAATTGAACTTGCGGGCCGTCGCGTGTTGGAACTTGCAGGCCGCACCATTAACGACATTGACATTGTTGATTTGTATTCATGCTTCCCTGCTGCAGTGCAGTTGGGTGCAAAATCACTGGGATTAGACCTCAATAGTCAACTCACGCGCACTGGCGGCTTGCCGTTTGCTGGTGGGCCGTGGAACAACTACGTGATGCATGCAATCGCAACTGTTGCCACCGAACTTCGCAATGGTGTTGGTTCAACCGGATTGGTATGGGCAAACGGTGGCTACACCACAAAACATGCATTTGGTGTGTACAGCACCGAACCACCGAAAGATGGTTTCAAGTACGACTACCCACAAGACCAGATTGATGCATTGCCACGACGCAGCCTCGCTTCACCAGAAGATGCAGCTGGCGAGATGACAATTGAGGGCTACTCAGTCATGCACGACCGTGATGGAAACCCCGAACGTGCCATTGCTTCGTGTTTGCTAGATGATGGTCGCCGTGCATGGGTAGACAGCACCGATGTTGGCGTTGGTCGCGACATGTGTGTGAACGAATGGGTTGGCCGGCGCGTGAAGGCCGATGCATCAGGTACTCTGCTCGCGTGACCGATACATTTCCGCGCCAATACGCGCGTACTCAGCGGCTATCGCTTGGAGAACCACGTAACTTCACCGTGTCTCCCGATGGCGCACGCCTGGTATTCGTGCGTTCTCATGGTGGCTCGGACCCCGTAAACACGTTGTGGGTTGCAGATACTGCGACGGGCACAGAGCGTGAAGTTTTTGACCCGCGCACTCTGAAGACAGACACTGCGACTCTTACTGCAGAAGAACTACATCGACGCGAACGTGCTCGTGAAGGCGCAAGTGGCATCACGTCGTACGCAAGTGATGCAAAAGTTGAAAACGTGGTCACCATTCTTGGTGGTCAAGTAATTCACATCAATCTCACAAACGGCGTTGTCACGATTCCCCCCATTGAGCCTGGCGTGTTCGATGCTCGCTTATCTCCCAACGGCAACACCATCTCTTACGTTCGCGGTGGTGCATTATGCGTGTGCACGCTTGATGGAACCGAACGAGTTCTTGCGACAGAGAACAGCGACACCGTCACCTGGGGCAGTGCAGAGTTCATTGCTGCTGAAGAGATGGGGCGCTTTCGTGGGTACTGGTGGTCACCAGATTCGAAATTCATCGCTGCTTGTCGTGTTGATGTAGACCCCATAGATACGTGGTACATCGCAGACCCTGCACACCCCACTTCACCTGCAGTTGAGCACCGCTACCCCGCTGCCGGCACAGCAAATGCAATCGTTTCTCTACATATTGTCTCTGCGGTTGATGGTTCGAGGATTGACGTTCTACTCGGCGGCGAATGGGAATATCTGAACTCTGTTTCGTGGGGCAAGGGCGGACTGATCGCCCAAACTCAAACACGAGATCAAAAACGAGCTGACATTCATCTTGTTGATCCTGCAAATGGATCTTCACGCGTTGAATACACGGACATTGATGCCAACTGGGTTGAGTTGGTGGCTGGTGTGCCAGCAATCTTGGACAATGGCCACATTGTTACGTGCGCCGACCGTGATGATGTGCGCCGAGTGATGGTGAACAACGTTGCAGTTACTCCCACCACATTGCAGGTTCGCAGTGTTGTGAGTGTTGGCGACACAATTGTGTTCATTGCAAACGCCCTAGAGACACCGTGGATTACCGAGGCATGGTCATACAACATTGATGCCGACACTCTGGAACAACTCACCAATGAGGGTGGTGCTGTTTCTGTCTCTGGTTCTGCCACTGCTTACGTTTCACGCGCCTCTACCCTGCGCACCATTGGCGCTGAGTTTGACTTTGTCTCGGCCACTAACCGCTTTTCTATTCGTTCACTCGCAGAAACGCCATTGGTGAATCCAAATGTTCGCATCATGGCTGTTGGCCCACGCCAAATTCCCGTAGCCATCTTGTTACCAAACGACGGCCTCACTACCCCACTACCCGTATTGTTCGACCCATACGGCGGCCCACATGCGCAACGCGTTGTCAGTGCCAATGCAGCATTCAACTCTTCGCAGTGGTTTGCAGACCAAGGATTCGTAGTGGTGATTGCTGACAACACAGGAACACCAGGAAAAGGTTCTGCATGGGAACGCGGAGTGGCAAATGATCTGGCGCAACAAGTACTTGAAGACCAAGTAGAGGTTCTGCGAGCACTCGATGACTTGGAGCCTCGTGCCGACACAACACGTGTTGGTATTCGTGGTTGGAGTTTTGGCGGCTACCTTGCTGCACTTGCCGTGCTTCGTCGCGGCGATGTATTCCATGCAGGCATTGCTGGCGCTCCAGTCACTGATTGGCGCTTGTACGACACTCATTACACAGAGCGCTACTTGGGTAACCCTGCAGTAAACGATGCGCCATACGCAGCAACATCACTAATGAACGATGCACACTCTCTAGAGCGACCACTGTTGTTGATTCACGGTCTTGCCGACGACAACGTGGTGGCTGCTCATACATTGCAATTATCTTCGGCTCTGCTTGCGGCCGGCAAACCGCACGAAGTTCTTCCACTCTCTGGCGTTACACACATGACGCCACAAGAAGAAGTGGCCGAGAACCTGTTACTGCATCAATTGGAATTTTTACGACGCACTCTTGGCTGATTTAGCCAAAGATTCCAGACACAAACCTGTCACGACCCGTGAGGTCTTGATGCACGGTAACGCTTGAAAAACCCGCAGCACTCAATAACTGTTGCGTGACTGCAGCCTGGGTGTATCCCATCTCCATCACCAACATGCCACCAGGTGCCAACCATTTCGGTGCGTCCCGCACAATCTGTGCAATGTCGTCAAGACCTTCTGCTCCAGCAAACAATGCGTCAGTTGGTTCCCATTCCAGAACTGAAGATTCCACTTCGGCATCGCCCTCGGCAATGTATGGCGGGTTACTCACCACAACATCGCACACACCTACTAACTCGGCTGGCAACGCATCACACCAATTTCCGTGGGCAAAGCGCGCACCCACTGCCGGCCTGCCAATACCTGCAGCGTTTGCGCGCGCCACATGCAGGGCATCTTCTGATTCGTCGGTCATCCATACAGTTGCACCACCCAGTGGAAGTTCATGAAGTAACGACAAACCGATTGCACCAGAACCGGTACCAAGATCAACCAGAGTGATGGCTTCTCTCTTGGCACCCAGATGCGTTTTTACGATGTCCACAATCAGTTCGGTCTCTGGTCGCGGAATGAGAACTCGCCTATCAACCATCAGGTCTAATTCACGAAATGCCCAACGACCCATGACATATTGCAATGGCTCACCAGCCGCAAAACGTTGCAACATGGCGTGCAGTTGCTGGCCCGAGCGTTCGCTTACAAGATCATCGAGAACCTCAGAAAATTCTTCTGCATCGCATCCGCTTGCGTGTTCACACAACCAGCGCGCAATGTTTCGCTGACCCACTTGTTCTTCCACGCGTTGAATCATGGCGCGCCACGTGATGTGCTCTGCTGATACTTCACCAGACATGCGGCATTATTCGTTGTTGGCTAATTGACGAGCGCGAAGATCTGCAGATAACGCATCGATGACTGGGTCGAGTTCACCACTCAGGGC
>Ga0208852_1000242_pt1 | contig 15503 bp, 14 predicted proteins | sample LakMenEpi18Jun09_FD_150711 | JGI IMG/M metagenome (GOLD analysis project Ga0208852, IMG submission 150711) | Freshwater microbial communities from Lake Mendota, WI - 18JUN2009 deep hole epilimnion ns (SPAdes) | ecosystem: Environmental > Aquatic > Freshwater > Lake > Epilimnion/Euphotic zone ...
TTGTAATCAAAGTAAATGAAGTTAAGACCGCTAACAAAATGCATAAACCATAGATGCGACGCCAACTATTGAGTTCTACTTGCTTCCAATTACTTAGAATCATTGGAATTTGAGGGGCAATCATTAAGGCAACAAGAGTTGCTAAGCGCCCTGAGTTCACAGAGGCTAGAGCCACTGGAGATAATGCATATAAGAAACTGGCAGGAATAGTTATAAATTGATTATTTGAATGCTTTCGTAGGAATGTGTGGCCTGACCACATGATCAGAAGAGGTGCGGCCAAAAAGAACACTGTTATGAAAAGCGGTGCTTTACCAAGAAGCAGAGTTGATGCCATTGCAAGAACTGCAATCCAGGCAGGAGATGCATGTGAACTGCCCATACCAACTTGGTGCCATGATTCAAAATAGAACCCCCATAAATCTCGAGCACCACTTGGTGATGCTGCAAGTACACCGCCGTTTAATGCTCCAAAACGATTTCGGGATTGAATGAGAGTAATTATGGCAAGTAGCAGGTATCCAAATATTGCTGGGTTTTTTAACAACTTACTTATCTGAAAACGCTGAGTTGGTACCAGTAGGTCTTCATCTTCAAGTGAACTTAAGACAGAGACTGGAGTGCTCTCTGTAACGGGTATAACTTTTGCTCTTATAGCCTCTGCAACGCGGGCTCCAGATAAACGAATCTGTGACCAGCGAGGTGGGATATAGGAAGAAATAACGCGGGCAGACACTAAACGCTTTGTCTTTCTAAATTTTCTTGCTTTAACAATCTCTGCAGGTTTGATAATCAAAGTAGCCACAGCCAATAGTTCGTCAGCTGCATACCCAGGAAGCTTTGCTAACAAATAACCAATTGCGCGAGCCATTGCAGAGGCTAACAATTGAATTGAAAGCCACGGAATCATCCACCATGATGAGTTAGCTAATAAAACGTAAGCGGCATTTCGGCGATCAAGAAGTAATGGGCGATGTAAGAATGCGCCGTTTACATCAACGCTACGTCGCTCTGATGCCGAGGCTTGAGCATGATGAGCAACAGCGGCAGTGGTGGCAATTACTCCATGACCGGCAACTCTGGCTCGCCAGCCAAAATCTATGTCATCGCGAAAAAGGGAGAGGTTTGAATCAAAACCACCAAGTTCTTCAAATATGTCACGACGAATTAATGCACCTGCTGTGCTCACTGAGAGAACATCATGAATACCATCATGTTGGCCTTGGTCATATTCATCAGTTTCAAGACCTGTCCAGCGAGCACCGTTGCCAGCAATACTTATTCCAGCTTCAAGTATGTGAGTGCGATCATGCCAACCAAGAAGTTTTGGCCCCACCATTGCAACTTGAGGTCGATCATCAATTGCTTCTAATAGTTTTTCTAGTGCAGTAGGTGTTGGCGCACAGTCATCATGAATCAACCAGATCCATTCACTATTGCCCTCTATATGTTTTGGCATTTTTGCCACAGCGAGCGCAACAGCATCACCAAATCCGCAATCGCGATCTGCTGCAATTAATGGAATGCGGGCAGCTTTAACAAGTTTTGTGGATGAATCATTTGAATCTGTATCAACTGCAACAATTTGATCTGCAGGTCTGGTTTGTGAAGCTAATGCAGCGACAACTGCAGGTAACCAAGTTTCACCGTCGTGTGTAACAACAATTGCGGTTACTGAATGTCTATCTGTTATTGCCACAACTAAACCACCATCTCTTAAAGAGTTGGGATTAAAAACTTACGCAGAACGGCGCTTTAAGCGACGACGTTCGCGCTCTGATAGTCCGCCCCAAATTCCAAAACGTTCGTCATGTGCAAGTGCGTATTCCAAGCACTCTGAACGAACATCGCATGAAAGACAAACACGCTTTGCTTCGCGAGTTGAGCCGCCTTTTTCAGGGAAGAATGCTTCTGGATCTGTTTGCGCACACAATGCGCGTTCTTGCCAAGAGAGTTCAATACTCTCGCCGGTCGCTAGCGTGATCTTTGGGCCAGTGGTGGGGGTTGGGGAGTTCGTGGCTTCAGGTTTAATCGGCATAGTCGATTCTCCTTGAAAACTTCAGGTCTCATCCCTCTTGGAAAAGACTTACTTAAGAGTGAATTACACGCGTGTAAGTCGAATAAGTCAAGCCGAGATGGGCCCTTATCGGAAGAGATTCACGCTTAAATCAGGCAGGGATTTCAATTATTTCTGTATTTGTCACAAAAGATGCCGATATTTTCACTGAATCGGCCACAACCGCCCCTGATGCGATAAATGAATCAATGATGGTTGTATCTGCACCAACGCGAGCCCCAGATTCAATAATGGAACCTGAAATGTGGGCACCTGCCCCAACTACAGCGCCGCTAGAAACACAGCTGCCCCCATCAATGTGCGCCGATGGGTCCACCTGTGCGCCATTCATAATTAAGAAATCCTTGCCCACACTTTCAACAAGATCTGCAGTGAGTGCAGAGGAATCAGCTATCCCTGAAACTAAATCTCTTGAACCTTTAAGCAGGGCTTGTGGTGTGCCAATGTCTAGCCAATAAGAATCATCAATGAAACCAAATACTTTTCCGTGGCTTGCAACAAGATTAGGGAAAACTTCTCTTTCAACACTGACAACTTTATCTGGCTCTATTGATTGGATAACCGAAGGTTTGAAAACATAGCATCCAGCGTTAATAGTATTTGTGACTGGATTCTGCATTTTTTCTAGAAAAGCCGTAACACGCCCGTCAGAATCAGTTGGAACACAACCATATGCACGAGCATCTTCAACTGCAGTTAAATGTAGCGTTGCATCAGCCCCATTTTCTTCATGTTCTTGAATTTGTAGCGCCAAATTGTGTGAACTTAAAACATCACCATTAAAGACAACAACAGATTCATCACCTGGCAACAGTTTTGCTGCATTCCTAATCGCACCGCCTGTGCCCAAAGGCTCTTTTTCAACGGCATAGAGCAGTTTCATTCCCCATTTAGATCCATCTCCAAAATAGGGAATAAAGACCTCAGATAGATAAGAAGTGGCTAGAACTACCGTGGTTATTCCAGCCTTTTTTGCCATAGCTAATTGATGTTCTGTTACTGGCAAGCCAGCAACTGTCAGCATTGGTTTTGGTGTGTTTTTAGTCAGTGGCATTAACCGTGTTCCAAAGCCACCAACTAGAAGGATTCCAACGGCCATCAGTTAAGCCTTTAAGCGGTTAACTGCATCTTTTATGGCTGCATCAGTGACAGTCATTGCGATGCGAATATGGTTCTTTCCCTTTTCGCCATAGAAACTACCTGGTGTAGCCAAGATTCCCCGCTCGGCTAACCAATCAACACTTGTCCATGCATCTTCATCACGCGTGCACCATATGTAGAGACCTGCATCGCTAAATTCAACTCTAAATCCGCAAGCTTCAAGAGCTGGACGCAGGGCATCACGTCGTGCGTTATAACGTGCGCGCTGCTCGGCAACATGTGAGTCATCACTAAGTGCAACAGTCATTGCTTTTTGCACAGGCAATGAAACCATCATGCCTGCATGCTTTCTTAGTTCACGAATCTTTGCGATTAACGAAGAATCACCAACCATAAATGCCGCTCTATATCCAGCCATTGAAGAGCGCTTGGATAGTGAGTGAAGCGCCAGAATATTTTTGTTGTTGCCTTCAGTCAGTGCCATGACTGATGTTGGTTTGGCATTGTGCTCAAACTCCAAATAGCACTCATCTGAAATTAAGACGGCATCGTTTGCTCTTGACCAAGCAATGCTTTCCTTAACTTCGTCCATACTATGGACTCGCCCAGTTGGATTTGATGGTGAATTCAACCAAGCTAAATCAGCGCTAGGCCAGCTCTTTGCACTAATTGGAACAGGAATTGACTGTGCTTGTGCAATCAATGCACCCACGTGATAGGTGGGGTAAGCAATCTCTGGGATAAGTACTTTCTTAGATTCTAAAATTGTTGGTAGCCATGCAACTAACTCTTTAGAGCCAATGACAGGTAGAACATCAAAATCACCGGTGGCACCTAAACGAGATTTAGCCCAAGCGGTTATTGCGCCACGTAGTTCAGGCGTGCCAGCAGTGACTGGATAACTAGGTGAATTAGAGGCATCACGTAAAGCAGTTTGAATAAATTCAGGAGTTGGATCTACTGGAGTTCCAACGGAGAGATCAATAATCCCGCCAGGGTGCGCACGGGCCTTATCTCCGTAGGGGGCAAGAGCGTCCCAGGGGAAATCTGGGAGTGAAGAGCGCAAGAAGAATTACTCGCTCTTAGGGGGTAGAGCTTTTACAAGTTCATGGTCGGTGCCAGTTGCTCCGACTTTGCTGGCTCCACCTGGTGAACCGATTTCAACGAAAAACTCTGTATTAACTTTTCCAAATTGCTTCCACTGTGGTGGGACATCATCTTCATAGTAAATAGCCTCAACCGGACACACAGGCTCACACGCACCGCAGTCAACGCATTCATCGGCTTGGATATAGAGCATGCGATCGCCTTCATAGATGCAGTCCACAGGACACTCAGCGATGCACGATTTATCTTTTACATCGATACATGGTTCAGCGATCACATAAGTCACGACTTGCCTCCGTAAGAAATATTAGTTTTCAATACCCAGATTCTAATCGTATTGGCTCTCCTGGCGCGATATTTGAAGTTAAGGTTTATCGTTGAGCCATGAACCAGGGGCTAGAGGCCACATTTAGCGCCCTCATCGGAAAGCGAGTCACCATCCGCTTGCATGATCCCGAGGGCGGATTCCGCGACATCGTGGGCCATCTCGAGTCCCCCATCACCCTTCGCAATCGACATGGAAAACTCATCGAATTTTCCTACGATGAGATTGCGATATGGAAAGAAGTGGTTGAGAAAAAGTGAGCCTTCGACTCTATGACACGGCATCTAGAAAGCTTGCGCCTGTTACTTCAACTAATGGCACAACAACAATGTATTGCTGCGGGCCTACGGTTTATCGAGATGCACATGTAGGAAATTTAAGAACATTTCTGCTTTCAGATCTCGTGCGCCGTGTTCTCATAGCTAATGGCGTTAATGTGAAACTTATTCAAAATATTACCGATGTTGGTCATATGTCTGAAGATATTGAGAGTGAAGACAAAATGCTTGCCCAAGCTAAAGCTGAATCTATTGATCCATTCACAGTTGCACGAAAATACGAAGCAGGTTTTCACACTGATTTAGCACGTCTGAATATTGAAAAGGCAGATGCATATCCAAGAGCTAGCGAATCCATTGAATTAATGCTTGCCATGATTGAGCAACTCATCGCTAAGGAATTTGCATATGTGGGTGAAGATGGCACGGTATATTTTTCAGCGCAAGCTTTTCCAAGTTACGGCGCAATAAGTGGCAATCGCTTAGATGCTCTAAAGCCTGGCCATCGTTATGAATACAGCGAAGATGGAGCAAAACGTTTTCATGCTGACTGGGCGCTTTGGAAGAGCGCTGGTGGACGCAGAGAAATGATTTGGGATTCACCATGGGGCCCTGGTTTTCCTGGTTGGCATATTGAGTGCTCAGCAATGTCACTGCACTTCTTGAATTCACATATCAATCTTCACGTGGGTGGAATAGATCTGCGCTTTCCACATCATGAAAATGAGCGGGCTCAATCAAATGCAATCACTGGAAATGAGAGCGTGGATCTTTGGCTTCATGGAGAGCATCTGCTTTTTGAAGGTCGCAAGATGTCAAAAAGTGCCAGAAACGTTGTCCTTCTTAAAGATGTTATAGATCGGGGTTTTGATCCCCTTTCCGTGAGATTGTGTTTCCTAGAAAACCGCTATAGATCCCAGATGGATTTAACGTGGGCCTCAATTGAAGCTGCAGATGCAACTCTAAAACGCTGGCGCAAAAAAGTTAAAGCATGGGGAACACAGGTTGCAGTAAAAGATCCAGTATTTTTAGAAATTCTCGATAACGACTTAGACACACCAAAAGCCATTCAATATCTGCGCAACCTTGAAAAGAATGATGACATCAGTAATCGAGCAGCGCTATTTCTCTTCGCTGATCAAATACTGGGTCTTGATCTTGAGCGAGAAGAAGTAGTCAAAGCTTTAACTTCAGAACAAGAAGAGATTCTTAAACTGCGACAAATCGCAAGAAGTGAAAAACAATGGACTAAGAGTGATGAGTTAAGAATTCAGTTGGAAGAAAGTGGGCTTGAAATTATGGACGGACCTGAAGGGCAAAGCTGGAACTGGCGTTAAGCAGGAAGCAAGATTGCAATTACTAAGGCTAGAAATCCCATATTGATCAGTGTAATTCCAACAGAACTACCTTCAATTAAGTACTCCTCGTTAATGCCTGGAAAGCCTGCACGCAACACTACAAAGGTCCATGCTACTGCAGCCAATATTTTTAGAGTTCGTCCGCCCCACAAACGACCAATACTCCAAATACCGACCAAAGTTGCAAGCAGCACAAAAATCAAACCAAATGGGACTAGAGATGAATGCAAAAATACCGAGCCAGTACCAAGGCCAGCACCAATGACAATTGCATAGAGTTTTCGCATTAGAGAACTACTCCAGAAGTTAAATCACTTTCACGGCCCTGATCATCAAAAGGCTCGCTCTTTTGCCCCTTAACTAGGGTGTAGTACTCATGTCCCCAGACTTGTAGCCCCAGGTTATTTGAGAGCGCGAAGAATGGGCCATCTAATTCAATCTGGGTTTCATGGGCTTTCATAGCCGCCATCTTGGCATCCACAAAATCATTACCATTAATTAATGTCGTGACGAATGAATCATCTTTAGCAAAAGGCACATCATCAACGTTTTCAGCGCCAAAGAAATCTGAACCTATCTCTTTCATTGCTTCCATTCCCTGGGCAATTACTGATTTAGGGATTGTGTTCCAATAAATCTTTTGTATCTGCCATGATGCTAATTCACTTGCACGCATAGCAACCCGGTGGGCTTGAATGTGATCTGGGTGGCCATAACCGCCGATTTCATCATAAGTAATCAATACATGAGGTTTTACTTCTTCAATTATTTTAACAAGCTCGCTCGCAGCTGAATCCAAATCAGCCTGCCAGAAAACATCTGGGCGCTCATTGGGTTCCGTCCCCATCATTCCACTATCTCGATAGTGACCTAAAAACCTGAAATCAGTAACACCCAAAGCTTTCATGGCAAGAGCTAATTCAATTTCTCGATGTTTTCCTAATTCATCTTTTTCACTGCTTGCTAAGTGAGAAAGAGAAGGGACTAAAACTTCTCCCTCTTCACCACGCGTGCACGTCACTAAAGTTACTTTTGCGCCTAGTGATGCATAGAGAGCCATGGTTGCACCGTTGTTAATTGTTTCATCGTCAGGATGAGCATGTACAAGCATTATTCGATAGCCCTGATAAGAACTTTTCATTGCTTCTCCCATGCAAGTATTCCCCCGCCTAGGTGGCGTGAATTCATAAAGCCTGCCCCTTGAATGATGGCTAGACAATGTGCAGATCTAACCCCGGAGCGACAATGAAGAATAATCTCTTTATCTCTTGGAAGTAGCTTCAATGCTGATGCGTCGATAAAACCGCCTTTAGGCATAAGCACTGAGCCAGGAATTCTCGAGTCTGCAAACTCCTCAGGCTCTCTCACGTCAATGAGAAGAAAATCCTCATTGGCTGCAAACTTTCTCTTTAGCTCTTCTACTGAGATTTCAGGTGCAGAAGTTATGCCACAAAAGCTTTCATAGTTCTCTAAGAGATTGACCTGCGTTGGATTCTCACTGCAGATCACACAATGCGGATTTTTATGAATATCAATCTTTGAATACTCCGCCTCTAAGGCCTCATAGATTATGAGCTTTCCGATTTGAAGCTCGCCAATACCCGTGATTGCCTTAATGACTTCATTTACCTGCATAGATGCAATTGATGCACACAAAACTCCTAAGACGCCTGCTTCTGCACAGTTTTGAACTGTGCCTGGGGCCGGAGGTGTTGGATGAAGACAGCGATAACACGGACCAAGAGAGCTCCAAAAAATCGCTGCTTGTCCGTCAAAGCGATTAACCGAACCCCACACATAAGGTTTATTGAGCAAGACTGCAGCATCATTTATTAAGTAGCGCGTAGCAAAGTTATCTGTTGCATCAATGATGATGTCATAGTCAGTCATAATTTCAAGAACATTTGTAGTAGTAATTCTTACTGAATACGTATTGACTGTTACCAAAGGATTGCTTTCTTGAATTTTAGTTCTTGCAACTTCAACTTTCTTCTTTCCAATATCTGACTGGCCATAAAGAATTTGTCGATGCAGATTAGTTTCATCCACTGTATCAAAATCAACTATTCCAATTGTTCCAACCCCTGCTGCTGCCAAATACATAAGAGCGGGAGAGCCAAGCCCACCGGCACCAATACACAAAACCTTTGCGTTTCCAATACGTTCTTGGCCACTTGCTTGAATCTGAGGAATCACGATCTGGCGACTATATCGACGTGTTTGTTCACCACTTAATGCTGGGCCCGGATTAACTAGCGGTGGAGTTTTCATAGGAGGTTAATTCTGCCGTATCTAGGCATGCGTTGCTACAGCTATTAGCGCAATCGCCTCTACTGCCTCTACGATTACACCAATGAGCACAATTGATACATCAAATAAGCCGCGTTTGCCTCGTGATGAGCGCCGTGCACTTTTGCTCTCAGCAGCCCTAGAGGTTTTCACTGCTGCTGGTTATCACTCTGCTGCAATGGATGAGATCGCAGATCGTGCAAATGTCAGTAAGCCAGTTTTGTATCAGCACTTCCCATCAAAGCTAGATCTTTATCTTGCAGTCCTTGATTTACATATTGACTCACTCGTTTTTGAAATTCAGAGGGCAATTGCTTCTACTCCTGATAACGCCAACCGTGTGCATGCCACAGTTGATGCATATTTCACTTTTATTGAAAAAGAGGGTGAAGCATTTAGATTGTTATTTGAAAGCGATATGAGTGTTGAACCATCAGTACGTGAGCGTTTAAATCGAATGACTTATGACTGCGCAGCTGCAGCAAGTGCCGTTATTTCAATTGATACAGGTCTTCCAAAAGAGGCTTCAATGCTCTTAGGTGTTGGAATGATTGGATATGCCCAAGTAACAGCACGTCACTGGTTAGACCGAGACAGCACATTAACGCGTGAACAGGCAGTTGAATTGGTCAACAACCTCATGTGGCGAGGAATTTCGGGATTCCCTCGCAATTAACTCCGATAGGATTACATCTATGAGCTCCACAAATAAAGAAATTTCTGGCGCCATTTAACGTGTCGAAAACTTTCGCAGAACTCCCACTTCGCCCTGAAACCATTGAGGCTTTGCATGCTCACGGCTTCATCGCACCTTTCGCCATTCAAGAAATGGTTTTGCCCATCGCACTTAGTGATGGTGACGTTATTGGCCAAGCTAAAACTGGAACTGGAAAGACTCTAGCTTTTGGTGTTCCTGTTATCGAGCGAGTGATTGCACCCAATGATTCAGAGTGGGCTGATTTTGAACACAAAGGAATGCCACAAGTCTTGATCGTCGTTCCAACGCGTGAACTATGTACACAGGTAACAAAAGACATTGAAGAGCTAGCAAGTAACCGTGGAATAAGAACGTTAGCGGTTTATGGTGGCCGAGCATTTGAACCTCAAATTGAAGCGCTCCAAGCTGGAATTGAAATCGTTGTTGGTACACCAGGTCGTTTACTTGATCTCTCGCGCCAAGGTCAACTGCGTTTAAAGCAAGTATCACGCCTAGTTTTAGATGAAGCAGATGAGATGTTAGATCTTGGTTTCTTGCCTGATGTTGAAAAGATTTTGGCTAATACTCCTAATCGCATGCAAACCATGTTGTTTTCAGCAACTATGCCTGGAGACATCATCGCTCTTGCTCGCCGCTTTATGAATCAACCAATTCATATTCGCACTCAAGATTCAGAAGATGAAGGCGCGGTTGTTACGCGCATCAAGCAGCATGTTCTGCGCGCTCATGCCATGGATAAAATTGAAATGCTGGCCCGTATTTTGCAGGCTGAAGGCCGCGGCCCAACAATGGTTTTTTGTCGCACCAAGCGCACCTGCCAAAAAACAGCTGAGGATCTTATGGAGCGCGGCTTTAAAGCAGCACCTATCCATGGAGATCTCGGACAGAGCGCTCGTGAAAAAGCTTTAGGTGATTTCAAAGCAGGTAAGTCAGATGTCCTCGTTGCAACAGATGTGGCTGCAAGAGGAATCGATATCGATGGAATTACACACGTAATTAATTATCAGTGTCCAGAAGATGAAAAGACTTATGTTCACCGTATTGGTCGCACAGCACGCGCCGGTGCACATGGAATTGCAGTCACATTCGTTGACTGGGATGAATTAGCTAGATGGAAGATGATTAATCAAGTTCTAGATCTTGGATTAGCTGAACCAGAAGAGACATATTCCTCTTCCCCGCACCTTTATGAAGTTCTAGATATTCCAGCAGGCTCCACGGGACGACTCACTAAGAGCAAGCCCGTTGTGCAACAAAAGGCTGTCACTGAAAAACGTGTAGAGAAGAAGGCTGAATCAAAGCCAAAGGTTGAGCGAACTCGCACACGAACAAAGAAGTTTAAAGAGAGTTAAGTCGTAACAAAAACGCGAATTGCATCAACCAACATCTGAACTGCAATCGCGGCAAGTAAAAGACCAGCAATACGTGCCACTAAGGTCACGCCCGCTTCTTTAATCACCTTCATAATCGTTGTTGATGCCATGAGCGCTGCTGCAATAGCAACGTGCACTGCAATAACTGCGCCAACTAAGCCCATCGCCATGCTTGGGCTATCTATTTGCTGAACGAAAATCATCGTTGCAACGATTGCGCCAGGTCCTGCTAGCAATGGGGTTCCTAGAGGCACAAGTGCAATGTTTTCATCCTTAGAATCTCCACGGCCGCTTCCCTTACCTCCGGTTAAAAGATCTAAGGAGATAAGCAAAAGTAATAGAGCTCCTGCTGCTTGTAATGCTGCGATTGAGACATTGAGATAGCTCAAAATAAAGCGGCCAAAGAGTGCAAAAATTGAAATGACAAGCAATGAAACTAAAGCAGCTTTAATTGCAAGAATTCTGCGCTCTTTTGCCGACTTGTCAGCAACTAAGGCTAAGAAAATTGGTGTGGCACCAGGTGGATCCATAATCACAAATAGAGTCACAAATGATTGGACTGCAAAAGTTAATGCGCTGGCTTTCATGCTCGTACCACCCTTCGCTTATCGGCAAGAGCTTCAAGTTTTTCCCATTGCCCTGGGCTGGTTTGAAATTCTGCAAGTAAGTTAAGTTTACCGCTTCCGTGGTAGTCGCTGGAACCAGTTATTACTAAATCCAATTCTGTGGCAATTGAGCGCAACATCGCTCTTTCCTCTGGATTTTGATCTCTATGATCAACTTCAATTCCATTTAAACCAGCATCTACTAACCCTTGAAAATCACTGGCTTTAAGAATGTGACCTCGATGCGATGCAAAAGGGTGAGCAATAACTGCAACTCCTCCAGCGCTTCGAATCATTGCAATTGCTTGAGCTGGAGTTGGGGCTGCATGGGAGACATAAAACTGAGAATCATTATTGAGCATGCCTTGAAATGCTTCATCGCGTGTAGAAATGATGCCTTTATTTACTAAGGCATCAGCTAAATGCGGACGACCAAGTGTTGCGCCATCAGGGCGCGCAGCTTCAACATCTCCCATTGAGATATCAATGCCTGCTGCCTGCATCTTCTCAACCATCTTGCGCATACGAGGCATTCGTCCATCACGAGTTTCCTCAAGCATCATTTGCATTTGCTTGTGTTCACCATCAAAGAGAAGACCAAGCATGTGAACGCTAATCCCATCTTCGGTTAAGCAAGATATTTCACTACCAAGTGCTAACGTTAAATTACCGCGCAAGCTTTCCGTTGCCTCTTGCCAGCTAGAAGTTGTGTCGTGATCAGTTATCCCAAGAACCGTTAATCCCTGAACAATTGCCTTATTAACTAGTTCACGAGGGCTATCTGTGCCATCGCTTTTATTGGTGTGAGTATGTAAATCAATCATGGAGTCAGCTCCACTGCCCCAGGTCTTGAGCGAGTAACAACTAAAACACAACCAATTAATATCAATGCAATTCCAGGCAAAATTCCAAGTGGTGGCTTTTGTCCCAGCCACCAAAAAGCCAATAGTGAACTGACTGGAACTTCGAAAAAGATAATAAGAGAAACAATTGCGGGCGATACGCGCTTAAGGGTGGCATTAAACATTGAATGGCCCAGAATCTGTGCTCCAACAATAAGACCTAAAAGAATCCACCATTCGCGCCCAGAGAAATTAAATATTGGAAAACCCATCACCAACGCCATTGGCAATGCCGTGATGGCACATACGAAATAACAGACAGATGTGTAGACAGTTGTTTCAAGGGTTCGCTGTGCGCGTGATCCAGCAATCATGTAGAGGGCGGCGAGTGCTGCAGAGACAAGTGCTGCAATGTCACCTAAAAATGCACGGAAGGAGATTTGTAGATCAATTCCTGATATCAAAAGCACGCCTGAAAAGCTAACAATCATTCCGAGCCACGCTTTCGAAGGAATATGACCACCACTTAGTTTTACGAATAAGGCAGCAAAGATTGGTTGCAATGCAACAAGGGCAGTACCGGCAGCAACACTTGTCCAGCGCATCGCAAGAAAGAATCCCACAAAGTGAATGGCCAAGATAAAGCCAGCCAAGATAGACCACTTAATACCTGTGCGATCTCTTGGATGTTTGAGAGCAAAAGGAAGTGTCAGTAGTGACCCACCGAGATTTCTCCAAAAAATCAATGTGGGAATTGGCATTGCACTCATTGCAATCAGTGGGCCTGATGTTCCAATTCCCATGATTCCAACACCGAGACGAATTAAATCTGGTTTTCCTGGAATAGTCGTGTGACTATCGCGCGAATCGCCTTGCGAAATCAATTGCTCTCCGGCGAAATACCTAAGCGAACACCCACTAGAGATTTGCTGCGCTTAACAAGAATCTCTGCAATTGCAAGAATAGCTTGTGCAGAATCTGACTCAGGTGCTGCCTGAACCAATGGAACTCCGTCATCGCCACCGGTTCGAAGTTCTGGATTAAATGCAATTTTTCCCAAAAGTGGAACATCAATGCCAACGAGTGATGATAAACGCTTAGAAGTTTCTTCACCCCCACCAGAGCCAAATAAGGCAATTTTCTCACCACATGTTGGACAGCTGTATTCAGACATGTTTTCAATAACACCAATGACGCGTTGATGAATCTGGTGCGCAATTCTTCCTGCACGCTCTGCAACCTCAGCTGCAGCAATTTGTGGTGTAGTTACAACAACAATTTCTGAGTTAGGAATAAGTTGTCCAAGCGAGATAGCTAGATCTCCGGTGCCAGGAGGTAAATCGATGAGTAAGACATCTAAATCGCCCCAGTGCGCATCTGAAAGAAGTTGTTCAAGCACACGGTGTAAGAGTGGCCCACGATAAGCAACCGGATCTGAGCGCTCTGGCTTAAACATCTCCATAGATACAACTTTTACGCCAAAGGACTCAAGTGGGATAAAGAGTTGATCAATAGCCGTTGGGCGTTGACCCATTAAGCCCATTAAGCGGGGAATTGAGTGACCATAAACATCTGCATCTAATATTCCAACGCGTAAACCTTTTTTAGCAAATGCCACACCAAGGTTTGCAGTTACAGAAGATTTACCAACGCCACCTTTACCCGATGCAATACCAATAACGCGCGTTAAAGATTCTGGTTGGGCGAAAGTAATTGTCTTTTCTCGACCCCCGCGAACAACTTTCTTAACGTGATCACGTTGTTCTTGTGACATAACTCCAAAAGCTAGTTCAACGGTTTTAACGCCTTCAACATTTTTTAGCGCTGTAGTGATATCACCGCGAAGTCGATCTTGCATTGGGCAACCAGAAATCGTTAACAAAATTTTGATACTTACATCGCCGTTGACTTCTGCTAGCTCCTCAACCATGCCAAGTTCAGTTATTGAACGATGAAGTTCAGGGTCTTGAACTGTGGTGAGTGCGTTTGTAAGTGCATCAATGAGACTCATATGAGATCTGGATCAATCTTTGCAGTTGGTCGCGCCGGCTTTGGCGCTGGAGTGTCATCTAATAATTCACCCAACTGCTTTTTAACAAAAGCCTTTGGACGTAGATCTGCAGGCTGAAGATTCTCAAAGCCGGGTCCTAAGTTCTCACGAAGTTCTGCTGTTGCTGTCTGTGACAAAGCGCGAATCTTCTTTACCCATTTCGCAGCTTCTGCGGCAGCTTTAGGAAGACGCTCTGGTCCGAGCAAAATCATTCCTAAAATAGCAAGGCCGAGGATTTCACCCGCACCGAGATCGAAGAACATGCCGAAAGCCTACCTTCTAAATAGGCCTCTAGTTATTGCCAGCTACCAACGTAACGGTGGCCGTAACCTCTTTGCCATCTCGGATGTAAGTCAGGGTGACCTTATCTCCCACATTCATAGCGCGAATGGCAACAATTAATTGCTCAGGTGAATCGATGGCCTTATCTTCGAATTTAACGATGACATCACCAGCACGAATCCCTGCTTTAGCTGCGGGTCCGCCAGGCAAAATAGATGTGCCGGAATTGGCCACAAGTGCACCCACCCCCGTGAAATTCATATCCAATGAAATTCCTAGGAATGGATATGTTGCTTTGCCCGACTTAATTAATTGATCCGCAGTTTTTCTTGCTTGATTAATAGGAATTGCGAAACCCAAACCAATAGAACCAGTTTGTGAGGAGGAACCTAGGGTTGCAATTGCAGAGTTAACACCAATGACAGCACCCGTTGCATCAACTAATGGGCCTCCGGAGTTACCTGGATTGATAGCTGCATCAGTTTGTAGTGCATTAATAAATGAGCTTCCAGATCCAGAATCTCCGGCAGTTACAGGACGATCTTTCGCACTAATAATTCCAAGCGTTACAGTTCCTGAAAGACCAAGTGGTGAGCCAATTGCAATGACTGAATCGCCAACAGCAACTTTATCGCTATCACCAAACTCAAGTGCTGGCAGATTAGTTCCACTGATTTTAATAATAGCTAAGTCATAAGAAGCATCACGGCCGATTATGGTCGCACTATAGATATCACCATTATTGAGTGTGACTCGAATAGCACCATTTCCATTACCAACTCCAGCAATAACGTGGTTATTGGTCAGAATGTAACCATTGCTATCAAAAACAAAACCTGATCCTGTTCCTCCGCGACCAGATGAATTGCGGGTATTAATCGAAACAACTGAAGGTAAAACTCTGGCGGCAATTCCTGCAACAGAATCTGGTGCCCGCTCAATTGTGCTTGAAGAACTAACTATGTTGGCAGAGTTAAAAATAGTTCCACCTGTTGCGGTAACTCCTAGAAATCCGCCGAGGCAGCTTGCAAGCAAGGCAGTGATAAAGATTTTGCCGCGCGAACTTTTGCTGGGGGCACTTGTTTCCCACCAAGGTCG
>Ga0208852_1000253_pt1 | contig 15246 bp, 15 predicted proteins | sample LakMenEpi18Jun09_FD_150711 | JGI IMG/M metagenome (GOLD analysis project Ga0208852, IMG submission 150711) | Freshwater microbial communities from Lake Mendota, WI - 18JUN2009 deep hole epilimnion ns (SPAdes) | ecosystem: Environmental > Aquatic > Freshwater > Lake > Epilimnion/Euphotic zone ...
TTTGGCAGCGGCAGATGCAGGCGACGGTTGGAGTTTTGAACAGATTCGTCTTGCTATTGCTCGTGCACAGAGTGCTCGTCGCTCGTATTGGGATTCTTTAAGAGAACTCGGTGAGGAACTGGGTGTCGATGCATTAGTTGAGGTGGCACACAGTGTGCAGATTGCTGGTGAACATGGCGGTCGAGTACGTCAGTCCTTAAGTGCTCGTGCGCAGGCTCTGCGTCAACGGAATTTGTCGCGCATCGAGCACGAGGCGGAACAACGGACAGAACGAATGGGATTACCGATGGTGGTGCTCTTCATTGGTTTCGTCCTCCTGGTTGGTTACCCGGCATTCACCGGAACTCTCGGCGCATTATGAGCCAGCACAAGATCCCACAACATAGGAAAGAAAGGGGAAACCAATGTCGATTACCCGGCAAATGTTTCAGTATTACCGCATCCGTTTGGATGCATCTCGTGAGATGGATCGCGAAAGAGGTGAGGTCAGTGCAACAACTGTTGTAATGACTGCTGCGCTGGTCGCGCTAGCAATCACCGTTGGCGCAATCATCAGTTCTCGCGTTCGTGACAAAGCGAATTCCTTGAATCTCGGCTAACTCACTTGCAACAAACAATCAACGACAAAGGTGAAACTAGCGTGCAATCAGTTTTACTGATTCCGATTGTGATGGCCCTGTTCTTCATGGCTATTCATGTGGCGACACTGTCTCGAGCATCCCATGTTGCTCAAGCAGTGTCTCTCCGTGGAGCAAATATGGCGTCGTCGTCTTTTGGCCCAAATGGAATTGCTGCTTCATTAAATGAAATGGAATCAATGGCCTTTGACCTGGGTACACATTTAGAAGAAGTGCCTCACATTTCAGTGTCAGGAAAAATGGCGACAGTGACGGTCACTGTCCGAGTGAGACCGCTCGTGCCCTTTATGTCCACTCACATAACAAGGGTTGCGTCAGTTCCACTGGAAGTTTTCATGCTGGAAGAGGATCGATGAGATGTAGCACTAATCGTGGTTCAATGACAGTAGAAGTACTTCTGCTAACACCAGCCCTCTTTATGTTTTCCTTGGTGTCAGTGTTCGCCATGCGTCTAACTGATTCTCAATCAAGGACACAAAGTGCAGCTGATGTTGCTGCACGTGTGGCGTCTCAGTCGTCGAATCGGACAATGCTTTCACGAGGATATTCAGCTGCATACGCAGATCTCTCTCGCGGTGGTCTGAAATGTAACGCTCTGACAGTAGACATCGTCCGAGCGACAGTTCGCGGAATGTCGGCGGTGACTGCCGAAGTGAAGTGCAATGTCGACCTATCCGGATTATCGCTACTTGGGCTTTCACGCCATGTGGTGGTAGCGCAGTCAATGGAAGTGATTGACGTGTATAGGAGTCGATGATGAACAGTTCAATTCAAAGGGGATCGATATCAGCCTTGGTGGTGTGTCTCGTGATCAGCGCTATCGCGGTGGTGGGTATTTCCTATGACGGCGGACGCGTTGTCAGTTCGTATGTAGAGCTTTCAGACGTAGCGCAGAACGCCGCTCGAATCGGGACCCAACATGTGGTGGGTATTCGTGAGGGAGAACCTCGGGTCAGCCGATCCGCGAGCGTTGATGCAATGGAGGCTTTTCTTCGAAATGAAGATGTAACCAGGAATTTTACAGTGAGCTCTCGCTCTGTCACCGTAATGGTCTCGCGTACTGTCCCGATGCGAGTCTTAGGCATTGTGGGAGTGCATTGGCGAACCGTGACAGTGACTCGGTCGGCTTTTCTTAGTGATAGTTGATGCGCACGGCTAAGCAACTTGCAGTTTGCGGATTTCTCTGCTCACTGCTTATTTCTACGGTAGTTGTCGCGGCATCCACTGCAACTAAAAGTCCTGCAGCGAATTTGCTAGACAAAAATGTTTCTCTCTCAGAAGTAATCCTTCTATGTTCGCTACTAGGGGCAGCGGCAGTAGTTCTATTACTTGTTGAAAATTTCTTGGTGCTATTCAATAAGAGCTCTCATTTTCGATTCATGAGGCCGTCAATCTTGTGGTTAGTGACCGGCACGGTTGTTTCATCGCCAACGATTGCTGCAACACCGCCTTCCACACCAGCACAGAGCGTTCCGGCCATTTCAATGTTGTCGCCCGCCATGTGCGTTGCATTAGTTCAGAGGATCATCCGCATTCGTCGCATGCAAGTTCTAGAGATGAAGGTTCCTCAACGAATGTCTGAAGAACATCTGAAGACACTGGAAATGATTGCACGTAGTGCGAATACCTCCAGTCCGAGTTGCGACACAAGTGAACTAGGTGAAGTGCCCACAGATGTGCAGGAGGTCTTAGAGGCCATCGGCATGACAACTGAAGATACGCCCGATCTACTTTTTCGACTGGGCAATAGCGAGCCACAGATAATTGTGCATCTCTTTGGCTATCCATTAGTACGGAACAAAGAGGGACTTACTGCAGAATTCCGCAAGAAACGGGCATTGGAATTATTGACATGGTTGTCTCTAAATCGTGACCGGGCACGAAGATCAGCTGCCCGAACTGCCATGTGGGAAATAGCCATCAATGACTCAACCTTCTCGACAGTCGTCTCGGACATGCGTCGCGGACTATCTGTACTGGGTAGCTCCATGGCCACAGATTCGTTGGTTCCGATTACATACAACGACGACATTCCATTGTCTGCAACGGTGATGAGTGATGCTGACATATTGGCGGATGCTTTGCATAGATTCCAGCAGGACGAGTCCTACGCGGATGATCTGCTGAACTGCTTGCAATGGTTGCGCGATGTGCCGTTCGCAGGGACTTCTTACTCTTGGGCAGATCTTGATGGGAGCACTACACGTTTAGTGATTCTGGGAGTTACTGCAGCAACAGAGGTGGCACGATGGGCAATTCAGCATCAAAATACAGACGCATTGACAAGTGCAGTACGTGCGGGGTTGCGGGTCATGCCAGGGAATGAGGAACTGCTTGAGTTACAGCGGTCCGCACTCGAACTCTTCAGTCATTAGGTCAATTTCATTGTGTATCGTGACCGTATGTTCGGACGCAAAGCACCAGAGATGATTTCACCAGAGCAGGCATTGGTTGGCCGTACAGACCAAACCATGCCTGTGCCTGAAGCGCACTATGTGAATGGTGCTTCACTTACTGGCCCGTGGGCAGAACACATGGACACGCTTGTTGTTGGCATGGGTTGCTTCTGGGGTGCAGAGCGCATTTTTTGGCAAACACCTGGCGTGCATTCCACCTCAGTTGGATACGCAGGTGGTTACACACCAAACCCCAGTTATGAAGAAGTGTGTTCAGGTTTTACCGGCCACACCGAAGTGCTGATGGCAGTGTTCGATACAACCGTTACTTCACTGGAAGAAATGCTGCGCGTGTTTTGGGAAAACCACGACCCCACACAAGGTATGCGCCAAGGCAATGACATGGGTACGCAATATCGCAGCGCCATTTATTACACAAGCGAAACGCAACGTGCGGCTGCCGAAGCAACTCGAGATGCATTCCAACCAAAACTAACTGCAGCCGGATACGGCACGATTACAACTGAGATTGCACCACTCGCGCACTATTACTTTGCAGAGCCATACCACCAGCAATACCTCGGCAAGAACCCAAATGGTTATTGCGGTATTGGTGGCACTGGTGTTAGTTGCCCGATAGGTGTTGTTTAGTCAACAAACTCAACTTGACCAGCATCGGTCATTTGCTGTTCTGTGGGCTTCTTATATAGAACGATCATGACGATGCCCGCAAACAAATAGATAGCGGCCATTACACGCCACGCTGTGAAATATGAAGACACCATTGTGCGAGTGACTGGTTCTTTGTTTGTCATCGCGACAAACAAGTTCTTCATTGCCGGTGCCGCAAGTGAGGTGGCAAGAGCTGCACCTAAAGCTGAACCAATTTGACGCATTGTTGTATTCAGTGCAGAGCCCATAGCGAATCGTGCTGGTGGCAAGAATGCGCTGGCAGCACTTGACAACGTGGACATGCTGCAACCAACACCAAACCCCGTAAGAATCATCCACGGCAACAAGCCGCTCACGTAATTGGGAGTGGTGCTGATGGTGTAGCTGAACATGAACGTGCCAAACGAAAGACACAGAGCGCCCAAGAGAAGAACCCTGGCGTGACCCCATTGAACTGCAAGACGTCCCATAGGAGCTGCAGCAATTGCAGCAGAGATTGGCCCCGGCGCAATTGCAAGGCCAGACATTGCTGGGCTGTAGTTCCACACTGCTTGCAACCATTGTGTGTTCAACAACCACATTCCGAGGAAACCAATTGAGAAGAACAATCCAGACAGGTTTGCTGCAACCACGAATGGCATCTTCAAAAGTGAAAGATCGAGAAGTGGGTCTACCACCGTGTTGCATCGCTGCACAAAGAGTGCAAGCAAAATGAAACCGATGACGAGCGCTCCGAGAGTGCGATTATCTCCCCAGCCCCATTCACTGCTTTGCGTAATCGCCAACGTCACTAATGCAACGCCGGGAAAGCCAAGTGCAGTTCCAATGAGGTCAACGTGCTTCGTTGCATTGAGGTCTTTGCTTTCATGCAGAATCTTCGAACCAACGATGAGTGTGAAAATACAAAATGGAACGTTGATGAAAAATAGCGCTCGCCAGTTCAGCCAACCCACCAAGACGCCACCAGCAGAAGGCCCTACTGCAGCGGCAAGGCCTCCAACAGCACCCCAGATGCCAATGGCAACTGTGCGCTTTTCAACGGGGAACTCAGGAAGTACTAATGCAAGCGACGCTGGCGTGAGTTGAGCACCACCCAGTGCTTGCACAATACGAGCAAGAACAAGGAGCAACGCATTGGGTGCAAGCCCGCACAACACGGAACCAATACTGAATAGTGCAAGACCACGCAAGAAGGAACGTTTGCGACCATTGACGTCGGCAAAACGGCCGGCAGTCAACAAGCCAGCGGCGTACGCAATGCTGTAGGCCGAGAAGACCCATGTGAGCAATGTGGGGTGACCGAGGTCTGCCTCAATGGTGCGCTGCGCAACAACAACGATGCTGGTATCGAGCGATACCAAGAATGTTGCAACTGCTGTGAGTGCCAGAACTTTGTACGCACGTGTGAGATCTGGTGCTGGAGTGGTGTTCATGAATTTCCCCTAACGAACAGGTAAACAATAGTCACCAGTTCAGGAAATCAGCGAGATGGAAGGGTTGAAGTGAAACGAGAGATGAACGACTCTCAGTAGAGATTTATTCGTTCCAACCGTTACGGCGTATGGAATCGCCGTCTTCGTCTTTTGTGCGACCACGCCACTTGATTGCCCCCGGAGTCGCAGATAGCCGAGCAACAAGGCCTTGCATAGGTGTTCCTTCGATGTTCACCACTGCTTGGCGCGCAACATAATGCGGGTCTGTCTCTATGTCTTGCATAGATAACACGGGACCAGCAGCTGCTTCTATCTCTTCAAAAATTGCAAGTGCTTCTGCTTGTGTGCGCGAAGCAAACCAGTTATCCATTTCTTGCTCGATGACTTCGCGGTTGGCAATGCGTCCTGCAAATGTTGCAAATCGATTATCACCATCGAAACCAATCAACTTCACGACTCGTGCCGCAATGGAATCGCTTGACGTAGAAATTGCAACAAACTTTCCGTCGGCACACTTGTACACACCGCGAGGCACTGTGTAGGGAAGAAGTGAACCCATGCGGGGTTGTAGCTCATTGCGTGTAAGCCACACAGTCATTAGTGGTCCGAGAATCTGAAACAAACTCTCTAACAATGAAACATCAACAACTTGACCTTGTTCTGACCACAACGCAACCATGGTGGCAAATGCAGCAACAAGACCAGTCACTTCATCAGTGAGTGCGAACGGCGGAAGCATTGGATCGCCACCAGGTACGCCAGTGATAGACGCAAGCCCGGACATTGCTTCAGCAATAGATGCAAACCCGGGGCGATGCGCGTATGGGCCATCTTGGCCAAAACCACTTACGCGCGTGATGATGAGTTTCGAGTTACGTGCATGCAACACCTCGGGCGCAAAACCTAAGCGCTCCAAAATTCCTGGGCGAAAGTTTTCTACCAATACATCTGCTTCATCAATGAGTCGAAGAAAGACTTCTCGATCGTCTTCGTTTTTCAAATCAAGCGCGACAGTGCGCTTGTTGCGATTCACAAGCCTCCACCACAGACCTTCACCATCTGCAGGGTCACGCCAACCCATGTTACGCAAACTGTCGCCACCGTCCGGGCGTTCAATCTTGATGACATCTGCACCGAAGTCGGCGAGATAGCGAGCACAGTTAGGCCCAGCAAGAACAGTGGATAGGTCGACAACGCGTAGACCAGCAAGCGCTGCTGCGGTCATCGCAACTCGATATTGAAACAGCGTTGCTCGAGTGCACCCATTGCATATGTCTCGTAGTGCACACCAAAGTCTTCATACAAGTGACGGCAACGCTCGCTCCACTGCAATGCCTCAGGTGTAGAGATGCGATGAACAATCTGCATTACTCCGCCTTCATACACACGGTATTCACCCCATGAACCAGGGAAATCTTTCACGCAACCAATCTCCACTGACGGAATACTTGACCGAGCCATCTTGCGTACACGGTGACGGTGCGTATGGCCTGCTGTATATGCAAGTACGCATGCATGACGTACTGCTAGTTCGTCTAACTGGTCACTGCTGTCTGGATGCAACCCGAAGTAGTCATCGCTGCGAGCGCCTTCTATCCACTGTTGGTGATGACCCATGATGAGAACTGGTGATGTGCTTGCAGACAGTTGCGCGTCGAGCCACTCAAATTGTTCGGGGTCTATCCGGCCAGTTGTGATGGTGGGGATTGTTGTGTCGATGAGTGCAATGGTGACACCAGGTAATTGAATCCATTGATCACCGGTGAATTCGTTCTGGCCCATGTATGCATCGTGGTTGCCTCGAGCGACAAACAGTTTGTCTCCAAAGCCATCTACATAGTGTTCGCGAAATGCGGCGAACTCATCGTCTGTGCCATTGCACGTGAGATCACCTTTTACAAGAACTGCATTGGGTTGCAGTTGCTGTATCTCTGCAATCGCACCTGAGTTCATTGTGATGGGGTACGGCTGTTCACCAGGAAGGGCACGTTGAATGGGGCCATTGAGGTTGTCGTCAACGCGACCACACTCTGTTTCGCCAAAGTGAACGTCGTTCACAGTTGCAAACACACTGAGCAATTTTCCACTTGGACGAGCCAGTGTGCGGAAATCAATTCCGTGTTCGGTGTACGCGGTGTTGGGCTCCAAGTTCTCGTGTCGAATGACGTGTGTGCCGTGATGAAAAACAGCAAGGTCGTCTGCGACTGTGGTGAGTTCAGTGCCGCTCGCCGACGACATGTTTATGCTCCTGGTCGAGTGCGACGAGAGATTGCGTCGTTAGCCCACCAACGGCCACTAAAACGCCAAGCCACATTGGGCTTGTTGTCAGTGGTGGACGCCGCCACAGGTTGTGGCCACATGAGAGTGACTGCAGCAACAATGGCGGCCGCTTCCTCTTCAGTTGGTACCGGTGAAATAGATGCAATGGAAGTATTCATCGACGAACCACCACTGAATGCGCAACCTTGTCGTGCCATGTTTGCTTCTGAGGATCCCAGATCATCCATAGGTATCCAACGAACAATGCAAGCGCAGAAACCCAACTCATCAGGATGCGCTTTGCAGCACGACCCTTACCAATGAACGCACCAGTCTCGGCGTCGAGCACGTAGATGCCTAACTTGCGGCGCAACGGTGAGCCACCTTGCGTGCCCATCCAGTACGACAACACAACTAATGAAAGGGCCATCTGAGCGAGTTGAAAAGGTACTTGCGCATCGTCACTTGCACTGGCAGCGATCACTGCCAAGGGAAGGTTGACGAGAGACACCATGATGCCGTCACAGATGTTTGCCAAAGCGCGAATCCAAAAACCTGCTTTAGGTTCGCTACCAATTCCAAAACCAACAGATGGTGTACCAGCAAAGTCGGAGGCAAATGAGTCAGTCATGATTTCCTACAGAGGCATGTTGCCGTGTTTGCGGCGTGGGAGCTCTTCGCGCTTTGTTTGCAACATGCGCAATCCGGCAACAACTTTGCGTCGTGTATCTGCTGGGTCAATCACGTCGTCAATGTAACCACGTTCGGCGGCTGCATATGGGTTTGCGTACTTCTCTGTGTATTCAGCAATCAGTTCTGCACGTCGCGCAACAGGGTCTGCTGCTTGTTGCAGTTCTCGCTTGTACACAATCTCTACTGCACCTTGTGGTCCCATAACTGCAAGTTCTGCAGTAGGCCATGCGTAAGCAAGGTCTGCGCCGATGGACTTTGAGTTCATCACCACGTACGCACCGCCATAGGCCTTACGAGTAATGATCTGAATACGTGGAACAGTTGCTTCACAGAATGCGTACAACAACTTTGCGCCATGGCGAATAATGCCTTCGTGCTCTTGGTTGACGCCTGGCAAGAAGCCAGGTACGTCTACGAAAGTAAGCAGTGGAATATTGAATGCGTCGCAGGTACGTACAAAACGTGCTGCTTTTTCAGATGATTCAATGTCGAGAACACCAGCAAACGCCATTGGCTGGTTGCCCACTACGCCGACAGTTTTTCCTTCAACACGAGAGAAACCGCACACGATGCTCTTTGCCCAATGTGGGAAATACTCAAAGAATTCACCGTCGTCTACAACTTCACGAATGACTTTCTTCATGTCGTATGGCTGGTTCGGTGATGCAGGAAGAATGTCGCGCAGTGATTCACAGAGACGATCTGGATCATCAGCAGTTTCTACAAGTGGAGCTTCTTCAAGGTTGTTTTGTGGAAGGAACGAAAGCAAGAAGCGCACATCGTCAAGACATGACTGTTCGTCATTAGATACAAATGTTGCAACACCAGATTTCGAAGCGTGGCTCATTGCGCCACCAAGTTCTTCCAATGTCACGTCTTCACCAGTAACTGTCTTTACAACGTCTGGGCCAGTAATGAACATGTGGCTTGATTCGCGCACCATGAAAATGAAGTCGGTCATTGCTGGCGAATACACAGCGCCACCAGCACATGGTCCGAGAATGACAGAAATTTGTGGAACAACACCAGAGGACTGCACGTTGCGATAAAAGATGCCGCCGTATGAAGCAAGCGAAACAACACCTTCTTGAATACGAGCACCAGCGCCGTCGTTCAAACCAATTACGGGTGCACCAACTTTGAGTGCAAGGTCCATCAACTTATGAATCTTCTCGGCGAACACTTCACCAAGCGCTCCGCCGAACACGGTGAAGTCTTGACTGAAAAGGAAAACTTTGCGACCTTCGATGGTGCCCCAACCGGTGATAACGCCGTCTGTGTATGGGCGCTCTTCTAGGCCTGCAGCATGAGCACGGTGGCGAGCCAACATGTCGAGTTCGTGGAAAGAGCCTGGGTCGCAGAGGTAGTCGATGCGCTCGCGGGCCAACAATTTTCCCTTGCCCTTGTGGCGCTCCACGGAGCGCGGGCTTCCGGCGTTGATCGCCTGCTGCTGACGGTCCCGAAGGTCGTCAATTTTGTTCTGCATCGAAGAGCCAGAGGTATCAGTCACCTGCGAAACGCTAGTGCCCATTGAGGGCTTCTGCCTATCCCGTGGGTGAAACGGGGTGAAATGCCGTTATCCGGGTGGGAGCGTAGTGACCACCGGGGCCACTGGCACCGAAGGCGCGACAGTGGGCGGCACGGTAGGAGCAATAGTTGGCGCGATGGTGGGAGCCATGGTGGGGGGCACCGTGGTCGGTGGGGTTGTGGTGGAGCCCACTTTCAATCCTTGTTGGGGAAGCGTGGTCACCGTGGTGCCGTCGGCAATCACAAATGTGGTGGTGAGTGGTTCGAGGTCTCCGGTGGTGGTGACACCTGTGATGGTGGCGGTCCACACGCCTGGTGCCTTGAAGTTCATTCCAGCTTCTTCAGTGGTGAGTGCACCACCTGGACGAGTGATGGGAACAAACAATGTGTACCCAGGGAAGTTTGGATTTTCCGGTGTGAACTTAATGGTGAAGTTTTGAATTCGTTCCGGACCAAAGAGTTCTACAAGAACTTTGTTGGCGCCAACGTTGCCTGGTGTGATGGACAACCGAACGTGAAAGTCATCCTTTCCTTCAAGGTCTTGCACGATTGCGTATTCAACAACTGGCCCACGATCACGCAACAAAATATATGGTGGCCGCATTGACAGCATCCACGATGACAATGCAAGAACAATGATGCTGATGGAAAGTTCAAGACCAACTGGTCGTTTCAAACGATAGACAACTTTTTCGTTCAGCGAGTTTGCTCGTTGCATTCCGCGCATAACGAATTGTCGAATGACTGCGCTTACAAACAGCAGTGCGCCGACGATGAGTATTTTCAAAAGTACAACTCGACCGTGACCACTATTGATGAGACTCAGACCGTCGAGACGCCACACTTGTGCAAAGCCAGTGAGAACAATGCCAATGGTGAGTGGAGTATTGCTGCGACTCCATGTGCGCAATGCGTGCACAAGATCGATGTCGCCTGGACCATGCAAAACAACCCGCCAAATAAGGGCGATTCCACCTACCCATACAGAGATCAGGGCCATGTGTGCAATAGCGAGAACAATGCCGATGATCACGGCGCGTCCCGTTGCTCTATCGAAACCGTAAGTCAACATTGTGATACTGAGAGAGCCAATGACAACAGCATTTAGTGATGGAACGAAAATACGTTCTGTAATCCACGTGAGGCTGCCTAACACTGCGATGCATACAAGTCGCAAGATAACTGCATTGCCTTCTTTGGTGCCGAACAATGGTCCCCACGAAGTAGGTGACAATGAAGATCCGATTCCAGTGGATCCTTCTTGTGCGTTCATTGCTGCAGCAACAAAATATGTAGAGACAAAGGCGAGTATTGAAATCTGTCGGAAATATTTTTCAGTAATCGGGTACTCAACTCCCTCTGGCCACATCAGACGAATGAAAACAATTCCGCCAAACAATGCAGCGACAAAAAAGAAAGCAATCCATCGGAACAATCCGAGTGGGCCACCAACACGTGGCGTGCTGGTTGCAGTCTCACCATCGGTAGGAATACTGGTGTCTGTTCCGCCAGGCGTTGTGCCTGGCACTGTGGTGGTGGCTTGAGTTTGTGCAGTGAAACTAAATGTGCCGGTGCTGGTGTCGGGCAGCGACCAACTAACAACACATTTCCCATTTGGTGGAGCTTGGGTGAGAGCAGCCGACACGGTGACTCCGTCGGCTGACAGTGCTGGTGGTCCAAGGTTCACCAATTGTGATTCACAGGAAAGCGAGAGCCCCATTTTCCCTGCGGCGTCAGCGCCTCCCAAGGGAAGTGTGAACTTCAATTGAATCTGGGTGGGGGCAAGATCAATGACTTCGCCAGCCGCTGGGCTGGAACTGGCGAGGGTGTTGTCGCCGGCTGCCGAGGCAGGCCCCGCCCCAATGGCGAGGAACGCGATGAGCGCGAGCAGGAATGTGGGTAGGCGACGCATGAGGTAAGGAAACGGTAGCCAAGGAATGACCGCCGGGGGTGTTTCACCTTCGCACACGCAGGGCGGCGATGCACCTCATTGGTAGGGTCGCTCCGATGGCTACGCAGTCCCTGTATCGACGATTCCGACCTCGGAAGTTCTCCGAGCTGTACGGGCAGGACCACGTGGTGCGTGCTTTGCGCAATGCGGTCATCAACGGCCGTGAAGGCCAGGCCTACTTATTCTCAGGCCCGCGTGGAACCGGCAAGACCACCACCGCGCGCATCTTGGCCAAGGTTCTGAACTGTGAAAACCCCGTCGAGGGTGAGCCGTGCTGTGTATGTGATTCATGCAAAGCAGTAGAAGTTGGCACCAGTTACGACGTTCTGGAACTCGACGCTGCGAGCAACAACGGTGTTCAAGAAATTCGCGACATTATTGAAGCGGCTGCTCTCACTAGCCCTGGTCGACACCGAGTGTTTATTTTGGACGAAGTGCACATGCTTACTCGCGGTGCAGAAGCTGCGTTGCTAAAGACATTGGAAGAGCCGCCGGCACAAGTGGTGTTCGTTCTTGCAACTACAGACCCACAGAAAATTTCCGAAACGATTCGTAGTCGTGTTCAGCATTTGCAGTTTCATTTACTTCCCGTTGATGAACTGGAAAAGTATGTGCGTTTTGTTATCAAAGAAGCAGAACTCACGGTTGACGATGACGCAATCAACATGGTGTTGCGTCAAGGTGCGGGTAGTGCGCGTGACACATTGTCTGCCCTGGAACTTGTCGTCTCTGGTGGGGGCGAGCCTGAAGAAGCAATGCACACTGAAGACATTGTGCGCGCCATCATTGAACGTGATCATGCAGCAGCACTTGCCGCAGTTGCTCGCGCCATGCAACAAGGTCGCGACCCACACACGTTTGCAGAAGATGTAGTGCGCACTATGCGCGACTGTTTCTTGTCGCTTATGTCTCCCGAACTAGTGCAGTTACCAGATTCACGCATTGCAGAACTCAATACGTATGCCCGTGATATGGGTGTACAACGAATTGTGCGTGTGATGGAAACTCTCGGCACCACCATGGTGGAAATGCGCCATGCACCAGATGCACGTTTGTTGTTAGAAGTAGCAGTGGTGCAATTGTCGTCACCCATTCTCGACAACAGCACAGAAAACTTGCTTGCGCGCGTGGGTCAACTTGAAGAAGCTGTCAAAGTGTTGCGTGAAAAAGGTATTGCTGCTGCAGCGCCACAAGCACCAGTGAACCCCACAACTGGCCGAGCCAAAATTGGTGGTCACGCAACTGGTGGCACCGAGCGCCCAGCCCCCGAGGCTCCAGTGCCGGCACAAGCCGCACCTGTCGAGCCAGTACCTGCAGGCGAGTCGGCAAATACTTCGGAGATTCCAGTTCCACCCGCTCAGAGTGCACCAGTCGTTACTGATGCGCCCGCAACTACTGGCGTTGATCCTGCACAAGCATGGCCACAAATTACGGATGCAATGCGCGGTATTGCCAAAGCAATCTTTAAACCAGCAGTCATTGAATCTGTTGAAGGCAAGAAGATTGTCATTCGTCTGCCAAACAACACACCAGTGAAACGCGCACAAGAACAAGTAGCCACGGTTGTTGCTGCAATTAAGCAAGTGTGTGGCACTACATATGCAGTCACTTTGGTGCAGGCAGACCCCACAAGCCCCACCGGCATGAAGCGCCCAGTCATTGCTGAAGTCGACGAGACCGAAACAAAGACAATTGATGTTGTCGTTGCTGAAGATCCGTATGCAGAGATTGATCTTTCGGAAACAATTGCTGTAGATAACGCAATCGATCCAATGCTTGAAGCACTTACCTCTTCATTTCCGCAAGGTGTCATCATGGATGAAACCCCTGCGGCGGAACCCCCTCCAGCGCCGAAGTCACCACGCGGTCGGAAATAATTCATGGCGTCTCCCTACACGCCTCCAGTTCAGTTACTGATTGATGAACTCGGTCGCTTGCCTGGCATTGGGCCACGTAGCGCGCAACGTTTAGCGCTTCACATCATTAAGTCTGACGAACACGATGTCACTCGACTTGCCCAAGCATTAGTCGACGCAAAGCAACGAGTGAAGTTTTGCTCAGTGTGTTTCAATCTCACCGATTCTGAGTTGTGCAACATCTGTTCCGACACCAAGCGCAACTCGTCCATTGTGTGTGTTGTTGAAGATTCGCGCGACGTTGTTGCCATTGAACGAACAGGCGAATTTCGTGGTCGGTATCACGTACTGCTTGGTCTGTTAGATCCGCTTCAAGGTGTGAACCCAGAACATCTCAAAGTGCGCGAGTTGTTAACACGTATCAAGCCTGAAGAAATCTCTGAAGTTGTGGTGTGCACAAGCAACAACACCGAAGGTGACATTACGGCGATGTACTTGGCTCGTTTGTTGTCGCCCGTTGGCGTAGAGGTATCTCGCTTGGCAAGCGGTCTGCCAGTAGGTGGCGATATTGAATTCGCCGACGAAGTCACGTTGGGCCGCGCGTTTGGCAATCGCCAACGCATGGAAGCCTAAGAAGTAACTTCGCCCGACTTGTGGGCCGATACTTTTTGAGCATGGTAGATACCGGTGTGGCCACTTGTTGCATACGCCGCAACACATGCAACAGCAAAAAGCATCGCACCGCCGCCACCAAATAACTCGATACCAATAAGGGCGCACGCCAACGGTGTGTTGGTTGCCCCCGCAAGAACTGCAACCGCGCCAACAATTGCAAAAACGGCAATGTTGCCCCCAACGAAACTGCCAAAAGTTGCACCGGCCAACGCACCCGTTGTGAGTAACGGAATTACTTCTCCACCGACGAAACCTGTACCGATAGTGATGGCAGTAAGTAGAAGTTTCACTTCGAAGTGACCAGATGTTGCGCCGTTCATTGCGCTCAACATGAGTGGGAAGGAAAAGCCTTGGTAATCGCGCCAGCCACATGCTGTGATGAGTACGAGCAAGATGATTCCGCCGATGAGTGGTCGAGCCGGATACCACGCAACGTGTTTCTTCATCAGGCCACGAATGAATTGAGTAAGTCGCACGAATGTCAGTGCGATGAGTCCGGCAACTAATCCGAACAATGAGATTTGCCACGCGATAGTGGGGGACCATGTCACATCTGGAATTTGTGGGTAGATGGTGTAGTTAACTCCGAGACCACGAACAACTGCGTGACCTACAAAACTCGCGACGAACGCCGGCACTAAGGCCTCGTAGCGAATACGCCCAACGCGTTGAACTTCAAGTGCGAACACTGCGCCTGCAATGGGAACTCCGGCAATGGAACCAAAACCACCAGCGATTGCTGTGATGAGCATGAGTGATCTATCTCCAGGGTTTAGACCAAGTCGCTTGCTGATGGGGTCTGTTGCTCCTGCGGCAATTTGTAACGCAGCGCCTTCACGACCTGTGGAGCCACCAGCAAGGTGAGAGATAACACTTGTCATGAATACGAGTGGAGCTATTCGAAAGGGAACCCATTCGGAATGAGAGTGGATCTCGTCGATGAGCAAATTGCTGCCGCGTTCAAGACCACGACCCAGGTAGTGATACGAGGCACCAACGATTAGGCCCGCTATTGGCAATGTCCAGATGAACCATGAATTGTCCACGCGTGTGTTGGTGGACCAGTTCAGTGACTCAATGAATGCCGCAGATAGAACGCCGGAAATAAGTCCGACCACAATTGCAAAAGCCACCCACCGTGCAACA
>Ga0208852_1000257_pt1 | contig 15045 bp, 16 predicted proteins | sample LakMenEpi18Jun09_FD_150711 | JGI IMG/M metagenome (GOLD analysis project Ga0208852, IMG submission 150711) | Freshwater microbial communities from Lake Mendota, WI - 18JUN2009 deep hole epilimnion ns (SPAdes) | ecosystem: Environmental > Aquatic > Freshwater > Lake > Epilimnion/Euphotic zone ...
GCCACCGATGATCAAGATTTTTTGCATGCTGGTAAGTCCTAAGTTTTTTATCTTTTTGCGAGAGCAACTGTGCGCTCCTTTGATTTTACTGGGTTGAAACCTTACATCTGCACTTGTTCGCATCAATGCCGGCCGCTTCTAGGCTCAAATCCCCAATTAGGTTGAAACCAGGGCCTTTAGCCAGTGAATGGGCAGCTAATGCATGCAAACACTTGACTCTGGTAGGCATTCCCCCAGCACTAATCCCAGCCAATTCCTCAACAAACTCGATAGCTTCACGTTCCTCTATATAGGACTCATGAGCCTGTTTGTAGTTCTCAGCTAGTGCCTTATCCTCAGCAAGTCTTTCAGCCAAGGTGACCATGAAGCCTTCGGCTTCTAAACCGCTTAGAGCAGCTGAGGTGTGTGGATGGGTTAGGTAGTAAAAGGTAGGGAAAGGTTCACCGTGAGCAAGTCTTGGTGAGGTTTGCACAACCATAGGCTTTCCACAAACGCATCTGGCTGCAATACCTAGGACATCTCGCATAGGTCGACCCAGCTGAGCTTGCATCTCTTGAAGATCAGCTTCGGTTGCTTGAGTTATTGGCATTATTTACTAGCTGAGGTTTTGGTTTCGGAAACTGGTTGATCTAGGCCTGCTCTAATGACCGATTGAACTAGGCCTTTGGCCCAGTCTTTCTTAGTTGTGCCAATGGTTTGGGAGAAGTCAGAGCTGTTCTTCTTTTGAGCAAGTAATGCTCCAACTGTTCCACTGGTGTCAGAAAGGTTTAGGCCATCAGCATCTAGAACTAGGTAGCTGATTTCACCAGGAACAACATAAAACAATCTGTCTCTAGCCTGAGCTCTGATGTATACCGGGTCATCCCAGCGCTTCTTCTCTTCAGTGATGTTCTCTAGGTTCTGCTTAGCTTCTTCTAGTTTTGCCTCTAGTTGAGCAATCTGTGTCTGCATCACAAAGTAATCACTCAGTCGAGGCCCGATAGAACTAACACCAAAGACAACTAGGACGATGGTTATTAAAGTCGAAGGAGTCCAAGAGAATCTGCTGGCAACTCTCTGCCTAACAGTGCCGACCTTTGTTTGAGCAGATGCTCGAACATTGACCTTCCTGTTTGGATTTCTAGTTGCCATTATTTACTTAGGCCTTGTAACGAGGGAAAGCGGCTGCTCCTGGGTAGTAAGCAGCATCTTGTAGCTCTTCTTCGATACGAAGTAACTGGTTGTATTTAGCAACTCTTTCACTTCTAGCAGGAGCACCGGTCTTGATCTGTCCAGCGTTGGTAGCAACAGCTAGGTCAGCAATGAAGGTATCTTCTGTTTCACCTGAACGGTGAGAGATGATTGCCTTCATACCTGAGCGCTGAGCAAGTGCTACTGCATCTAGAGTCTCGGTAAGAGTTCCAATCTGGTTAACCTTTACCAAGATCGCGTTACCTGCTAGTTCATCAATACCCTTCTGCAAACGAGCAGGGTTGGTTACATACAAGTCATCGCCAACAAGTTGAACCTTCTTACCCAATACAGACGTAATCTTTGTCCAACCAGCCCAGTCATCTTCAGCTAGTGGGTCTTCGATAGAAACTAGAGGGAAGTCAGCTACCAGTGTCTCGTAGTAAGCAATCATTTCATCGCCAGTTAGCTCTTTACCTTCGAAGCTGTACTTACCAGTCTTCTCATCAAAGAACTCGGTAGCTGCAACGTCCAGTGCAAGACCAAAGTGCTTACCTAGAACGAAACCAGCCTGACCAATAGCTTCTGAAATAAGTTCTAGAGCTGCACGGTTAGTCGGTAGATCAGGAGCAAAGCCACCCTCATCACCAAGACCTGTTGCTAGGTTCTTAGAGTTCAATAGGGCCTTTAGTGAGTGGTAAACCTCAGTACCAGCACGAAGTGCTTCTGAGAAAGAATCAAACCCAATTGGAACAATCATGAACTCTTGAATGTCAACACCGTTGTCAGCGTGAGATCCACCGTTGATGATGTTCATTAGTGGAACAGGAAGTGTGTAAGCGTTAGGTCCACCTAGGTAACGGTATAGCGGTTGACCAGTTGACTCTGCAGCAGCGCGAGCGTTAGCAAGAGAAACACCAAGGATTGCGTTAGCCCCAAGCTTTGACTTAGTTGCAGTTCCATCCATACGGATTAGAGCGGCATCAACAAGTCTCTGATCTAGTGAATCAAAGTCAATCAAACCAGTCTCATCGTGACCAATCTCATCAACAACAGCCTTCACTGCATTTAGAACACCTTTACCCATGTAACGCTTCTTGTCACCATCACGGGATTCGTGAGCTTCAAAAGCACCGGTTGAAGCACCTGATGGAACAGCTGCTCTACCAAATGATCCATCTGTAAGTAAAACTTCAACCTCAATAGTTGGGTTACCTCTTGAGTCAAGGATTTCTCTTGCGCCGATTGCGTCGATGATGGACATTGTTCTCCTAGTTATTTATCTCTTGAAATAAGGCCTTAGCCTCTAAAATTCACGCCTTTGGGGTTAGTTCTAAGTTTAGTTGCCGATGGCCTTAAAGCTCAGTTCGGCAGTGTCGCTACCAACAAGGGCAAACTGGCTGAAACCAGCCTCCAACATGCTATCTAGCAGGATGTTGAGCTTCTTAGGCTTTAGTTCAAGACGAACTGACTTACCTTCCGCAATGAGCTCCTTCTGGAACCTAACTGCATTCTTTATGCATTCAACACTTGAGTCTTCTAGAACTAGTAGCACTCCATTAGTAGGAGCAGTAGTAGCCACTAGGTCCACTACTCTTTCAAAGCCAATAGAAATACCAACTGCAGGAACATCTGTTCCTAGCCACTTACCCACCATGCCGTCATAGCGTCCACCGCCACCAATAGCAGAACCTTCACCTGGCATTTCAATCTCAAAGATGGTTCCGGTGTAATAACCCATGCCTCTAACAAGCGTTGGATCAAAGCGTAAACGTCCTGCATCAACCGCAGAGAACAAAGAAGACAGCACTGAAGGAACAGTTAGGTCAGCAGCTAGTAGCCAAGCATTAGCTTTATCAGCAACTGAATCCCCTAGACGCTCACGTAATTCAGTAACAACACCTGTTACTTCAATCTTGTCTAGCTTGTCCAAGGTAATAAGAGCAGAAGATCTATCAACTTCTTTCACACCAAATGAATCAAGCAAAGAAAGAAGCAGTTCTCGATGATTCACTCTTATTACTGCCTTGGATAAACCAAGAGCATCTAAAGCAGAAAGAGAAGCATTCAATAGTTCAATCTCGGCAAGAACAGAGTCATCACCAATGATGTCGATATCACACTGAACGAACTGACGGTATCTACCCTTTTGTGGTCTTTCTGCTCTCCATACTGGACCCATCTGAATAGCTTTGAACACAGTAGGTAGAGAAGATCTGTTAGTTGCATAGAACCTAGTTAGAGGAACAGTTAGATCAAAGCGAAGACCAAGATCTGCCAAGACATCAACAGATTCCAAAGACTCTAAAGCGCTATCAAGTTCAGCCCCGCGTTTCATAACCCGGTAGGCAAGCTTCTCGTTATCCCCACCCTGACCTGAGGTCAAACGATCTAGGTTCTCCAAAGCAGGTGTTTCAACCTCCTGGAACCCAAAAGAGCTATAAACACCTTTAATAACCCCTAAAACACTCTCCCGCTTAGCCTTCTCGGCAGGCAGAAAGTCCCTCATACCTCTAGGTGGGTTTATGTCTTTAGCCATGGGTCAAGTGTTTCACAAGAATTCCTAAATCTTGCGAACTAACTACTAGTCCTCAACCCCAATAACCCCAGCATCACTGGCAGAAAGTACTTCTGCTTTCCTGATGTCATCTGAGAGGTCTCTAACTGCTGTTCTTAGGGCTCTTTCAGGGTCTAGGTTGTTGGTCTTAGCTGCTTGAACTATTGCTAGGAGTAATGCTCCTAGTTGTTCTTCATCTTCTAGTTGGATGGGTGACTGGGTGTCTGCGTCTAAGAGGTTAATCTTCTGGGCCTTACCTATTACTTTGCTAGCTAGTGCTAGAGCAGGTAGTGCTGGTGGAATGCCGTCTAATACTGATGCTCTTTCAGGCTTCTCTTTTTGTTTGTGGTTATCCCAGTTGAGCATCACATCATCACCGGTGTTGGCTTTGTATTTCTCTAGTTCTTCAGGGGTGCCAAATACGTGAGGGTGTCTCCCCTCCATCTTTTCTCTAGTGAACTTAGCAACATCTTCGATGTTGAATGATTCTCCTAGAGAACCGGTTTGAGCTAGATCTGAGTGAAAGACCACTTGGTATAAAACATCACCTAGTTCTTCTAATACATCTTCTCTAGTGCCGGACTCTAAGGCATCAATAAGCTCATAGGTTTCTTCAAGAAGGTATTGAACTAGAGACTCATGGGTTTGTTCAGCATCCCAAGGACAACCTCCAGGAGATCTAAGAGTGTTAGCTGTTTGGATTAGTTTGTCTAGTTCAGTCATGGTGCTAGTTTGCCAGAGAAGTTCGTCTTGGAGGTGTTGTGAGGCTGTCGAGAAGTCGAGCATAAACAACGGGGGCTTTGTAGTGTTGGGCAATGTCTCAATCACAGCCAGAGTTTGACATTCATTTTGCTGATCCTGTGATATTTAGGAATCAAGTAGAAAGCTTGAACACCAGCCATCAAAATATTCTGCTTTGGGCACTCAAAGAAATACTTGGTCGGCAGGGGCTCGCTCTTGCTAGGTCCACCTGGATGAAATCTTTAGGCGGATCACTCTGGGAATTTCGAATTGGACCGAGTTCTAAGGCAGTTGAATCTAAAGCTGGTGTGCCACCTGGTGAAACAATGCCTCAAACGAAAGTGCTCCTTCGTGTTTTTTGTTCCTTTCAGAATCAGCAAATTATCATTCATGGTTGTTTCGACAAGCAGCGCTATGGCCCAGGAAAAAGACAGGACTCGGCTATTCGAAGAGCTCGCGAGTCCCTCTTGACATTCAAACAAGGAGAATAGATGATTACTTTTATGGAAGCACAGAAGAAGCCTGATCTCAGCGAGCACGAATTGTTTTGGGCTCCAATAATTGCTGGATGGCCTAAGGAAGTCCAGGAATACCATCAGAAATGGGAAGCCGCGATCGCCCTAAGAGACGAGCGCCAGCGATTGGGTGAAGCAGTAAAAACCAGGAGATTAGAGCTTGGTATTTCGCAAAGAAAACTTGCCAAAGTTGTAGGCATTAGCCAACGTGAGGTTTGTCATATTGAGCAAGCCAAATCTAATCCGACTTTATCTACTCAGGTAAAGATACTTTCGGCTCTTGGCCTCAAAATGGAAATATCAGCGATCTAATTTACAGCGGTGCTAATTCAGAACCGGGTTGGTTTCTAAAGATTGTGAAGATGACGACAACTATTACCAATAGGGATAAGAAAGCATAAAGCCACATTCTTTTTTTCGAATACTTATTCAACAAAAAACCGATGCCCATAAGAGCAGGTGCTGCTAGCAACAAAGCGTTGTTATGAATAGCTAGTTGTAAATCTCCAGTCAGAAGCGCTCTCGCTGATCTTGTACTTCCGCAACCTGGACATAAGAAACCTGTAAGTGAATGGATTGGACAGCGAAAGCCAAAACCAAGTGCAGAGATTGCTAGGTAGGAAACTCCAAGAGCAGCTAGCAAACCGTACTGCTTTACAAAATTGGACTTTATAACGTTCAACTAACGCTCCTTTCCTGCTCCAAGAATAACTACCAATAAGAAGTATTGTCATACAGGAACGCAAGTTCTATTTCTTGAAAGGAAAACAACATGTCAACAACTCCGGTACCTCCACAACGCGACTGGCTAACAGCAGTACTACTTAGCTGGTTCTTAGGCGTCTTAGGCGTAGACCGCTTCTACCTAGGTCAGACAGGTCTTGGTATCGCCAAGCTGCTAACCCTTGGTGGCTGTGGAGTTTGGGCTCTAATCGACTTCATCTTGATCATCATGAACAAGGTTCCAGATGCTCAGGGAAGACTACTTCTTAGAAAGTAGAAACATTTTTCAGTAAACCCCAAGCTCGAAAGGGCTTGGGGTTTTTCTTATTCCTGAGAATTAAACACCTGGGCCAGGAAAACCCAAGCCCAGTCGATAAGTTCTCTATCTTCAAGGATCTCCCCTTGAGCATCTTTAGGGGCTGACACTGAAAGCTGCTTGGCTGAGGCTAAATACCTCAGCCCTGGATAAACGTGGCTTAGTTGAATCTGTCTCGCTTCGGTAAGTTCCACCGGAGTCAATCTGAACTGGTTGCCAATCATCATCACATCTTTGAGGTTCAATCTGTTGCACTGCTGTCTAAGTTCTGTGACATCAATAAGGTTCTTCACTGACTGAGGAGATTTTCCATATCTGTCTTCTAGTTCTTGGAAGATCGCATCAAGTTGGGATCTAGTTCCTAATTCACCGCTAGCTGCAGAGAGCTTATGATAAGCCTCAAGCCTTAGTCTTTCTGAATCAACATATTCAATAGGAATATGAGCATCTATTGGAATCTCTAGTTTTAGTTCTGCTGGCGATTCATGTTTGATGCCCTTGAACTCATCAACTGCTTCACCAATCATTCTTAGGTATAAATCAAAACCAACACCTGCTATGTGACCTGATTGCTCTCCCCCGAGAAGATTTCCTGCTCCACGAATCTCTAAGTCTTTTTGGGCTACCTGCATACCTGAACCTAGTTCATTGTTAGCAGCAATAGTTGAGAGTCTGTCTAGAGCAAATGGAGATAGCGGTTTATCCGGTGAATAGAGGAAGTATGCATAGGCTCGTTCTCTAGAACGTCCCACTCTTCCTCTGATCTGGTGTAACTGGGAAAGACCAAAGTTTTCTGACCTATCAACAATCAAAGTATTTGCATTAGGAATGTCTATTCCTGCTTCAATGATGGTTGTTGAAACCAAGACGTCATACCGTCTTTCCCAGAAGTCAATAACTACCTGCTCTAGTTGGCCTTCATTCATCTGACCGTGAGCAACAGCAATCCTGGCTTCAGGCACTAGCTCTGCTAGTTGGGATGCAACCTTATCTATTGAGTCCACTCGGTTATGGACAAAGAACACTTGGCCTTCTCTAATGAGTTCTCTATGGATAGCAGCAGCTACTTGTCTTTCGTTATAAGGACCGATGTAAGTAAGGATTGGGTGGCGCTCTTCAGGAGGGGTAGCCAGAGTAGACATCTCTCTAATGCCTGTGATGGCCATCTCTAGAGTTCTAGGGATAGGGGTAGCTGACATGGAGAGAACATCAACGTTGGTCTTCATGTCTTTGAGCTTCTCTTTGTGTTCAACACCAAAGCGTTGCTCTTCATCAATGATGATTAGCCCTAGATCTCTGAACTTCACTCCTGAGGAGAGCAATCTATGTGTTCCAATAACAACATCAACTTCACCGGTTGCAAGTGCTGCAATAGTTTCTTTTGATTCCTTTGCTGATTGGAATCTAGACAGCGCTCTGACATTCACTGGGAAACCTGCAAATCTTTCAATGAAGGTTTCAACGTGTTGTCTAACTAAGAGTGTGGTTGGAACAAGAACAGCAACCTGCTTACCGTCTTGAACTGCCTTGAAGGCTGCTCTAATAGCAATCTCTGTCTTACCGTAGCCAACATCTCCAGCAACTAACCTGTCCATAGGAACAGGCCTCTCCATATCTCGCTTGATTTCTTCAACGGTGTTTAGTTGATCAGGGGTTTCAACAAATGGGAAACTATCTTCCATCTCTCTTTGCCAAGGAGTGTCAGGCAAGAATGCATAGCCTTTGGCATTCATTCTTGCTGAATAAAGTTTCACTAGGTCAATAGCAATCTTCCGAACAGCTTTTCTAGCATTGCCTTTGACCTTGGACCAGTCAGAGCCACCCATCTTAGAAAGAACAGGTGCTTCGCCGCCAACATACCTGGTTAGGAAATCTAACTGATCAGTTGGAACATAAAGAACATCTCCAGCTAGCCCTCTTTTTGATGGAGCATATTCAATGGTTAGATATTCTCTGGTGTGTTTAGATGACCCAACACCCATCTGTCTTTGCACCATCTCAACAAAGCGACCAATGCCATGAATCTCATGAACAACATAATCCCCTGCCTTGAGAGCTAGTGGATCAACAGCTTGCCCACGTTTAGCAGCAAGCTTTGGTCGCTTAGCTTGGTTATAGCCAGCACCTCTACCAAAGAAGTCACTATCGGTTAGCAAGATAAGTTTTGATTCAGTTGAAGCAAAGCCTTTTCTTATTGGTGCTTGGATCAAGATGACTTCAGTTACCTGTGCTTCAACACTGACAATTTCTTCAGGAATTTCTTCTACTACTCTTGCTGGAATCTTGGCTGTATGAAGTAACTCAGCTATGCGCTCTGCTGTTCCATGACCAGGAGATGCAATAACCACCTGCTGACCTTGAGCTAACTGGTCAGTGATGTAATCAACTGGTTCAACATCTAATCCCTTGAAGTTAGGTATCTCCAAGAGGTTCAGCTGAATCTGTTGAGTCTCATCAGCTAGGAATGCAGAGACGCTGATTAGTTGTCTATCATCTAGTGCTGTTGTGAAATCATGCAGAGTCTTGAATCCTCCAGCACTTAGATCAATAGGAGCCTCAGCTCCCTCTAACGCAGCATCCCAGGCTGCGTGTAAGAACTCTTCGTTAGTTTCAATAAGGTTGGCTGCTCTTGCCATTGACTTCTCTGGAGAAAGTAAAACAACATAGGCATCTTTGGCCATGTAGTCAGAGATCTGACCTAGTGAACCAACTAAAGCAGGAGCTAACGACTCCATGCCATCAACAGGTATTCCTTGACCTATCTTGGCAAGCATGGTTGAAAGATTAGGGAACTCATGTTCCATCTCACGAGCACGAAGGGCGACCTCAGGGGTAATGATGATTTCTCTTGCTGGATAGATAACTAGTTCATCTGGTCTGCCATCAAGAGATCTCTGATCAGCAACGCTGAACTCCCTCATCTGCTCAAGTTCATCACCGAAGAACTCAAGCCTTATGGCATGAGTTGAAGTTGTTGGGAAAATATCCAGAATGCCACCACGAACGGCAAACTCGCCACGCTTAGTAACCATGTCAACTCTTTGGTAAGCAATCTCCACTAGCTTCAAAGTCAACTCAGGAAGTAAGTACTCTCCACCCACCTTGAGTTCCAGTGGCGGATAGTCAGCTAAACCTAAAACAACCGGCTGCAGAGCAGACCTGATAGAGGCAATAACAAAGACCTGCTTGGTGTTCTTTTCTTTGTTGAGTTGATTGAGTCTATGCAGGGTCTTTAGTCTTCGACCAACAGTTTCAGCAGAAGGAGAAAGCCTCTCGTGAGGCAGGGTTTCCCAGGAGGCAAACTCTAGAACTTCAGCATCTGGGTTAGTGGTGTTTAGAAACTCAACCAGATCTTCTGCTTCTCGACCTGAGCTAACAACAACTAAACACTGCTGAGATAACTTCTTAGACTTACGCAGTTCAGCAACAGCACTCAAAATCCAAGGCTGGGCACCGGTTGGTGCAACTATCTCCACACGCTTGTTTTGTAAGGCTTTACTGACCTGAACGAATGGATATGCATCTGAAACGCGTGCGACAAGGCGCGAGCACCCCTCAGAAACTCTTATCGCGTCCATGGCATCAAGTCTATGTCTAGGCATGCACAGGTAAACTCAAAGTGTTTCTACCGCCAAAAGTAAAGGTGAGTCAATGGAGTCACAAGATTCAGGAACCACCCCTAAAGCAAGCTCCCCTAAGCGCTTTAGATCAGTGCTTATTGCTAGCACCGCTGTAGCTGCTATTGCTGTTGGCTTCTTTGCCTTCCAGATGCTAGCCAATAGCAACGCAGAGAAAATTGCAATACTTCCTACTAGTTGTGAACTTCCTCAACTTCAAGCTGACTATGGCTTGTTAGCCGAAGGTGGAGCTCCTTCTGAAGAAGGCATAGATCCGAGTACTTTTTACTGCACTGGAGATTCTGTAGGAAATTGGATGGGTGAAACCTTTATTGGTATTGGCCCACAGGTTCATTACTCAGACGTCAACTATTACACCCCTGAGATTGACAAGGACCAGGCTTGGCTTTCTTCCATCGAACAGCGTAAGAGCGGTGGCCCTTATGAGTACATTGAAACATCTTTAGATGATTACCCGCTGCTATACGACTGCTACGTACCTAACGAAGGTGATCCAGAAGTTATGACCGCAGCTTTATACGTAAATGGAATTGTCGTGGATTACTGGAATGAAGGCTGCCTAGAGCAGAACCAGAAGTATCTCCTTGAAGCTGCTTCAAGTATTGCATTAACAAATTAGAAGCAGCGCACGGGATTGGATAATTAGTTGTCGGGTCCTGAGTTGAGCAAATCCTCGATGTCATCGCCACTCATATAAGAGAATTTTGGTTTGGTCGCACTTTCAATCAGCGAGACAAGGCTCTGCCCGTGTCCCTCTTCTACTTTCTTCTCCACAAACACAAATAGATCTTCCCCCTCTACATAGCCAAGATCCGTTGCCCACATCTGAATAAGTTGGCGGTGGACATCATGGACGCATTCCCCGCCACCGTCTTTGTTGTATTCGTAGACATCTGATTCAGAATCAAAATCGATGCTGAAGTGATAGTCACCCATCTCTTTACTAACAGTGCGAATCATGGTCAAGCCTCCTAGATGAGCTGTTACTAATTTGGGGAATGGTATTTCTGTTGAGCTTCAGCTAAACCAAGGGTTGCTATTGCTTCAACCATGTCTGCTGCTATTTCAAGGGTTGTTGGTAGTTCTTCTCTTTCGGTTGAGTTGAAGTTTTGGAGAACAAAGTCTGAAGTTTCCATGCGTCCCGGTGGTCTACCAATACCAACTCTGACTCTGATGAAGTCATTACCTATGGCGCTGATGATATCTCTAAGTCCATTGTGGCCACCGTGTCCACCGGAGAATTTGATCTTTAGAGTTGCTGCATCAATGTCTAGTTCGTCATGAATGACAATTAGGTTCTCTGGCTTCATATCATAAAACTTTAGAAGGTTAGCTACTGGTCCACCTGAGGTATTCATGTATCCGAGTGATTTAGCTAGCACTAGCTTTGGTGCATCAAAGCCAACACCTAGTTTGCCTTCGGCAACTAGAGCATGAGCTTTGTGTTGTTTGTATGTTGCACTTGTTCTTTGAGCCAGAACGTCTAAGACCATCTGACCGACGTTATGCCGGTTGTGAGAATAGTCGGGCCCGGGGTTACCGAGCCCGACTATTAGATAAGTCTTAGTAGAGATAACTACTCTGCCTTAGGTGCTTCTGCTGCAGGAGCTGCTTCTTCAGCTGCACCAGCACCGGTTCCAACTACAGATGCGATTAACTCATCTGGAGCGAAGTCCAGCTTTGCACCAGCAGGAAGAACGATGTCCTTAGCGGTTACGTGGAAGCCTAGACCTTCCTTGTTGAATACAACTTCAACGTACTCAGGAATGGTGATTGCATCTACTTCTAGCTTTAGAGTCTTGTGCTCTAGATCGATAACGGTTCCTGACATTGACTCTCCAACAACGTGCACTGGAACTTCAACGTGAACTCTTTCACCCTTAACGATTTCAACAAGGTCAACATGTTCGATTACTTGAGTAACAACATCCTTAGATGCGCTCTTTACTAGAACAGTTTCCTTCTTGCCGTTTAGCTCTAGCTCGATGATTGCGTTCTTGTGACGAAGCACAAGTGCGATTTCGTGAGCTGGAAGTGTGATGTGACGTGGCTCTGAGCCGTGTCCATAGATAACAGCAGGAGTTCTACCGGCTGCTCTTGACTTACGGGCTGATCCTTTACCAAAGCTGGTACGGAATTCGCCGACTAGTTTGTTTTCTGACATGAGTTATTCCATTTCTTTAGGTGTTCAACTCAAGCGTGTTACGCGAGGAACCCTGGCCCTAAAGCCTTGACCCCGTCGATTACGGTTACGATTTGTAACCCTCGCCGTTGTTTCTACTGAAGTCTATTGGGCTTATAGCCTTATTGGCAACCTCAGGTTTAGACGTGACCGTCAAACAGGCTAGTTACGCTGTCATCGTTGAATACTGATGAGATAGCTCTAGCAATAAGAGGTGCAATAGATAGAACAGTTAGCTTGTCAAACATCTTTGATGGGTCAATTGGCAAGGTGTTGGTAACAATCACATTGTCAACATCTGCTCCAGAAAGTCTCTCCACTGCTGGATCACTGAACACTGCGTGGGTTGAAGCTACGATGATTCGCCCCGCACCGTTATCTCTAAGTGCCTTAGCAGCAGCCACGATAGTGCCTGCTGTGTCAATCATGTCGTCAACTAGAACACAGATACGACCTTCAACTTCACCAACAAGTTCGTTGACCTGAACCTGGTTTGGCTTGTTAGGGTCACGTCTCTTGTGGATGATGGCTAGCGGAGCACCAAGTCTGTCAGCCCAGATGTCAGCGACTCTTACGCGGCCTGAGTCAGGAGAAACAACGGTTAGGTTTTCTCCGCCGAAAGTTTCCTTCACATAGTCGGCTAGCAGAGGTAGTGCCCAAAGGTGATCCACAGGACCATCGAAGAAACCTTGAATCTGTGGCGAGTGAAGATCAACCGACATCAGACGGTCTGCTCCAGCTGCTTTGTATAGGTCAGCTACCAGACGAGCAGAGATAGGCTCGCGACCCTTGTGCTTCTTGTCCTGTCTTGCGTAAGGGAAGAACGGAGAAACAACTGTGATGCGCTTAGCGCTTGCTCTTTTTAGAGCATCAATCATGATTAGTTGTTCCATCAACTGGTCGTTGATAGGAGCTGAGTGAGACTGGATTACGAAAGCATCAACACCACGTACGCTCTCATCGAAGCGAACAAAGATTTCACCGTTGGCAAAGTCATAGGAAGTAGTTGGCACGATAGGAGTGTCAAGCAAGATAGCAATCTCTTGAGCAAGAGCTGGGTGAGCTCTTCCGCTAGCTAGAAGTAAACGCTTTTCTCCAGTTGCTTTCTTCGGCATTGCTACTCTCGTTTCCTAATTACTCGGTTGCTTTTTTAGCAGCATCTGCTGATGCTGTATTTGGTCTATTTGCTATTACCCACCCTGCAAGATTACGTTGCGGAGCAACGTTCATCCCTAGCGAGCCTGATTCAACATCTTTTCTTACTACTGTTCCAGCTGCTGTGTAAGAGCCGTCAGATATGGTTACTGGAGCCACGAATACGTTGTGAGAGCCTGATCTAACGTGAGAACCAATGACTGTGTGGTGCTTGTTGACACCATCGTAGTTAGCGAAGATGGTTCCAGCCCCGATGTTGGTGTGCTCACCGATGGTGGCATCGCCTACATAGCTCAAGTGTGGAATCTTAGAACCAACACCAATAACAGCATTCTTGGTTTCAACAAAGGTCCCGATCTTGCCACCAGCACCTAGGTGTGTGCCAGGTCTTAGGTAACTAAATGGACCAACAGTTGCTTCATCATCAATTACTGATCCTGCTATCTGAGATTTAGTGATGGTTACGTTTGAACCAACCTGAGTATCAGTAATAACTACCTCAGGCCCAATAGTTGAACCGCTACCAATTCTTGTAATTCCCTTTAGGTGAGTACCAGGAAGCAGGGTCACATCTTCAGCTAAAGCAGCTGTGATATCAATGAAAGTTGTTTCGGGGTGAGTAATTGTCACTCCAGCCAACATCCAGCCCTGACAGATTCTTCTGTTTAGTTCAGCGCTAACTTCTTGTAACTGGACTCTGTTGTTGACCCCTGCTACTAGCCAGTTGTCAGAAACCTCAAGAGCCTGAACTTCACTACCTGACTTTAGAATCTCAACAGCAGCATCGGTTAGGTATTTCTCCCCTGCTGCATTATGTGAACCAATAGCTGCTAGAGCGCTCTTTAGTAACTTGAAGTCAAAGACATAAACACCTGCATTGACTTCAGTGATCTCACGCTCTTCTTCTGTTGCATCGCGTTCTTCAACGATTGATCTAAATGAACCTGAGTCATCTCTAACGATTCGACCATAACCAGTTGGGTTATCAAATGTTGCAGTTAGCAGAGTTGCACCTGCACCAGTTGAAAGATGAACATCAATCATTGATTCAATGGTTTGAACATCAAGTAGTGGAACATCTCCACTGGTTACAACTACTGCTCCAGAGAAATCATCAGGGAAAGCATTTAGTGCACACTCAACAGCACGACCTGTACCTGGAATCTCATCCTGGTGAACGATCTGTGCGTTTGGGTAGAAAGCATTGATGTATGCCTCTAGCTTGTCTTTTTCATGTCTAATAACAGGAACTACTTTTTGAGCACCTAGGGCAGTTGCTGTAGCAAGTGCATGACCCAACATAGGTAGGCCAGCTATTTCATGAAGAACTTTAGGAGTTGATGAGCGCATTCTGGTGCCTTCACCAGCGGCTAGCACGATTACGGCTAAGTGCTGCTCGCTCATCTAACCTCCTTTATGTGCTTTGTTGCTGCTCCCCCAGGATTCGAACCTGGACCGAACACCTCCAAAGGGTGCCGTGCTGCCGTTACACTAGGGAGCATTGTGAACCACCTAGGCGATTAACACATGCTTAGTCTGCCAGAAGTTAGGGCTCTTTTTTCTTTAGTTAGCCATCTAGTCTGGAGCCTTGAGCCCCACCCTTGGCCGTCAAGGCAACGAAGCCCTGATCAACCAATACCTTAGACACCTCTTCAGCCTTAGCCTCAGAGTCAAACAGGGCTGCAATAGTTGGCCCGGATCCAGAGACCATAGCCCTAGTTGCCCCTAGTTCTTGAAGCTGGCCAACTAATTCACTCAGCGCAGGCATCAAAGAGAACGCTGCTGGCTCTAGGTCATTGCTCATCCTGGAACCTAGTTCCGCAACGCTTGAGAGTTTAGAGCTGTCACTGAGGTCAGTAAAGGCACTGTGTTGGCCTATTTCATCAAAGGCAGCGTAAACAGTTGGAGTTGAAAGACCTTTACTACTCGCACACAAAACCCAATTGGTTTCAAACTCCAGGTTTGCAAGAGGTGTGATCTCATCTCCGTGACCTGTACCTATAGCCATTCCTCCATAGAGACAGAATGGAACATCAGATCCTAGTTCT
>Ga0208852_1000259_pt1 | contig 14981 bp, 9 predicted proteins | sample LakMenEpi18Jun09_FD_150711 | JGI IMG/M metagenome (GOLD analysis project Ga0208852, IMG submission 150711) | Freshwater microbial communities from Lake Mendota, WI - 18JUN2009 deep hole epilimnion ns (SPAdes) | ecosystem: Environmental > Aquatic > Freshwater > Lake > Epilimnion/Euphotic zone ...
GTCTAATATATTTCCAATACCACCAAGTACACTGCCTTCTTCTCTTCGAGATGTGGTAGCGTATTGTAAAATGCGTCCTGCTAAACGACTAATAGGAAGGGTTTGAATCCAAACGGTACCAGGGCCTCTTAGCGTTGCGAAAAATAAACCTTCACCACCAAAAATGCTGTTTTTAATACCGCCTATAAACTGAATATCATATTGTACACCTGAAGTAAAGCCAACAATACATCCGGTATCAATTTTTATTAAATCACCTTCTTGTAATTGTTTTTGTACCACGTGACCGCAGGCATGTAAAAACGCCATACCATCACCTTCTAATTTTTCCATGATAAATCCTTCTCCGCCAAATAAGCCGGTACCTAATTTTCTTTGAAATTCGATGCCCACACTCACACCTTTAGCAGCGCAAAGGAATGCATCTTTCTGACAAATAATTTTATTTTGATACCTCGATAAATCAAGTGGAATAATTTTACCAGGGTACGGTGATGCAAAACTTACCGTTTTAATACCGCCTGAAGTATTGGTAAATGCTGTCATGAATAGGTTTTCGCCTACTAGTAGGCGCTTACCAGCATTCATTAATTTACCTAAAAATCCTGATTGTGCGCCGCTGCCATCACCAAATAGCGTTTCCATTTGGATACCATCTTCCATCATCATAAAAGCACCAGGTTCAGCAATTGCAGATTCGTTCGGGTCTAATTCAACCTCCACGTACTGCATTTCTTCTCCATAGATTTTGTAATCGATTTCGTGATTTTGTATCATAACATTTTATTTTAAAACCAGCTACCAACAAAGGTTTCGCCAGCGTTTTGTAATTTGTTTTTTCTTGCTTTAACTTTTATTTTTTGCTTAATCATTGCAGCGACCATTAAAAATAAGAAGATAAATGTAAATGGAGGAATACCTAAAAAGCTAATCCAAGTTCCACCAAACATTTTACGCATAGGTCTACGAAGGCGCTCTGCAATTAAATACATACTTGGTACAATAATGAGTGTCATGAAAAACGCAAATGCAAGTCCAAATATAATGGTCCAGCTAAGTGGCTTCCAAAACGCAACACTGTCACCCCCTAAAAATATATGCGGGTTTAATTCAGAAAATAAAGTGATGAAATTGATATTAAATCCAATAGCAATTGGAATAAATCCAAGTATCGCTGCTACTGCAGTAAGTAATACCGGAATAATTCTGGTTTTACCTGCTTGAATAATGGCGTCTCTGGTTTTCATACCTCTGCTTCTTAATTCATCGGCAAATTCAATGACTAGAATTCCGTTTTTAACCACAATGCCCGCAAGACCTACAATACCTAAACCTGTCATCAGGCCCGATACTTCCATACCTGTAATTGCAAAACCTAAAAACACACCAATTACACTAAATAAAATTTCACTTAAAATGATTACTGATTTACTTACCGAATTAAATTGCAACACAAGGGTAAATAAAATAAGCATGAGTGCAATTAAAAGCGCTTTACCTAAAAAGGCAACGGTTTCTGCTTGTTGTTCTCCTTCTCCGGTTTGCTTAATCGTTACAGCATCTGTTACGCCTTTAAAGTTTTCAATATGTTTTCCAATCACTTGGTTAACAGCCGTTGCATTATAGCCTTCGGTAGTTAACACATTAGAGCGTAATGTAATTAAGCGTTTTTGATTTTTGCGTTTCACACTTCCAAGTGTGCTAGTAGGATCTACTTTAACAAGTGCACTGATCGGAATATTTTTAACTGCACCGCCGGAAGCCATATCTCTAAACGATAGACGCATATTTAATAAGTCTGTTAAGCTTTTTCGCTGAACAGCATTGCTTCGCAATTGAACTTTAAATTCTTCTTTTCCTTCTTTGATTTTAGAGATTTCTTTACCAAAAAGGGCCGTTCTAATTTGCATACCAATTTGAGCTGTTGAAACACCTTCAATAAGCGCACGTTCTCTATCGATACTTAATGTAATTTCAGGATTTTTTAAATCTACATCCATTTTAAGTTCTTCTACACCTGGTACACGAATAGAATCTAAATAATTTTTTAGTGAAGAGGCTGTTTTGATCATAGCGTCAAAATCTTCACTGGCAATTTCAATATTAATGGGAGGATCGGTTGGTGGTCCACCGCTTTCTTGGTTCACACTAATTTCTGTACCAGGAATACCCTGAACCGCTTGCCTTACTTGTTCTAAGTATGGAGCCGTGCTTTTTCCATGTCTTTTTTCATATTCTACAAAAGACACTTGTATACGGCCAAGTTCACTTCTTGTAGTTCGGTCTCCACTGCTAGGATCGGCGGCATTAACGGCCACGTTACTAATGATACTTTCTACGATCGGATTGCTTTTGCCATTTTCGGTACCTAAAACTTTATTCACCCTACCTTCTAATAAACGTGTAATGGAATCGGTGTAACGTACATCAGAACCTACGGGTAATTTGAGGTACACATACAACTGGTTAGGATCTCCTTTAGGGAAAAACGTTACAGGTATTCTGCCTCCAATAATAGATCCTACAAAAATAAATAAGGAAACAAAAAAGAGTGCAATGATGCCTATGAGTAAATGAACGGGTCTCCAGCCTTTTAACGCCCATTGTAACAATGACTCATAATGATTCATAATCCAAGGAAGCGCTTTGTTTTGAAAATTATGAATTGCATCCGTAATAAAATACCTGTTTAATACAACAAGTAACATGAACGTAATTAATAGGTTTCCAAAAAATGGAGCACCAGCTATATCTAATAACAAACCAAGGCCAACAGCGATCCAAAATCCTTTCTTTTTAAAGATGGCAGACTTAGGCTCTTTACTATCTGTTTGTGGGTGATTCATAAAATCAACAGCAAATACAGGGTTCATAATAAATGCGACCACAAGCGATGCTGTAAGTGTAAATATTAGCATGGTGGGTAGGTACACCATAAACTTACCAATAATTCCGGGCCAAAACAGGAGTGGAAAAAATGGCGCAAGGGTTGTGATGGTTCCCGCTAGTACCGGTATAAAAACTTCTCCAGCGGCCATCTTTGCAGCATTGTTGACACTTAATTTCCCTTTGCCTTCTACAAATATGCGGTGCGTATTTTCAATTACTACAATGGCGTCATCCACAATAATACCAAGCCCAAATAATAGGGCAAAGAGTACAATAAAATTGAGGGTTACATGTGTTCCAACAATTAAATCCGCACCTGGTAAAAATACAAAAGCAACAAACATACTTAGTGGAACAGAAAGTGCCACAAAAAATGCATTGACAACACCCATAAAAAACATAAGTACAATGAGTACAAGAATAAACCCAATGATAATGGAGTTTACGAGTTCATTAAATGAACTTCTCGTTGAAATACTTTGATCACCCGAAATCACCGCTTTTAAATTATTCGGATAAATTTTCCCTTTACCTTCCTCCACAATCCTTTTTACACCATCCGAAGTTTCAATTAAATTTTCACCACTTCTTTTAATGATATTAAGTGTTACCACGTTTTTGCCATCTAGACGCGCATAGCTTTCACGTTCTTTAGTCGTATCCGTAACGGTAGCAATATCTTTAAGATAAATAGGCGCTCCACTGGTATTTCTAACAATGATATTTGCAATGTCACTCGCTGTTTTAAGTTGCCCCTTTATTTGCAAGGTCCTTTTCATGTTACCTACTTCTAGTAAACCACCAGAGATATCCATATTTTCTCTTTGAATGGCATAAGTGATATCATCAAAAGTAATACCAGCGCTTTGTGCACGGTAATTATCTAGATTGATTTGAAATTCTCTTTCCGGAGCACCTACAATATCTACTCTATTAATTTGAGACAGATCTTCTAGTTTATCTTTTAAGTCGTCGGCGTATTTTTTAAGACGGGGTAAATCAAAATCACCACTTAAGTTCACAGACATAATAGGCTGCTCACTCAAGCTTACCTCTAATACCGTTGGTTCTATGGTTAAGTCTTTGGGAAGATCCTGCTTGGCTTTATCTGTAGCATCCTTCACTTTTTGAAGTGCTATTTCTGTTTTAACCTCTGTATCAAATTCCACCATGATCGCCGAAAAATCTTGCTGCGAATTACTCGTAAATTTTTTAATTTTTGCACCAGTAATGCTTTTGATTTGCTTTTCGATGGGCCTTGTTACTAGGTTCTCGATATCTTTTGGTGAATTACCTACATATACAGTTTGAACATAAATGGTCGGAATTACGATGTCTGGAAATTGTTCTTTAGGCAGCGTAACAAACTGATAAATACCAGCAAGACTCACAAACAAAATCACTAAATAAATAGATGTTTTGTTTTTGATACTCCAGGTTGTAGGCCCAAACTCTTTGAATTTGGCTTTTATATTTTCTGTGAATTGCATACAATATTTTTATTCGTATTCTAATTATTTACTAGCAAGTACAATCAATTGCCCATCATACAAACTCTGAAATCCTTCTGTTATAATTTGGTCGCCTGCTTGTAAACCCGATTTGATTTCTAATTGATCTTTGTAGAATTCGCCTACTGTTACCATGCGTTTGCGTGCAATTAATTTACCCTTCTCTGCTACAGCTACCATTACGTATTTTCCAGTTTCGTCATTTTGTAAGGTATTAACTGGGATAGCAATGGCATTTGAAATGCTATAATCTAAAATTTGAACAAGTGCAATTTGATTGGGTCTCAAATCTTTATCTGCAGCCACTTTAGCTTCAATAAAAAAGCTTCTACTATTAGGGTTGATAATCTTACCAACTACAGAAATAGGCGCTTGGATACTCTTTTGTAAATCAGGAAGGTTTACGGTTAGCTTGGTTCCAGTTTTAACACGTTGGCTATAGTTTTCAGGCACTTCTGCAGTAACTTTTAGTTTTGTGGTGTTTACTATTTTAATTTGACCCGCACCAGCAAAAATCTCACCTACACGTACGTTCACGTCTTCTACCACACCGTCAACATCACTATATACATTTGTAAATTGCACTTGCTCACGACTAATTTTTACTTGCTCTTGAGCTGTTTTAAGTTGATTTTCTAATAATTCAACATTGTTTTTTGCTGATATAAGTTGTACTTCTGTTCCAATATTTTGTTCCCACAAATTCTTTTGCTTTTGATACAATGTTTTTGCAAAAGATAATTGTGTTTTTAAAGTTTCTAAACCTTGCTCGGCTGCAATTAAAGCTTGACGCTGAATAGCGTCATCTAATTTTAAAAGTAGTTTTCCTTTGGCTACTACATCGCCTCTTTTTACAAATAAACCTTTTACTTGACCACCACCACCGCGCGCAGTCACATAGGATACGCTTTCAGACTCAATTTTACCTTGCAAATCAATGAAGTGATTGAATGTTTGAGAAGCAAGCACCGCTGTTACAACAAGTTTACCGGTTGCTTGGTTAGCAGCTGCTGTATCGAGTGTAGTAATTTCTGTTTCTAGCGCACTTATTTCTTTTTTCAGTGCAGCTAATTTATTTTTTTTGTCGTTTAAACTTCCACTTTTTTCGTCTCCGGCGCATGCCAAAAACGTGACTAAAACGCTAAGAAGTGAGATTTTAATGATTGCTTGCATGGTGTATATATTTACTTATTATTTTAATTATAATTTTCCTGTTGCTTTTAAATAATCAACGCGCGCGATTATGGCATTATACATGGCGCTAATGTAATTGGTTTGCGCAGTTACTAAATCCGTTTGCGCACCCGTAATTTCCATATTGGAACCAGTTCCTATTTCATATTTCTTTTTGGTTTGCGCGTAAACAGATTCTGCTAATTGCATATTCTTTTTTTGGTTGTTGAGGGTACTAATAGCAGTTGCGAAATTCATTTTTGCTTGCGTTACTTCTGCATCAATGTTGATTCTTAAGTTTTGTAATTGATTTTCGGTTTGTTGTAGATCAATTTTAGCTTTTGCGATTCTTGCTTTTCTTGCAAAACCATCAAATATGGGTGCACTAATATTAAGCCCAATAAAACTCGTAGTAAACCAATCCCCTCCCTTAAAGAAGTCAAACTGATTTCTTTGGGCATTTTTTGTGTATGCACCAGACATGGCTATTGTTGGTAGATAGCTTAGTTGATACCTTTTAATATTGTATTCGTTTAACTTTTTACCTAAGCTTACGGCTTGAAATTCTTTTCGGTCTGTGTAGTTGTATTCTTGATTGCTCGCAATATCAGTAGTGATTTGATCTTCAGAAATTTTGTCTGTTAAAACCAGCGTGTCTTTGACAGGCATACCCATTAAGGTTTTAAGGCCTATATATCCAAGTTCAATTCCGTTTGTAGCTTTTAATTTTTCAGTTTGTAAATTGGCAATTTGTACGGCAATTTTATCGAGGTCCAATTTTTCTATAAATCCATTTTTGTATAACTCTTTGGAGTCGTGCTCTAATTTTTTAAGTCTATCAATATTTGCATCTAGTAGTCCAATTTGAGTTTTACTTACAACCAGTTGATAATAAATTTTATGGATATTGGTTTTAATCATCTCCTCGGTTACTTCTGCTGATTTTTGCTGAAGTGAAATAGTGGTTCTGCGCGCTTGAAGTGCTACAAATACTTGACCATCAAATAGTAGTTGCTGTAATTGTAAGCTTCCATTTACATTGTAGTTGGTACCAAATCTAACGGGAATAAACGTTCCTGCAGTACCTCCAAAAATTTCACCTGGAAGTAGAGAAACAGGAAGTTGTAAATAATTGACACCGCCAAGTGTTGCGTTTACACTAGGTAACGCAGAAGCTGTCACTTCTTTATTAATGGCTTCTTGGCTTTTAATAGCCAGCAATGCATTTTTTACTTGAAGGTTATTTTTGTATGCATAATCGACGCATTGTGTAATGCTAAATTCATTTTTTGTTTGTGCAGTGGTCTCGTTTACAAACGCTATCAGCGTTAGAATAAGACTGGCTACCAGCATCCTTTTCGTGTTCATTTTCATTTATTTTAGTCTTTCTTGCTTATATGTTTCGATTATTTTTAAACCAGCTTGTGTAGACATGCCGTGTAAAAAATTATCGGTTGTTTCGCTGATTATTTGAATGGGCGTAAATTTGTTGGAAGGAAAATGTTCAAAGTCAAACATTAAAAACATGTTGGCGAGTCTATATCTGGTGAGTACATCAACATCAATGTCAGCTCTATACAATCCTTCTTGTTTACCTCTTTCAATATTTGCTTTTGTGATGTCATAAAAGAAGGTGTTTTTGTGTGTTTTAAATTTTTCAAAAGCAGTACTATGGTATTTTTGTAAGTCAAACATCACGGATGGGTTCATGTGTTTGAGCATTTCTTGCACTGTATCGAGGGCCAAAAAAATTTCATGAATCGCATTTTCGCTAATGGCCGCATACTTGCTAAACTCATCTTGGTGCATTTCAATTTCAATATTGATCACACCTTCTACGAGTGCATCTTTATCTTTAAAGTACTGATAGATGGTTTTTTTGCTCATACCTAAGTGGTTGGCAATTTCATCCATACTCACACTTCTAATGCCATATAGCATAAAAAGCTCATGTGATTTGGTTAAGATTCTTATTTGCGTTTCCATTTTCTGATTGAGGGCGCAAAACTATGGAAACTTTTTATGTAATCAAAGTTTCCATTGAAAAATAAACCGTAATTTTGATAAACGGTAGTTTGCGCCAACTATCCATTAACTTGCACCCAAATTTCAAGCATGAACACCAGTTATAAGGAGCTTAAAGCTAAGATTACGCTCAAGCGCTTGATCCAATTTTTTTTTCAGGGTCTTATCGTTTTAGCCCCAATAGCAGTTACCATATGGGTTGTGCTTGGTTTATTTCAATGGGTGGATGGTTTTTTGCCAAATTTAATTAATACATTGTTTCCCAGTGCTTTAGACAAAAATTTAGACGGTTCCTTACGTAAGATTCCTGGGTTGGGTTTTGTTGTTGTGGTTGTATTGGTGCTATTTGTAGGCTGGCTCTCCTCTTTATTTGTAGTTGAAAAGTTAGTATCGGTTTTTGATACTGTGCTTGAAAAAACGCCTGGCATTAAATTTATTTATTCGTCCGTTAAAGACTTTTTAGAAGCTTTTGCTGGTAATAAAAAGAAATTTGACAAACCTGTGCTCGTTAATGTTGATGCATCCGGTGTTTGGCGAATTGGCTTTATCACCCAGCCTTCCAATACAGAGTTTGGGTTACCAGAACATGTTACAGTGTACGTGCCCCACTCTTATGCGATCTCAGGGATTACGTATATCGTTCCAAAAACAAATATTAAAATATTAGATAATGTATCTGCAGTAGATGCGATGAAATATACCGTTTCGGGTGGCGTAACGGATGTTCATGACGATAGCATTATCCCTGATCTTAATGAAAATGAAACTGCATAATTTTAATTCTGGACCTTCTATTTTACCTCCCGTTGTGATGCAAAAAGCAGCGGAAGCGATCATGGATTTTGAGGGCTCTGGTTTATCTATTTTAGAAATTGGACACCGTACTTCATTGTTTCAAGATGTAATGCATGAAGCGGTACAATCTGTAAAATCACTGATGAAAATTGGTGAGGATTATGAAGTTTTGTTTTTACATGGCGGGGCCACTACGCAGTTTATGCAAGTGCCCATGAATTTACTCGATACACATGAAACAGCAGCCTATTGTGACAATGGTATATGGGGAAATAAAGCCATCAAAGAAGCAGCTCATTTTGGAAATGTGCAAGTGGTAACGGATAGTTCTACTAACAATCATACCCGCATAGATAAAAATTTTATAGTTGATCCTTCCTATAAATATTTACATTTTACCACAAATAATACGGTAGAAGGAACACAGTGGCATACGCTTCCAAACACAAGCGTGCCGCTCGTTGCAGACATGAGTAGTGATATCTTTTATGCCCCAATAAACTTTAATCAGTTTTCACTGATATATGCTGGTGCACAAAAAAATATGGGTGCTGCGGGTGTAAATATGGTGGTTGTAAAAAAAGATTTATTAGGAAAAATTTCTAGAAAAATTCCTACTATCATGGATTATCAAAAACATATTACAGCTGGTTCACTCATGAATACACCACCTGTTTTTGCAATCTATGTAAGTTTATTAACGCTCCGTTGGATCATTGAAGAAGGTGGCCTAGCGGAAATGAAATTACGCAATACCGCTAAATCAAATTTATTATACCAAACCATCGATTCATTACCTATTTTTGAAGCACGTGTTGCTAAAGAAGATAGAAGCCTAATGAACGCTGTATTCTTTTTAAAAGATCAAAGTTTAGAAGACAAATTTTTAAGTCTTTGTAAAGCAGAAGGTATGGTTGGGGTTAAAGGATATAGGACCGTAGGGGGTGTACGTGTAAGTATGTACAATGCCATGCCCCTATCAAGTGTTCAAATATTTTGTGACCTCATGAAACATTTTGCTTCTAAACATGGTTAAATTTTTTTATAAAATTTTATTACTGATTTTCTTGGTTGGCTCGTTTAACGTTACGGCCAATGCACAGCAAACTGTTGTTACGGGTATAGTTACAGATTTAAATAGCGGCAATCCAATCCCTTATGCAACCATTGTTTTTAAAGGCGGTCGAGGAACAGTAACAGATAGTGCTGGAAAATTCAAGCTTGTTGGCACCAATCAAATTGGAAGCATCAAAATTTCTTATGTAGGCTACAAAACGATTACTAAAAATATTCAAATAGGTAAATCGCAAGTTGTAAATATTATTATGGAAGTAGATCCACTTCTTTCTAATAACGTTACCGTTTCTACCAACAAGCGCGCTCCGTATAAAAATAAAAATAACCCAGCCGTAGATCTTATTAAAAGAGTGATTGCAAATAAGTCACTTAATCGACCGGATAGTTACGATTATATCCAGTATGAAGAATATGATAAGATTGAATTATCGCTCAGTAAAATCCCCGAAAAAATTACCAATAGCAAACTGCTAAAAAAATATCAGTTTTTATTTGACAATCGTGATACTCAAAAAATAACCGGTAAAACGCTTATTCCAATTTATTTAGAGGAGCGTTTGTCTAATCATTATTTTAGAAAATCTCCAGAAAAAACAAAAGATGTTATACTTGCTCAAAAGCGTGTAAACTTTGGAGATTACGTAGATAATGATGGCGTGAGCACCTATTTAAATAGGCTCGTAATGGATATTAATATTTATGAAAACAATATCCCTTTATTCACCCACGAATTTTTAAGTCCCATTGCAGATGTGGCCCCTACATTTTACATGTATTATATTAGGGATACCATAACAGATGCGAATGGGTTAAAATTAGTGAAGCTCTATTTTACGCCACGTAATACCAACGATTTATTGTTTAGAGGCACCATGTACATTACACTTGATGGTAATTATGGTGTTCAAAAAATGACCATGTTTATTTCTAAAAACGCAAACGTTAATTTTGTTAGAGAATTAAATATTGATTTAGATTTTGAACAAGGCAATGATAGTAGATATCATTTAATAAAAAGCACTGCATTTACAGAAGCAGCTTTAACAAAAAATAGTAAGGGCGGTGTATTTGGTGGTCGAACTGTTTCTTATAAAAATTACACCATTAATAAAGCGTTACCAGATTCGGTCTATTCAGGACCTTCGATGGTAGTTAATGCGGATGCTGCAGCTTACAACGAATCATTTTGGAATGCGAGTAGGCATGACACATTAACAAAAGCAGAATCTAAAGTTTATAGCAATATTGATAGTCTCGAAAAAATGCCGTCCTTTAGAAGAACGATGGCCGTTGTCACACTTTTAGTGGCTGGGTATACAGCCATTGGCCCTATTGATATGGGTCCTGCTGCCACTTTTTATAGTTTTAATCCCGTAGAAGGATTTAGGCTTAGGTTGGGTGGGCGCACTACACCAAAATTAAGCAAGCGCGTTTATTTTGAAGGCTATGGAGCGTATGGCTTTAAAGATGAAAGGTGGAAATATTTTGGTGGTGTAACATACTCACTCAACAATCAAACGATTTATGCATTCCCGATGCATTTTGTGCGCGCGAGTTATCAAAAAGAAACTAAAATACCAGGGCAAGATTTGGAGTTTGTGTCGGAAGACAATATTTTACTTTCATTAAAAAGAGGGCTCAACGATAAGTGGACCTACAATAAGTATTTGAGAATAGACTATGTACATGAATTACCTAGTAGGTTATCTTATACCATTGGTTTTAGAAATTGGAGACATGAAGCAGCGGGTGGACTTATATATGAAACAGTAAAAAATGGACAAACAGTCGTTGTTCCGGAGATTAATACATCTGAAATAACAGGACAAATTAGATGGGCTCCTCACGAACAGTTTTTTCAAGGAAAAGTATATCGAATTGCAATGGTCAATAAATATCCTATTCTTACCCTTAATTACACAGCTGGTTTAAAAGGGGTGATGGGTAGTAATTATAATTACCAAAAACTAAGTTTCACTTTTGATAAACGTTTTTATTTATCTCAACTTGGATTTACTGACATCAATTTTGAAGCCGGGTATATGGTTGGAAAAATTCCGTATCCGTTATTAAGTATTCCGCGTGCCAACCAAACATACGCCTACCAATTAAATTCTTATAATCTTATGAATTTCCAAGAGTTTGTAAGTGATAGGTACACGTCTTTATTTGTTGAACATTATTTTAACGGATTGATATTTAACCGAATTCCTTTATTCAAAAAACTAAAACTCCGAGAGCAATTAGCGGCTAGGGTTATTTATGGAAGTTTACGAGATGAAAATGATCCTTCAAAAAATCCTGATCTAATTGCATTTCAAAATCTGAATGGTGCTGTTACAAGTTTTAGCCTTAATCAAGGACCCTATTTTGAAGGCAGTGTGGGCATTGGCAATATTTTTAAGTTTTTGCGCGTAGACCTTGTTAAAAGGTTTACCTATACCAATAATCCTTATATCACCAAACTGGGTATTCGTACAAGATTTAGATTTGATTTTTAATGAAGGGACAGGTCAATAACATACTTAAAATTATTGTAGTTGCAGCTATGATCTTTCATAGTTCAAATACAAACGCAGCTGCTGTTATAGATTCCTTTCCAGTACCTAAAACAGGCCCTAAACAACTTTTTTATTTGCAAAGATCCACTAATAGCAATACCATCATTTGCGATCTTAATACCGATGCTAAGGGTCAAGTAATCAAAGACAATCCCGTTCATGTATATTGGATCAGGTATGATGAGGGCGGTGAAAAAAAAGAGCTGAGCTATATTCAGCAAACTTTTGCTTACGGAATTAAGCATGAGTTAATGTCAAGTGGCGTTTATAAACTTCATTTTGTTTCTTACAAAAAACAAGTCTTTTATTTAAAGCGTTCTCCAAAAGACAATCAGTATAAAGTTTATTTTATCCTAAATAACAAAGAGTATCTTTTGCAAAAATTATATGTACGAATTGATGGTGGTACATTTTGGGTGCCCAATGTAGTTTATATGGAACTCATTGGTAAAGATGAATATTCTGGCACTCCATTTTCATATAAATTCAAGCCTTAATTCACGAGAATTGCCGATATTTGAATCATGGCAATCATTCAACCTTTTAAGGCTTTGCGTCCGCAGCCTCAACTAGCTAAACAAGTAGCTAGCCGTCCTTACGATGTATTAAATAGTGCAGAAGCAAAAAAAGAAGCAGCAGATAATTCGGCGTCTTTTTTACACATTACAAAAAGTGAAATTGATTTACCAGAATCGTTAGATATTCATGACGCCCAGGTGTACGAACAAGCCAAAGAAAATTTAACAGCATTTATAAAACGCGATGTACTTTTTAGAGAATCTAAAGACTGCTATTACATTTATCAATTAATCATGCATGGTAGGTCTCAAACTGGACTTGTATGTGTAAGTAGTGTGGATGATTATGAAAATGATATTATCAAAAAGCACGAATTTACAAGGCCTGAAAAAGAACTAGACCGCATCAATCATATCAAAACATCGGGCGCTCAAACGGGTAATGTGTTTTTAGCTTACCGCAATAATATTGGGTTAGATGCACTTATTGAAAACTGGAAGAAAACAAAAACCGCGGTGTATGATTTTGTAGCTGATGATGAGATCCAGCATACGATTTGGGTAGTCAATGATGAATTGACCATTCAAAATATTTCTTCAATATTTGAAAACGAAATTCCTTGTACCTATATCGCAGATGGCCATCATAGGGCTGCTTCTGCTGCGAAAGTACGTGCTGCTTTAGGCACTAATGCCAGCAAAAATGCAGATTATTTTTTAACCACTTTATTTCCTTCCAATCAGTTATACATCATGGATTATAACCGTGTGGTAAAGGATTTAAATGGATTAACACCTGCTGCTTTTATTGAAGCAGTATCGTTAAAATTTAATGTTGAGCAGTTATCAAAAGAGCCATTTAAGCCACAAGCGCTTCATGAAATGGGTATGTATTTAAATGGTAGCTGGTATAAGCTCACCTCAAAGCCTGGTACTTTTACTGAAGATCCAATTGGTATTTTAGATGTAACAATTTTACAAAATAATATTTTGGATGGCATATTAGGTATTGTAGATCCGCGTACCGATTCTCGTGTAGATTTTGTAGGTGGTATTAGAGGGCTTCAAGTACTCGCCGATAGGGTAAATACTGGTCAATTTGCAGCAGCATTTAGTTTGTATGCTGTTACTATCGATCAGTTATTTGCGATTGCAGATGCTGGAAATGTGATGCCTCCAAAAAGCACTTGGTTTGAGCCTAAATTAAGAGATGGTTTATTAACACATCTTATTTACGAATAGTTTAAATCCATGCCATGCATATGAAACGACTGTTTGATTGCCTCGATCACCAGCTAGCTCATTTTCCCAAACAGGACATGCTTGCTGCTAAAGAAAAAGGTCTTTGGAATACATATAGTACAACTGCTGTTGCTAGTACCGTAGATGCCTTAAGTGCCGGATTATTATCACTGGGAGTGAGTGGTCATGGCTTTACCCCAGAATCTAGTGACAAAATTGCTATCATGAGTAGCAATAGGCCTGAGTGGGTCTTTACTGATCTAGCTTGCCAACAAATTGGTGCTATTTTAGTACCCTTATATCCAACAACCAACCCTATCGAAGTAGAATTTATTTTAAATGATGCAGCGGTTGGGTATGTTTTTGTTAGCAACTTCGAGTTGTATGAAAAAGTAAAATCAGTTGCTTCAAAAGTACCATCTATTAAAGGCATTTTTACATTTGATGTTATAGAAGGTGCGGTGCACTGGACTTCACTTACAAATGCCGCAACACCGGACCTACTAGATCAAGTAGCAAGTATTAAAAAAACAATTCCGGTTACTCAGTTAGCAACTATCATTTATACATCCGGTACAACGGGTGTTCCTAAAGGTGTGATGCTGAGTCATCAAAATATTTATAGCAATGTGATGTTTTCAAAAGAGAGTTTTCCTTTTGAAGACGCGCCAGAATCTAAAGTGCTTAGCTTTTTACCGCTCAATCATATTTTTGAAAAAATGGTTACGTACATTTATTTGTATAGTGGCATTTCTATTTATTACGCCGAAAGCCTTGATACCATTGGTGATAATTTAAAAGAAATTAAACCAGATGGTTTTACAACCGTACCGCGCCTGCTCGAAAAAGTATTTGAAAAAATAATGGCCAAAGGCGCCGAACAAACAGGCATCAAGAAAAAATTATTTTTTTGGGCAGTGGCGCTTGGTGAAAAGTATGATAACATACAAAGTGGTGGATTTTGGTATAACCTACAATTAGCCATTGCCAACAAAATCATTTTTACAAAGTGGCGTGAGGCCCTTGGAGGTAACGTTTCTTTTATTGTTACGGGTGGTGCAGCTTGTCAGGTAAAATTGCTCCGCATTTTTAATGCAGCTAAAATACCTGTATTTGAAGGCTATGGTCCAACCGAAAATAGTCCAGTAATAAGTGTGAACCGAAAAGCCAAAGGCGGAACAAAGTTTGGA
>Ga0208852_1000266_pt1 | contig 14693 bp, 14 predicted proteins | sample LakMenEpi18Jun09_FD_150711 | JGI IMG/M metagenome (GOLD analysis project Ga0208852, IMG submission 150711) | Freshwater microbial communities from Lake Mendota, WI - 18JUN2009 deep hole epilimnion ns (SPAdes) | ecosystem: Environmental > Aquatic > Freshwater > Lake > Epilimnion/Euphotic zone ...
GTGGTGGAAGGTCCGACACTGGTAGAAGAAGCTTTCGCCGCCGGTATGTCGTTCATCGACCAATACGTTCGCGAGGATTACGACGGGTATGAAGCACCAGGTGTGATTACTCATGAACTCGACTCAAAGACTTTTAACTCTGTGAGCGACACAGAATCCCCTCGTGGAATCATGGCTGTGTGCACCATGCCGCCGCCAGATGATTTTTCTTTCGTAGCGTCAGATTGGCTACTTGTTCTCGACGAAGTCTCTGACCCTGGCAACCTCGGCACTCTGGTGCGCAGTGCAGAAGCGGCCGGGGCTAGCGGTGTCGTTCTTGTTGGTTCCACTGTGGACCCATGGTCACCTAAAGTGTTGCGCGCTTCAGCAGGCGCAATGTTTCATGTGCGTATCTGGAGCGTCGATTCACTCGAAGATTTGCGCGATGCCGGAGTTCGCCTACTTGGCACCACTTCGCATGAGGCCGTGACCGACGCTGTCTCTGTGTACGAAGCGGACCTATCAGGTTGTATCGGCATAGTGCTGGGTAACGAGTCTCGTGGGTTAGACCCTCATGCACCGGTTGACTCTTGGATCACCATTCCACAACAAGGCCGTTCGGAAAGCCTGAACGTTGCGATGGCTGGCACAGTTGTTGCCATGCATGTAGCCCATGTGCGCCGTTAATGCTCCCGTTTGTGCCACTGCTCGGGGAGTAGCGTTTTAACGTCATGGCATCTTCGACTACTCCTGAGCACCAGCAACTTGCGCAAGCCGTCAATGATGGTGTGGCAGCAATCAATGCCGCATCAACTACCGAAGAATTGCGAACAGTTGTCAGTGCGCTCACGGGCAAAAAAGGTGCAATCTCCACCATTAAGTCTTCGTTGGGAAAAGTGTCCGATGTTGATATTCGCAAAGAGTTGGGTCAGTTAGTTAATGAAGCGCTCACCTCGCTTCAATCAATAGCGGATTCTCGCTCACAACAACTTCGCGCGGGCGAGTTTGCCTCTGTTATCGAATCTGATCGAGTCGACATCACAGAAGTGGCGATGTCTGCCCGCGCGACACAACGGCGTGGGCGCTTACACCTTGTAACGCAAGCAACCGAACGGCTTGAAGATGTGTTTATAGGCCTCGGGTTTCAAATTGCTGAAGGCCCTGAAGTGGAAACCGACTTCTATAACTTTGAAGCACTCAACATGCCGCCGTCGCATCCTGCGCGAAGCATGTGGGACACGTTGTTTGTTGAATCAGACGAACCAGGAAGTGTTGTGCTGCGTACACACACGTCACCAGTTCAGATTCGTGTGATGCAAGAGTGGCCACCGCCTATCTATGCGATTATGCCTGGTCGCGTTTTTCGCAAAGAGACTCCCGACGCAACTCACATGCCTGTGTTCCATCAGATTGAAGGGCTTGTTATTGACCGCGGCATTACGTTCGCAGATTTAGCAGGCACAATCGAGTCGTTTACAAAAGCATTCTTTGGTGAAGGTTTCACTTCTCGTCTGCGTCCTTCGTACTTTCCCTTCACTGAACCGAGTGCCGAGTTTGATATTCGTCGTCCCGATGGCTCTTGGATTGAATTGGGTGGCTGCGGAATGGTGCACCCACACGTTCTTCGTGCTGGTGGTTTAGACCCAGCCGAGTGGAGTGGCTTTGCTTTTGGATTCGGCATTGACCGTATGGCCAAAGAGCGCCATGGTGTGAATGACCTGCGAGATATGTATTCCGATGATGTGCGCTTCACGGAGCAGTTTTCATGAAGATCTTGCTTTCCATACTGCGTGAGATGGCCGACATTCCGTCGGACCCGGAAGCAGTTTCGCTCGCGCTGAACTCGCTAGGTCTCGCCGTTGAAGAAATGGTGATAGTGGGTACGCCAATTCAAGGTGTAGTCACTGCGCGCATTAATCGCATGGAGAAGCATCCCGATGCTGCAAAGGTCACCCGATGCTTTGTTGATGCTGGAGATGGTGTTGAGCGTCATGTGTGGTGTGGTGCCACCAACATGAGTGAAGGCGATGTGGTTCCACTTGCAACACTTGGAACCACAATGCCAAATGGCATGAATATCGCACGTCGAGGCATCTTGGGTATTGATTCTGAAGGCATGTTGTGCTCTGAAGTAGAACTGGGTCTCAGCGATGAATCATCTGGGCTTCTTATTCTTCCTAAGGACACACCGTTGGGTGTTAGTCCATTCGAGGCGCTTGGCATTGAGCACGACGTTGTGTTTGATCTTGATCTCACACGCAATCGCGCCGACTGTTGGGGCCATCTCGGGGTGGCTCGCGACTTAGCTGCTCACTTTGGTGTGACGCTACGCGGACCACGTGTAGAGGCAGTCACTTCTGGTGCTGCATCCTCTTTGCCAGTTGAAATTATTGCCGAAGAAAACTGCGCGTCATTCTCGATTACTCATATCAGTGGAGTCACGGTAGGTGAGTCGCCTAGGTGGGTGGCGCAGCGTCTTGCTCATCTTGGTATGCGTTCAATCAACAATGTGGTCGACGCATCGAACTTGGTGATGCTCGAGACCAATCAGCCGAACCATGCATATGACGCGTCGGTTGTTGCATCCTTTCGCATCAGGCTTGCTCATAGTGGGGAAACTCTTGTCACTCTCGACGGGCAAACTCGCCAATTGCACACGGAAGACTTGTTGATCTGTAATGCGTCTGACGATTCCGGCGTTGGACTTGCTGGCGTGATGGGAGATCTTCATTCAGAGATTGCCCCAACCACCACAGAGCTCGCACTCGAGAGTGCATGGTTCTCGCCAGACCCCATTCGCTACTCGGCTCAACGTCATGGTCTGAGGTCTGAAGCATCTGTTCGTTTTGAACGTGGCACTGACCCAAACGGTTGGTCGCTTGCTGCTGAACGTTTCGTGACCATCTTGAAGGAAACGTGTCCGACTGTGGTGTTGCATGCAAGCCCAACAGTGGTGACCACGCCGTATTGCCCACAGCCCGTCCCTGTGGATGTGTCGGCGTCTTCTGTTGAACGGTTGCTCGGAGTTCGCATTGAAGTAGCACGTATCGCTGAAATTCTCTCTTCGATTGGTTTTGACTCTCGCATTGATGGCGACTCTGTGAAGTGTGTGGTTCCTACCTGGCGCCCTGACTGCGCACAAGAGGTTGACCTCATTGAAGAAGTGGCGCGTCACTTTGGTTTCGACAACATTGGGAAAACCATTCCCAACTCAACCGTGCACGGACGCTTGTCCAGCATGCAGCAACGTCGTCGTGCATTGCGTCGCGTCCTTGTTGGTCTCGGTCTAGACGAAGCAATGCCGTCACCGTTCCTTGCAGCAGGCGACCTGTCTCGAATTGGTCTTTCTGAAGACAATGTGTTGCATCTTGCAAATCCATTAGTTGCTGATGAATCCATTTTGCGAACATCGTTACGGCCTGGACTCCTGCGTTCGTTGAAGTACAACCAGTCACACCGTGCCCCCAAGATTGGTATTTGGGAAATTGGTCATGTATATCCCAAGTCTGCCCAACAGTTGCCAGACGAGTCAGAACAATTGGCAATTCTTGTTGCCGGTGGCGATGTCGAAACCTCACTGATGCAGTGGAATGCAATCTGCGATGCATTATCTGTTGGTGCCCAGTTAGATCAGTCTCGTGTCCCAGCAGGTCTTCATGCCACTCGCTCTGCGTCTTTAACTCGCGGCAAGAAGATCGTCGGAGTTGTCGGTGAAATAGATCTCGTGGTGCTCGACGCTTTGGGTATTGAAGGCCGCGTCAGTGTTTTAGAGATTGATTTGTCTGTCATCTTGAATGAAGAACCGAAGCCTGTGCAAGCACGCGATATCAACCGTTTCCCATCCAGTGATATCGACCTCGCATTTGTTCTGTCTGATGAAGTTCCTGCTGTCAACTTGCAACGTGCATTACGTCAGGCTGCTGGCAAGCGTCTCGTACGAATCGACTTGTTCGACGTGTACCGAGGTAAGGGCGTTGCAGAAGGTTCACGTAGTTTGGCATTCCGTTTGCGTTTGCAAGAACCTGAAGGCACGTTGACTGATTCAATCCTCGCTGAGGTGCAACAGGCATGTGTTGCTGCTGGCGAAAAAATTGGCGCGGCTATTCGCGCGTAAGAATTAGTTCTGATGCGGGTCAGTGGGAAATTGTCCGTATCGCGATAATTCGCCCACTTGTCGAGCAAGCACTCGGTTCCACAAAGTCTCTGGGTCGGAAGTGAAATGGTCTCCCTCTACAGACGGAACTACAAACCATCCCTCGTTACGAATCTCGTCTGACAACTGTTGTGCATTCCATCCTGAGTAACCACGAAAAACACGATGTGGTCCTTCAATGTGCACGGGACTCGTTGTCTCGATGTCTATCGATGTCACTGCGTTTGATGAAGAGGCGAGTGGCGTGAGGCAGATGTATCCATCGGGTTCAACAGGGCCGCCAAAGAAGATGGTGGAAGGGGTCGTGGACGATTCCATCCATCGAGCGATCGGGGAGTCTGGGTCGATGTGGTCTACTTCGAGCGGCCTGTTCAAGATCACGCCCATCGAACCGTCGCTGTCCGAATGGGCCAGAATGAGCACGACGCTGCGTGCGAAATACGGGTCGTCGATTGCAGGTCGTGCAATGAGAAGGGTCCCGGGCCCGACATTGATGCTTGCATAATCATTCACTAGCCCGTATCATAATACATCTATGGTCAGAGTAGGAATCATCGGAGCTTCGGGTTACACAGGGGCTGAATTGCTGCGTTTATGCGCCCAGCACCCTGAAATAGAGGTGGTTTGTGCCACAGGGGACTCCCAAGCGGGCACTTTGGCCAGCATGTTGTATCCATCTTTGGCCGCTGCATATCCGAATCTTGTGTTCGAGGAATACTCGGCCGAACGGTTCATTGGCCTAGATGTGGTCTTTCTTGGAATCCCACACGAAGCTGCATTGGACATTGCACCACAACTCTTCGGCAAAGTCGGCTGCCTCATTGATCTGTCTGCGGCCTATCGATTGAAGGATGCATCCTTGTACCCACAGTGGTACGGGTTCACCCATACGCAACCCGAATTGCTTTCTCAAGCGGTGTACGGATTGCCAGAGCTGTATCGCTCCCAGTTGGCCGGAGCTCGGCTCATCGCAACCCCTGGTTGCTACGTCACTGCTGCATCTCTTGCTTTAACTCCTCTCGTGCGCGCAGGGATTATTTCTCATGAAGGTGTCATCGTCGATGCTGCATCGGGCGTTAGTGGTGCTGGTCGCGCACTGAAGCATTCATCGTTGTTTTCTACCGTCGACGAAGATTTCACGGCGTATGGCTTGCTGGATCATCGTCATACTCCTGAGATTGAACAAGTAACAGGCGCACAAGTTCTTTTCACGCCACATTTGGCGCCAATGAATCGTGGCATTTTGGCTACTTGCTATGCACGACCTGTATCAAAAGACGTCACCACTGCATCGCTTCTCGCGTCGTTGGCCACTTTCTACAAAGACGAGCAGTTTGTTGTAGTTCGCCCAACAAGTCCTTCAACAAAGGCAACTCTCGGCAGTAACTCTGTTCATCTCACGGCTCGTTTCGATGAACGTACTGGTTATGTCATGGTGATAGCCGCACTCGACAATATTGCTAAGGGTGCATCCGGCGGGGCAGTGCAGTCGATGAACGTTGCTCTTGGTCTGCAAGAAAATCTTGGACTCTCAAATGTTGGGGTCTATCCATGAGCACTGTGGGTACAGCACATGTACTTGTAGAAGCACTTCCGTATATCCGTCGGTTTGCGGGTCGTACTGTCGTTGTGAAATACGGCGGCAATGCATTGGCTGGAACTTCAGATCACGATGCACTCACTCTTTTTGCTGAAGACATCGTGCTCATGCACACGGTCGGTATTCGTCCGGTTGTGGTGCATGGTGGTGGGCCACAAATCAATGCAATGTTGAATCGTCTCAACATTGAATCTTCATTTGCAAACGGACTGCGCGTCACAGATGCTGCCACCATGGAAGTGGTGCAGATGGTCCTGAACGGGCAAGTGAATCCTCAGATTGTCAGTGCAATAAACACGCACGGAAATGTGGCTGTTGGTTTGTCAGGTGAGGATGGACGCACATTGCAATGCATTCCACGTGACCCTGCCCTTGGTTTTGTTGGCGATATCGAACGTGTCCGCACTCATGTAATCGATGGTCTTCTTGCCGATGGATTAGTTCCGGTTGTATCCACAGTCGGAGTCGATGTGCATGGCCAGCCATACAACATCAATGCAGATACCGCGGCAGGCGCCATTGCCGAAGCTCTGGGTGCTGAAAAGATCATCTATCTCACTGACATTGCTGGTCTTCGTAAAGATGTTGACGATGCGGCTTCGCTCATTCAGAGAATCAATGTCAATGACCTCTCCGCCCTAATTGATGATGGCACGATTTCTGGCGGAATGATTCCGAAGATTGAGAGTTGCATACAGGCAGTCCGTGGTGGCGTAAAGAGCGCACACATTTTGGATGGCCGCATCGCTCATGTTTTGTTGCTTGAACTATTCACCGACCAAGGTGTCGGAACAATGATCACAGGAGTGCAGTGATGGGTCACGAATTCTTAGAAACACAATCAGCGATTGATGCGAATGCTGGACACGATTGGTGTCCATTTATTCCAGTGTTCGGCGCTCCAGCAGAAATGTTCGAACGTGGCGAGGGCACACAGTTGTGGTCGGTGAGCGGGAAACGGTACTTGGATTTCCTCAGCGGCATCGCTGTTGTCGGTCTAGGTCATGCGAATCGAGTTATTGCCGATGCAATCGCAGATCAGGCGCGTACTCTCGTGCATGTCTCAAACTTCTTTGCCAACACCACAGCCACGAAAGCAGCTGTAGCTATCGCAGACCTCATGCGTGATGCGGGAGCCGGTGATGGTCAAGTGTTCTTTTGTAACTCTGGTGCCGAGGCCAATGAAGCAGCTATCAAGTTGTCGCGCAAATTTGGTGGGCGTGGTCGTCATGTAATGGTGACCGCCTACGGAAGTTTCCATGGACGCACATTGGGTGCCTTGGCGCTCACTGGTCAGCCAGCAAAGCATGAGATTTTTCAACCGATGCCAGAAGGCTTTCGATATTGCGAATTTGGCGACATTGCTTCATTGGAAGCACAGATCGACGACACGGTGTCTGCTGTGATGCTCGAATCAATTCAAGGCGAAGGGGGAGTCATTCCAGCTGATGCTGCATACCTTCAAGCAGTTCAGTCTTTGTGTCGCGAGCGCGGAGTTCTTCTCATCATTGACGAAGTGCAAACTGGATTCTGTCGTACAGGTAAGTGGTTTGGTTTCGAGCATGCGGGCATTCAGCCTGATGCGGTGACATTCGCCAAGGGAATGGGTAACGGAATGCCTGTTGGAGCATTGTGGGCTCGTAAGGACATCGCTTCGGTACTCCAACCTGGAGACCACGGTTCTACATACAGCGGTACAGCTCTTGCTACGGCAGCAGTAAACGCAGTGATCAGTGAGATGAAGCGTCTGAATGCTCCCGAACTAGCAGTGCGTCAGGGTGCTCGTTTGTCAAAGGGTCTTTCGAGCATCTCAAAGATTGATCATGTTCGTGGTTCAGGTTTGTTGCTTGGCGCACAGTTGAAAGATGGAATCGTTGCGGGCGATGTTTATAAAGATTTGCTCGAGGCTGGGTTGATTGTGAATGCAGTCAACGCAACAACCCTTCGGTTTGCTCCACCGTTAACAGTGAGCGATGCCGAGATTGATGAAGCCGTAGCAATGGTTAAGGAAGTACTGAAATGACACGACACTTATTGAATATCTCAGACCTCAGCGTTTCTGAGTTGCGCGCAATCCTCGACCTTTCGTTGCAGCAGTCTGTTCGTGATGCTCAGCCGTTGAATGGGCAGGGGGTCGCACTCATCTTTGAAAAACCATCCAATAGAACGCGCCATTCAATGGAAATGGCTGTCGTTCAACTGGGCGGTCATCCCGTGTACACGCGTGGTGAAGAAGTTGGTTTCGATGTGCGTGAATCTGTAGAAGATATTGCGCGCATTATGTCTGGGTACCACGGTGTTCTCGCTGCTCGTGTCTTCAAGCATTCTGTAGTTGCACGTCTTGCCGCGTCTTCAACCGTGCCCGTCATCAATATGTTGAGCGACTTATCTCATCCATTGCAGGCTCTCGCAGACATCATCACGATGGAAGAACACGCCGGACCAATCAGTGGCCTCACGGTTGCATGGATAGGTGACTACAACAATGTGGCACGTTCTTTGGGTGAGGCCGTGTGCATGATGGGAGGAACTTTCTCTTTAGGTTGTCCACTTGGCTACGACGCCAACGACGAAGAAATTGAGCGTCTCGCGTCACTCGGTGGGGCAGTGTCTCAGTCTGTAGACCCGTTAGCCGCAGTGAAGGGTGCTCATGTTGTGCACACCGATACGTGGATCTCTATGGGGCAAGAACAAGAGTCGCAATCGCGGCGAAAGATTTTCGCTGAATATTGCGTTACCTCAGCTCTCATGAAAGCGGCTGCACCTAAAGCAAAGTTTATGCATTGCATGCCAGCACACCGGGGTGAAGAAGTAACCGCAGAAGTTTTTGACGGACCATCGAGTTTGGTCATTGAGCAAGGACATCATCGCCTCACCGCTGCGCGTGGCGCATTGGCCTGGGTAGTAGGGAAATAACGTGAGTACAAAGCAACAGAGACAACAGATCATCACGCGCTTGATTGCGCAAGAGAATGTGTGTAGCCAGCCTCATTTGCAAGAGATGTTGAAAGATCAGGGCATCGAGGCAACTCAAGCAACTATTTCTCGCGACCTTGAAGAACTTGGTGCCGTGAAAATTCGCGTTGCCGGTGGTGACAGCATCTATGCAATCGCGGAATACGCACCAGCACGGGTTGCTCCTTCAGATCAATTGCGCAGAGTGATGGCAGAGTGGGTCGCTGAAGTGACCTCGAGTGGAAACCTGGTTGTCGTTCGCACGCCTCCTGGTTGCGCACACGTAGTTGCCTCTGCACTCGATAGAAGTGCATTGTCCGGTTTACTTGGCACTGTTGCTGGTGACGACACAATCTTCTGCGTCGCTGCAGAAGACATTGGTGGTGCGGGGCTGGCAGAAGAACTTCGCTCACTATCAGGCGTCACTGATGCAACTGGTGGAATTCCGAGAAAGAAGGGGACTAGTCATGTCTGAAAAAGAAGTCGCTTCGGGAGCTGCGCTGTGGCATGGTCGTTTTGAAGCGTCACCCGCGGAAGAGTTAATGGCATATACAGAGAGTTTGTCCTTCGATAAACGCCTATGGGCCGACGACATCGTTGGCTCGAAGGCCCACGTGTCTATGTTGGTTTCTGTAGGCATCATGAACGAATCTGACGGAGCAACAGTGTTGGCCGCCCTCGACCAAGTGGGTAAAGAGTTTGCATCTGGCGCATTCGTTTTTGAAGCCACCGATGAAGATATTCATACCGCCATCGAACGTCGGGTTACACAAATTGCTGGCGAACCTGGCGCGCGCTTACACACTGGACGGAGTCGTAACGATCAAGTGGCAACAGCAGTTCGGTTGTGGTGCAAGCGCGAAGTAGCTGTTCTTGCTTCATTCGTCTTGGATCTTGTAAATACTTTGGAAGACCGCTCACTTGAAGCCGATGCCTCAACACCTCCAACGCGTTTGCCTGGGTACACCCATGTACAGCATGCGCAACCAGTGTTGTTATCACATCACCTCAGGGCGCATTCATGGGCACTGCTCCGTGACGTAGATCGTCTCGCAGACACTTTGCAACGCCTCGATGTCTCACCGTTAGGTGCGGGCGCATTGGCTGGCTCGTCATTGCCACTCGACCCATCTCACTCTGCTGAATCAATGGGCTTTGGTGGCACCTTTGCGAACTCTCTCGATGCAGTGTCTGACCGTGATTTCATTGCCGAGATTTTGTTCGACATTGCACTTCTAGGTGTTCACCTGTCACGAATCGGTGAGGAATGGGTCTTGTGGACCAGTGCAGAATTTGGTTTCGCAGTTCTTGACGACGCATTCGCCACCGGATCATCCATGCTTCCGCAGAAGAAAAATGCCGATATTGCAGAATTAGCTAGAGGTAAAGCAGGACGTCTAATCGGAAACCTCACTGGCTTATTGGTGATGTTGAAGGGTCTTCCTTTGGCTTATAACCGTGATCTGCAAGAAGACAAAGAACCGTTGTTCGATTCCGTCGATCAAGTGCGTCGCGCGCTTATTGCGCTAACTGGAATGATTAAGACCGCTCGGTTCCAAACAGAAAACATGATCGCTGGAGCCGATGCCGAAGCATTGGTAGCAACAGATCTTGCCGAGTGGTTAGTTGAACGGGGCATGCCATTTCGCGAAGCGCATGGGGTAGTGGGCAAGATTGTTCGCGACTCGCTTACTACGAACACTCCGATGGCCACATTGGTATTGAGCCATCCATTGCTTGGTGGTGACGCAGTTTCGTTGTTCGATGCTGGCGTGGCTGTTGGCCGTCGTCAGACTCCAGGTGGCGCTGGCCCGGTTGCATCACCGGAACAGCGTGCGCGTTTAGTAGAAGCAATACGTCAAGCAAAGGCTCGATTCGAATGAAATACACAGAGGAAATCCGAGTTCGTTACAACGAATGCGATATGCAGAATGTTGTGTTCAATGCCAACTATTGGTTGTACGCAGATGATTCCGTGGCTCAGTTTGTGCGTCACGCAATCGCTGCTGAAAAGAATGCTGACGCAAATGATGTTGACTTAATTGCTGTGGGTTTTGACTTCATGTTGAAAACTGCCACTGGTACATGGCATAAGGGCGCAACATATGGCGACATCATCCATGCTGCTTGTTCAGTCTCGCGATGGGGAAATACTTCGTTTGATGTCGACGTCGCAATGACTGTAAATGAAGAGCCGGTATTTGACTGCCGCATTACATACGTGAGCACCACGCCAGGTGCACCGACCCCTGTCGCAGTGCCAGAAATGGTCAAACGCGCATTGTCGCGAGACTTCTAGTTTTCTACAACCACGTGAAGTTCTGACCGTGGTAACCAACCTCGGCTAGTCGGTACTCAGTCGGTTTCTTTTTTCCGTTCCATACCGTGACGCGCACATCGGCAACTGGCCCCGAAGGTTCCATGCGTGCCCAAATGAGTGGCGCTTTCTTCGTTGCGGATTCACCGAACTCAGACATGCTCTCCTTGAAGCGTTGCTGCACCTCTTTGCCCAGGTATTGCCACACGATCGAATGAAATACAACAGTCGTACAATCGCGTTCCCGTTGGAGCTGTTGCGAAATCCATGTGTCCGCCGAAGCATTATCCACTGTCGGAGGATTCTCCTGTGCAATGTCGAGAGCAAATTGTGTTCGTTCGAATCGTGCTTTTTGGTCTGGCCAAATGAACGATAAAAGGCGAGTCGCATCTTCATGATTTCGGACATCGATTGGCGAGATGTCGGTTCCACGACGGCGTCGAACGGTGGCACCAATGCGTGGAACGTCTGGTGCGTTACCGAACCAATCACCCATGAATCGCAATGGCGATTGCTGGGAGCCCATTCGCAGTTGGCCGAAGCACGCATAGAACTTGTCAAAGTTCAAGTTCAATCCGGCACTTGCGCCGACCTCGAGAAAGTCGAATTCAGTAATGTCAAGTGTGGTGAGCCAATGGCTCAACACAAGATGCACCACACTGCGGCCGACCTCGTTGGTTTGAACTTGGCGTCCAAGTCCCATCTCAATATCGTCAATGTGGTCTTTCATGTAGCCAATAAAGTCGGCTGTGAAATCTTCTCCGGGACTACCGCCCATGCTCGGATAGTGGCGCGCCAGACGCGGTTCTAAGCCATCCAACACCACTTTGTGTATCGCACCAGCCAGGCGCAATGGAATGGCGTCGTGTACTGGTCGGTCGCTGCGGCCAGCCAAGATTGCATACGTTCGCCCACCATCTTCGTAGTCATCGGCCAATGCCGTAAACAAGTCGCGGTACATATATGAACCCAATGCTTCACAGGCAGTTGATTGCGTGCGCAGTGCACCGACCATGGGGTCCTCAGTGAAAAGTCCTGGGTTAGAAAAGGGGAGAGATGAAGCGATGTATTGATAATAGAACGGCATTGCCCTGCATCAACATGGCAACATAGACAGGTGACACAAAAGGGTTTGTTCGATGATCTAGCCGCTCGTGGTTTGATACATGACTCCACAGATGCGGCGGCGTTGTCGGCCCGACTTGATGCTGAACCTATTGGCATTTATGTGGGTTTCGACCCCACAGCAGATTCTTTGCATGTCGGCCATCTCCTTGGCCAACTCACATTGCGTCGTTTTCAGTTAGCTGGCCACAGACCTTTTCCACTAGCGGGTGGCGCAACGGGAATGGTGGGCGATCCATCAGGAAAAAGTGAAGAGCGCAATCTTCTTGATCGCGACACTTTGCAACACAACGTGGAGAAGATTAAGAATCAGTTATCGCGTCTCCTTGATTTCTCTGCGGGTGCTACATCTGCAACTTTGGTAAACAACGCTGATTGGACTGCACAGATAACTGCTCTTGATTTTCTACGTGACGTCGGTAAGTACATCACTGTTAACCAGATGATGGCAAAAGAATCCGTAAAGAACAGACTCTCATCTGAAAACGGTTTGTCGTACACAGAGTTCAGTTACATGTTGCTACAGGCCAATGATTTCAGGCATCTTTGCGCCACGCACAATGTTGAGTTGCAGATGGGTGGCTCTGATCAGTGGGGCAATATCACTGCTGGTATCGATCTCATTCGTAAGTCAATGTCACGCAGTGCATTTGGTGCAACGTGGCCGTTAGTAACTCGCAGTGACGGACAAAAGTTTGGAAAGACTGCAGGCGGAGCAGTGTGGCTAGACGCACAACGCACATCGCCGTATCAGTTCCGACAGTTTTGGATGCAGATGCCAGATGATGATGCCGTGCGTTACGTGCCGCAATTTTCTTTGCAATCACTTGATGAATTGAAATCAGTAATTGATGAACATAAAGGCGCACCCGAGCGACGCATTGTGCAGCGATTGCTTGCAACTGAAATCACAACGATGGTGCACGGTGCTGATGCAGCGCGCGATGCAGAAGCTGCAGCCGACATCTTGTTTGGCGCAGACCCAACGCAAGCATCGTTTGAAGCACTGAGTGCGGTGGCCGCAGAGGTTCCAACAACTGTTGTTGGGCGTGATCAGCTCGACGATGTGTTCGGATTATTGGCGTCTGCCGGAGTTGTCGCTTCCACGAGTGACGCTCGGCGCACCATTGCTCAGAAGGGCATCAAGGTCAACGGCGCGGTGCTTGAAGAGGGGCAAACCCTTGCGGCACATGGGGTTCTGCACGACAAATGGGTATTGGTACGTAAGGGCAAGACCACGTACCACCTGTTCGAAGTCGCCCCCTAGGGGCCTTATCCACAGATGTGGGATTCCTGAAATTCTTCGCAAACCCCTGTTGTGAATGGGTCATTGTCGCCGTTAGCATTGCAACTCGCCCCTCAAACACGTCCGCGTGAATGTGGGAGTCGGTATCACTGCCTTTGGTATATACCGATGAGCTATTGCTCCTTGAAAACAGAAGAGAAGACTGAACGATAGTGCGGGCAGCACATCGGCATTTTGCCGTTGGAGCTGTCTGTCAATTCTGGGATGGAGACCATCCATCCCTAACAAAACAAAAAAACAATTAAGTTAGGAACTGGGTCTTTGGGGTTATTCCCCCCGAGGCCCACGGACTTTCCAGAACTAACCCGGCGCAAGTCGGATGTTCTTGATGGAGAGTTTGATCCTGGCTCAGGACGAACGCTGGCGGCGGGCTTAACACATGCAAGTCGAACGAGGTCCATTCTGTAGCAATACAGAGGAAGACCTAGTGGCGAACGGGTGAGGAACACGTGAGGAACCTGCCCCGAACTTTGGGATAACAGTTGGAAACGACTGCTAATACCGAATGCCGTTACGAAGTGGCATCACTTTGTAACGAAAGAATTTCGGTTCGGGAGGGCCTCGCGGCCTATCAGCTAGTTGGTGGGGTAACGGCCTACCAAGGCATCGACGGGTAGCTGGTCTGAGAGGATGATCAGCCACACTGGGACTGAGACACGGCCCAGACTCCTACGGGAGGCAGCAGTGGGGAATCTTGTGCAATGGGCGAAAGCCTGACACAGCCACGCCGCGTGCGGGAAGAAGGCCTTCGGGTTGTAAACCGCTTTCAGCAGGAACGAAAATGACGGTACCTGCAGAAGAAGATGCGGCCAACTACGTGCCAGCAGCCGCGGTGATACGTAGGCATCAAGCGTTGTCCGGATTTATTGGGCGTAAAGAGCTCGTAGGCGGTTCAGCAAGTCGGGTGTGAAAACTCTGGGCTTAACCCAGAGCCTGCACTCGAAACTGCTGTGACTAGAGTTCGGTAGGGGAGCAGGGAATTCCTAGTGTAGCGGTGAAATGCGCAGATATTAGGAGGAACACCAATGGCGAAGGCACTGCTCTGGGCCGATACTGACGCTGAGGAGCGAGAGCGTGGGTAGCAAACAGGATTAGATACCCTGGTAGTCCACGCCGTAAACGATGGGCACTAGGTGTGGGTCTCTAACCAACGAGATCTGCGCCGTCGCTAACGCATTAAGTGCCCCGCCTGGGGAGTACGGTCGCAAGACTAAAACTCAAAGGAATTGACGGGGGCCCGCACAAGCAGCGGAGCGTG
>Ga0208852_1000268_pt1 | contig 14625 bp, 16 predicted proteins | sample LakMenEpi18Jun09_FD_150711 | JGI IMG/M metagenome (GOLD analysis project Ga0208852, IMG submission 150711) | Freshwater microbial communities from Lake Mendota, WI - 18JUN2009 deep hole epilimnion ns (SPAdes) | ecosystem: Environmental > Aquatic > Freshwater > Lake > Epilimnion/Euphotic zone ...
AGGCCTCTAGAACACAAGTCTCTAAAGTACCGTCTAGAGAAACACCACCACCGTGAGCCTCTACTGAAGATTTAGCTCTGTTTTCCAAAAGCTCTCTATCCGTGATTTTAAATGTTAGTGATACAGTAACCGTTTCTTCCATTACACCATAGTGTCCTGTTTCCAGAGTGAGGCACGTCTGAGAGTTCATCACAATACCTAGCGTGTTCAGAGACTTCTTTTACGTGCCTCTGTGCGGTATGTCGTCACTCTATCTAAAAGGGCGTCGAGCCTTGAAACGTCTACGTTTAAATGAAATTAGCTATGAAAAAATACTCTCTCTATGTATCCGCAAGCTTGCTTCTCTTCACGGCATGCTCCGACAGAACCACTACTGTCACAACCCAGGTTTCCGTAGTCGGTTTTAATAAAGTTATGAATGCGTCTAGAGATAACATGTTCACTTGCATTATCGGTGATGTGACGTTTAGCAGAGATGCGCAACGTTCCTATATGTCAATAAACTCTACAGATGACAGTAAAGTGGAAGTAGTCACAACTAGCAGCGCATCTTACGCCAGGATCAGCAGAGAGCCTCGTGAGTCAAGCAGCAAAACACGCAAGGAACTGCTCTCTCGTTTTAAAAACCTATGGATAACCACAGGGCGACCCGACGACGTTTTTGTGGCGCTAATACCTAAAGATCCTCAAGGATGTCTGTATTTGATGGGCGCAGACATAACCGGTAACTTAAAAGAAACCGGCATTAGTCTACTAAAGACAACAAACTCTAGATGCAGCGCGGCTACGGTGCTAACAGCCAGAGGCACTATCATCTCTATACACGTAAAAGACAAACGAGGCGCTGTGTGTTCAGTTATATCTCTAGACAATAAATTAGATGCGAGTCACTTCCCACAAGCAAACGAGTCTTCACCGATACTCGTCTCAAAAGCAGAGTACGACCTGATGGTTGGAGGATGATTTGAGAAAAATTTTAACAGCGTTTCTTATACTGGTCTTGACCCCAGGGTGCTCTAGTTTTCAGGCAGCAAAAAACACAGCTTCCCCTACGGCACCAACTACATCAGTTGGTGTAGTGCAACAGAGACTAATAGATCTGCCTAATATAATAGACAGAATGGATCAGAGTTTAGAGGAATCTCTGGACGCATCTGGAAAAAGAGCCACTTCCCTTAATCTCGGCAGATGGGATAAGCCTCTAATATACAGCAACGGCTGTCACACTTCGTGGACAAGCGAAAGAGTTAACGTGTGCTACTCAGGCGCCACTAAAGGGCCTCTTTTGGTGTCTGCTGGTGATTCACACGCCGCGCATCTACAGCCAGGTCTTGAGCGTTGGGCTAAAGAGCACGGCTGGCGTTATGCATCAGTAACCAAAGCAGGCTGTCCGGTTGTAGACGTAAAACCTATTTTAGCAGAAGAGACGAAATTACATCTCGGACTTCCTTACCCCTCTTGCGTTAAATGGCAAAAGAGCGTAATTAGTAAATTACGGGAGATTAAGCCAGACGTAGTTGTGCTGCCTCTCTTATCTAGGCGCGGTCTCTACGGTGGCGGGAGCCAGAAAACCTGGTCTGAAGGTATATCCCGCACAACGAAGGAGTTGTCTTATTTCTCAGAAGTTATCGTTCTCGGAGATGACCCTAAAGTAGGCTTTGATGTACCTTCCTGCCTGCAGAAAAATAAGAATTTCGTAAAGTGCGCAAAGCCAGCTAAAGAATCTATTTTAACAGATAGACTCGACATGGAACGCGACGCTGCTCTTGCCGGCGGCGGTTTTTGGTTTGACATATCTCCTTGGTTTTGCACCGCCAAGGCGTGTCCTATGGTAGTAGACGGTATAGTGGTTAGACGCGACGACAACCATCTCACGGCCGAGTTTGCCGAGTACTTATGGCCCCGTTTCTCGCAGATAACACCGCTTGTTGAAACTGAAAACATTCTTAAATAAGGCCCTATCTCAGTGTTCTCTTTTAAGTAAGGCAGCTACCTCACTTTTGACGACTCCATAGCTACCGTCTTTATTTTAAAAGGCGCATCTAGAAGAGTCCAACCGTTTTTCAACACCTCGTTTACAACCACCGGCGCAAGACCCATCTTAGTTCTCAGTGTGATGTGAAAAGTAGATCCGTCAGGCCTAACGGCCATGCTTAGTTCAGAGCCTCCAACTGCACACACCAACGCAGATACAGCCGGATCGTCTACCCATCCTATAACCCACACGACATCATCTTTGATTCGGGGCATAGGTTTGTCTCTCCAGTCATTGGGATGCGCAAAGGTAACGTGTCCTGGGCTAGAAATAGTACCTCCATAATGTTTAATACCCACGCCGCCTTGTGTCAAGCTATCGAGACCGAGACTCGAGAGCTTCTCTCGTATCTCCCCTACGGCAGAAACAGCGTACTGAGAGAAGACCTCTCTCTTGCGTCTGCGCTCTAGGCCTAGCTCTCCGTCAGAGATGACAGGAGGTAACTCTCCAGATTGGATCATGTCCAAAACATACCCCACACCACCTTCACTGTTTGAGAGAGATACCACACCGACACTCAGATGGTCTATAACGCCAGGTTGCGCGTTAGCAACAGCAACAGAGATACCGCCTCCGTTTGTAACTTTCTCAAACATAGGCACGTCTACTCTTCCGTCGCCTATAACGACACACTCTGATAACAAGACACCCATTATAGAAGTTACGTAGTCTAAAGTACCAGCTTTGTCACGCGAGGGGAGCACAACTGCGCGTCCGTCTTCTCCTCGTTTTAACTCCACTCCAGCTACGTTAGAGATCACAAGGCGTCTTGCAGCCTCAAGCATGTTCTCGCCTGTGGCAACACTCTCTGTCCTAGTCTCACCGTCAGCAGAGAGTAAGCCCCAGTGACGAAGAGGAAGACCAGTTTGTACGTCACACACCGTAACACCTTCGTCACAGATCAGAATGCCGTCCCTGTCTCCAAGAGACTCTCTAGCTACAAGTATAGCGTCCTCCATAGTCCTGGTTGTCGTAAAGCACACGACACCACCTGCATCAGCAAAACTCCTAACACCGGGTACGCTGGTTTTAACCACTTTGCCATCGTTGTCTAACATGGTGCCGTCGATGTCTATGGCAGCCAGCTTCACGGAGGCAGTGTCTCCAAACATCACTCCACGTGTTCGCAACGTGGTCTCTGGACGCTTCACTACAACGTCTCTCCCTAGTATTCTCATCGCACACTCAGAGACTGCGTAGTTTTTATCGCGTGATAAACTATCCAGGGTCTCTATGTTTTTAACCCTCGCTGTAGCTGCAACTCTAACTAGAGGATGGAAGCGGCCATCACTGGCTGCTTGCTCAAAAATGCTTTGTTCGCTCTCTGATATCCTAGACAGCGCCGCGCAAGACCACATCCACGGGGCTTTGGTATTTAATGCTAACTTGCGAACGAGCATCAAGTCTGCTGAGAGTATAGCTGATTCCGCGAGCCTGTCTGTGACAGGCTGCGCTCCGCTGAGACCGTTTAACAGCACTTCTGTAGATATCCTTATAGAAGAATCAGAACCGGACCTAGCTAGCGCTCTAATGGCCGCAGAACGTAGTCTCTCGTCACTCTCCATTAAAGCAAGCTCTGTTAATATCTCTTCCGGCAGGTGGTGGCCTTGCGCGTATAGCGCGTACCGCGCTAACTCACCTCCGGATAACACTGCTTTTATCAAAGATCCCATACTACAGTTACTATAAAAGTCGTAGGCGACACTTAGACCTGGGTTAATCTCTCGAGCCGCCCGGAGAGCTTTGTTCTCAGTTAAAACTCCACTAGGTTCAACGTAGCACTCAAACAGCTCGCGTGTATGCGGCTGCCTACGCAGTACTTCCGTCACTCCACCTCTGACGTACCTCGCGTAAGAGAGAAGTGCGGCTTTTACCCACGTCTCAAACCCTACTTCGTTCTCCTCTTTTGCCAAGCTCGTTAGTGTGCTAACTAGCATCATAGATAGCTTCTCTGCTACTAAATAACCGTGCCTCTCTGCTGTTCTGCCTAAAAAAGAGCCGTCAGGGTCTCTCCCTCCATTATCTCCAGAGCAGGACGCGAGATCTACAGGAAGGTCTATCTCGACACCTTCTATTAAGACGTAGAAGCGACTTACGTCACTGGTATTCAGATCGGAAAATAGCCTCTCGTCCCCAGTTTTCACAGACGTAACACCGCTTGCGTCCCTCGTCTCTATAAATACGTCACTGAGAAGCAGCCTGTCGCCGTCTTGAGTGTGTATGTAGGGATATTTTGTGTTCATAGAACTCCTGATGTTAGAAGAGAACCGAGGCCTTCCCGGCGAGATTGAAGGCTGCTGCCTTCCGACTCTGACCTGCTTCCTCTTGCCAGAAACCCTCGATTCTCTAGTGTCGATACTGTGCGCACCCAGTAACGCCTGCAACCATCTCGACTGTTTGAATTATGCCGGTCTCTCGACACAGTCATTTGTATGAGCTCACTAAAAGTCTGGATCGATCAAGACCTATGCACAGGAGATGGTCTCTGTACAGAGATAGCGCCCTCAGTGTTTCAGATGCACACTGACGGCCTAGCTTACGTCAAAGAGCACTCATGGTCCACTATAATGGGTCCCTCAGGCGGCTCAGAGCCTATCTATAAAATGGCAGAAGGCTTGGCTTTAATACCAGACTCAGAATTAGAGTCGGTTATTGAGTCCGCCGAAGAGTGCCCAGGCGAGTGCATATTCATCGAATCTGTTTGATAGACACTTGAGAACACTCTCACAAATTTCCGCGCAACGTGGCGCTCAGCGGCTGACGTCTTTCTCTCTACATTTCCGTAGTTCTCCAGGCTGGCAAACACACACGGTAGTGCGCGCTCTTAAATTTTTCCCTGTTCCTAAAAAAGCGTGGGGCCTAAGAGACCTGCACGAGATAGCTCTTCCGCGTCATCTAGACCGGTTCCACATAGCCCCTTCTTGTCAGCACTACCACAGCGGATCTCTGGTCATCACCTCTACAGGGGAGCTAGCAGACGAGATGTGTCCTCACTGTGCCGCTCTCGCAGGCTCTTCTGATGAGTTCTTGAGAATGATGACGTACGATACCGAGTCAAACATAAGTGAGGTGGCCTACGCCATGATGTCGTCCTGGCTTTACGCCAACACTACATTTAAGACAGCTAATCCATGCGTAGCTGGTTGGTTATATCTAGAGGCTTCCAAGGCGGCAAACTCAGGGATTAAGGCGGCAGGACTTCTAGACGCGCCGTTGTCTATGTCTAGCTATAAGGTGGCTGATTTCTACTCCTCAGCGATGCTACAAGCTAAAAAGGTCTCAGATAAACGTGTTATGACTATATCTATCCCTGACCTTAAGACCCCTACACAGCTAGTGCTAGCACCTTACGCTAGATTGGTCGGCGGTTATCTAGTTGTACCAGACACGCCAGATATAGAGACTAACCATGAAACGTCGTCTTACGAACCTCTATGCAGCGACCGATTACCGCTATTGGACATGTTCTTGCTCGGTGGTATGCGTCCCGAGGAAGCCTACACCGCAGCTTCAGTCATCTAGTTTGAGAGATACAGCAGCTCCGCTGTTAGTTTTCTTTTTAGAACCTATTGTGGCAACTATAGGCACAGTGCGTCCGTTTCTCGCAGGTACAACACTAATGAAAGTCCCGTCATTCATCAACACTGTTATGGAGATAAGTCGTCCGTAAGATGTTATTTTGACCGTCTGGCCTCCGCAGCGCTTGCTGCAAACACTGTCACGCTGTGATTTGTTAATGTGTCCCTGTACTACAGACTTTGTGTCACCAGCTCTCACTGCAAAGTCTAATGCTGCGCCAGCAGTAGCCCTAGTTACTTTAGAGAAGGCCGTATTTATGACTCCGTACTCTCTAGAGACCCACGAAACTTCTGCGTACATGTCGTACTGCCAGAAGCGTTTAAACCTCATAACTGCGCTGCGCTTTTGAATCCCTACACGCTTTGCTAGCGATCCAGTGTCGTACGCAGACACTGCGCCGCTTCTATCTACCAGTGTAACTAGGAAGTATCCTTTGTCGCTCGTGTTTTTAATGTCGGCAGACCACTTTACTACAGCTCGGCCATCTCTGCTTCTAGATAGTCTAACCTTAGCGATCTCGACAGACAGGACGTCTGCAGGGACACCTAACGAGAGCGGGAACCCCGTAGTTACAGCGTCGCCATTAACTCCGAAAATCTCGAGAGACCCATCGAATCCTTCTGGTATCTTAAAACGTACCTCATGACCACCAAACTCACGAGTCTCAACATTTCGCGCACTCTTTACAAGCACCTTATATTTCGTAAAAGCCGCGTTCTTTGACGGAACTATAGACACAGTGTCAGGGCTGTACATGCTAGGAGGCAGCAGGCTTACATGAGCTGTGTCTTTAAGTGACATGTTTAAGCCCACAGATAGAGAAGCGTCTAGAACTCCAGACCCGTAGAATACATCGTCGCCAACAGGTCCCTTATCAACTGCCGCTCTCTTCATAGAGTCGAGAACCTCATCTGGAGTAGCCGTAGGGTCTTTCTCTAACACCAACGCTGCTATGCCTGCTGCGTAAGGCGCAGAGAAAGAGGTACCGCTAGACTCTTCGTACAGCTCGCCTTTGTATCTAGCGGAAGTAGTGACTATGTACTCTCCCGGAGCAGTGAAATCGATCTCTGGATCAAACGAAGAGAAAGAGGACACGTTTAGCGTTGAATCTACAGATCCGATCGAGACAGCATGAGGACAGCTACCGGGGGTGACTAACTCGTTACCGGCGTCTCCATTATTACCAGACGCCACGAAAGTCAGCACTCCTTTTAGTCGCGCAGAATAAATAGCACCACAGATCGATCCTTTATCTTGTGACTCCAATTCACCATACGTACCTAGCGAGATATTCACAAAATCAACCCCAGAGCTCGCTGCTAGCTCTATGGCCGTGACTATCTGTCCAATCTGTGTTGATACAGAGACGTCGGAATCATCGATGGCTATAGGCAGTATCATAGCGTCTGGGGCAACACCAGTAATGCCAACACCGTCTCTATTTGCTGTGATGACGCCAGCGACACTTGTCCCGTGACCTTCATGGTCTATGGAATCAGACACATTCTGGTGTTTCACAAACTTACCTCTTATAGACACATCATAACCGGGCAACACAGAACCTAGTAAATCAGGATGTGAAGCGTCTACTCCGGTATCAATAACAGCGATGGTCACGCCGTAACCTGTAGCTTCTCTCCACACGCTCTCCATATCAGCTATACGTAAAGACCACTGCGCCGAGCTGTAGTCAGGTAGAGAACGAGTCTCAGAAGACGCCCGCACAGGCGACGCAATAAAGGATAGCACGACAGGGATGATGATTAATTTTTTAGCCCACACGCAGGCATTATGCGTCATGTAACCAAATAAAGCACGTGAAAACAATGTCCCACGCACTCTGAAAAAACGTGCTTTGTTAGAGTAAGTAAGACACACTCGTGTTGTGGTTTGGAGAGTTTTTCGAAGTATCAAAGAGGTCAGCGAAGCACTAGACCACCTAGAGACAACCGGTTTTGACATCTCTAGCGCACTCTCTGAGAAGATCAGATTAACAGCAGCAACTAGCAGTCGAGTTCTCCATTCGGAGCAAATCTGTACGTTCAGTGACCAAGAGCGGGGCGCAACGCCCTACCAATTTGACAAGTCACTCCTGCATGAGGTGCCTAACGTGCGCAAGTCGTCTTACGACTCGTCTGGCGGTTGGCGCGAGTATAGACTAGGGGAGATACTATCTGGTGTTCATCAAGTGTGTCAAGCCTGCACACCGAGGTCGCTATCTGGCGCTCTTGGCAATTTTATGGATTTTTGCCACTCAGTACTAGATGCGGAGAATATGGAGCTTAGAAGAGAGAATCACTTGGCCAGTGCTCTCTCTTCTTCTTTCTCTCGTTTTATGAATCTACAACAAGACAGGACTTTCTGCGCCCCAGATAGAATATTAAATGCGATAGCTATTCATGAGGAAACCGTAGCTCTGTACGCCACTATGTTTATAAATAGAGAACTTAATCTTAAATCGATCAAGGAGATAGAAAAAAGTCTGCCTCTTAAATCAAGAGATAGTGTCAAGCTCTCAGATCTCCGACTAGAGATTGCAGCAAACTCTGAAGCTACGCTAAACCTCACTCTTCACCCTTTGCTTTCATCAGAGCTACTTCTAGTTAGAGATAAACTGTCTGCTAACTCTGACGTGGTGTTCTTTAAAGAGATGAGACCTAGGTCTGTAGCGCCAGTGACGGTTGCCTTCTCTGCGGGCTCTCTTAGCTTACTGGCCACCGGTGGTTTTTTTCTCCCAGTCGCGTCTTGCTTCTCACAGGACGTTATCACAACCGACCCTAGAGCGCAGATAGTGGCTAATATCAAAACATCTGATGCCCGGAGTTTATGCGATTTGGCGTCATCCATGATGGGAGTCGGTGGAGATCTCGCAGACCCGCGAGTGTCTATTAAGAACGCGTCTTTAATACTTGGTTTAGAGGTTAATACCGCATGAGACGCGTGCCTGGCATAGTTCTACAGGCATTATTTAAAAACTAGAAAAGAGATAAAATGGGCGCCTCATTTGAGACAACTTACGTACCGGATTCAAACAACGCACAGCTAGCTTTCAGTCTGGCCTGCGACAGGGCTTACTACGAGTCAGGGCACGACTCTTACAATGGTAGCATCACTACCACAAACGGATTCTTTATTGCTTCTCCAGATTATGTACCGCTCCAACAAGCAAAACGTATGATGCGTGTCATGGCGTCTGATAAGCGCATATCAAAGCGAGGCAAGGCTGCCGCTATCCCTGTTGCGCATGAAGATAGCTTTAAATCCAAGACGCTTGAATTCAGTCTCACCTCCAGCTCTGCAGATAGGTGGGAGATACACGCCGAGGCAGAGACTTACGCGTCTAAGATACTGCCTGCTGAAAATTTTCTAGCTAGCGTGGAGATAATGAGAACGGAACCTGTGTGGCGCTCAACAATCGTCAGAACGACAGGACGGCCTAAGTTTATGTACCAAGTAAGTATAAAAGATAGGGAGTTTGGAACCTACGCATCTAAAAAAGAAGCTGTGTCTCTGGCAAAAGAACTAGCCTCGGAACAAATGTCTAGGCTCACAGCTGGCGCAGATGCCAGGTTAGCTTCTCCTGTGATTGTCACACCAGTTGCGTCTATAGACGGATCCAAGATAGAGAGTTCTGTTGTTTTTAAACCCGAACTTGAGTCTTGTAGAGTCTTTTGTAGAGCCACAGTTCTAACCCCTAAGAGCAAGACAACTCAAGCTGGTTGGTTTTTTTACTACTGGGCGGCCTCCTAGTTAGCAAATCTGCTGCATGAGATAAGCAAAACACGATACACAGTATAACACGTGCTAGTGTGGATAGATCAAGATCTCTGTACCGGAGACGGCCTCTGTACAGATTACGCTGCGGACGTATTCACTATTTTAGAAGACGGCATAGCTTACGTGGTCCAAAACGGAGTTGCCTTCAATCACCCTGGAGGCTCCTCGCAGCTTGCTGTTGTACCGGCTCGTCTCTTAAGTGACGTCATAATAGCAGCAGAGGCATGCCCAGGCGAGTGCATATTTATCGAAGATGAGTAACAATCCGCGCAACAACCGGATCGTGTTGACAAACAAATTGCAGAATCAACGGCATTTCTCTAAAAGTGACAATTATCACCTACATCCGTGTCTGCTCGATACGTATGTCTAGACATAATGGTAATCACAAGACAAGAAGGGAACTTTTTTATGCGTTTATTTAAGAGACAATCAACACTTGAGGCTCTAAGGATGGCTGGCTTTGCGCAAAGTGAATCTAGTCAGGTGGCTCGTTACGCAAAGCTCTCCACACTACAAACCGGCTACGAACTGACGTCTCTTGGCGGTTACTCAAGCGAAGTTTATCTACTAGTATCTGGAACAGTTCTCGTAGCAAAGGCATCTAGCGACGCTTTTGAGCTAGAAGCGTCTTTTGACAAACCCGTCGTCATAGGCGAGATCTCTGCACTCAGAGACAGACTCTACTCTGTCGCCTCCGTCACTGCCGTCAGCTCCGTCACGGCTATAGTTTTCCCGGCCAGTAAGCTAGTAGAACTTATAGACGCCTCGCCAAGGCTCTCTGGCATAGTTCTCAGTCAGAGGTCGGCTCGACTATATGACATGACAGAGGCGCTTAAAGAGCAACGTATCAGTCAGTGGACCGCCTACGAATCTTACCTAGAAGCAATATACCGCAACGCCAGATGATATATTATCTAGTCTCAACCCTAGCGTCACAACTAGCTGCTTTACCTTGCAGCATCCCTAGAAGACCCATAATACGCAAAGCAGCGTTATGTAGTGGCCTCATAAACATGAAAAGCCGTTGAATCGCGTCATTGAGCACGACGCACGTCGGGGAATCAGTATAATTCCGGGGTGTCACCACCCCGGGGAGCCTATTGCCTTTTAAAGATTTTACTCTCTTCTGGTGTAGGACGTATGTTGTCTCTAGTTATTAAGACAAACAGCACGCCTACCGAAGAGAACATCATCATCATCGGCGGTCCGTTTAGTTTCATGGTCATCACCGTTGTGGTAATAAACATGCCGTAGAGGCCGGCTGCACACGCTAAAAGCGTACTAGTCCTGCCTCTCTTTAGAGTTTTAGCTTGTATGAACCAAGCTACACCGCCACCGCATCCTAGGATGAAGAAGATGACGTGTAAAACTACTATCAGCATAAGCATGATTCCTTTCGTAGGGCTCCGCCCACAAAACACCATGGGTGCTGTTACAGCTAAGAGAAAGCAACTGCATCGTGGATACCAGACACCCTATCTCTGACGCTCCTATCTTGCAGGTACCGCAAGAGAGGTGCGTAGCCGTATAATAGATCCTGAGCGTATTTTATAGAGCCGACCCTGTCGCACTCTCTAACGAGCTGCTCGAAAGACAGACGCGATAGAGTCTCTAGATAGCACGGATACACAGACTGGTCCTCTAGTGCTACGCAAACTTCACGCATGACGCGTCTGAGATTCTCACGATTGTTCGACTTCTCATCTGTTACGTCTACACCTGACACTCTAAGACACAAAGTCTCTACTCCTCTGAGTCCTAAGTTGGCGACTACGTCTAATATGTAAGAACGTCTGCCTGGATCACAGGAAGTGTCTCTAGCTATGTCTGACAGAACGTCTATTGCCTCAATTACGCCTATGTCTCCAGACAAACCTCCAACTAGCATCACTGAAGCTGCAGCTACGCGCATGTCTTCAGGGAGCTCCCTTAACCGCTGCACACTCATGAACCATACAGTGCAGACCCTGGGAGTGTAAATCAACCCTTAGTTAGGCGGGCGTACCTGCGTCCTCGGTCGGTCTCTTTTTAGGTATGGTCATCAGACATAGAGCTAGAGAACCGAGACACACAACTATTGAGCTCAAGTTCATAATTAACGAACCTTCATTAATTATGCCACGCGCCTCAGTGCTAGCTATCCCTATCAGGAGCAAGTTACCTTCAGCGTCTGCAGACATGGCGGCTCTCCACTCTTTACCAGACGCGCTACTTGCGAAAACCGGATTCAAAACAGTAGTACCTAGCGGGATTGCGGGTCTGTCAGCCTTCTCGATCTTTGTTAGGTCTTCCCGCTCTGTCTCGCTCTTTAAAACAGAGACGTAGTACTCGCTACTCTCCCAGCTCTCCAGATCCCCTTTATAGGCAGCTACAGACAGCATAGACAGCTCCCTGTCTAACTGTATCACAGATGCAGTCTCTAGCTGTTTTTTTACAAGAACAGAGCCAAACAAGGAAACAAAAGACACAACCGTAGCGATAAGTGCTGCATATATAGTTTTTTTCACAACCATAACGTGACAGTGTCAGCGTATTTAGCACGTGATAAAAGGTAGTTTGCACGGCACTTTAAGGTCAATGAGCGACAACCTCAACTCTCAAGGACTCAGCGACGACCAGGATAACCTAGATGTGTGGGATTTCTATATGGAGCATAACAGGGCACCTGTTGTCTCAATTGTGTCTAGATACCAAAGCAGTCAGGACGCAAAAGACGCCGGCGATAGGGCGCTAGTTGGCGCTATGGCTGCTTGTTTTCATATTAGACCTATAGAGAGTTCGTACGTATGGCAAGGTAGCGCAACTGAGGCACAAGAGTGGGAACTTGACTTGATAACAGTACCAGATGCGGCGCGAGAGTTATTTGAGGAGCTCTTGAAAAGTCATCCCTATAAGCTTCCTCATGTGTCTGCATCTACTATAGAGGTGTCTAAAGAGTACGCTCTGTGGGTGTCTGAGTGTGTATCTAGAGATGTATGACTAAGCATCTAAAAAAGGCACTTTAGACACGTGCTCTCCATAGCTTTATCTCTAGTTCTCTTCATACCAGTTAGCCCTATCGACACAGGGGCAAGCGACGCTTGCTTAAAAGCGGCCTCAAAAACAACCGTTACAGATCAAGGACTGGCTGGACCACTGCGGGCTGCGTCCCTAAACTCCTGGGATCGCGCTGGCGCAACTTACATAAAGTGCGCCATAGATGAAAAAAGAGTCGAGAGTATAATATTCTCAGACTCAGGTACCGCCATAGCTCTCATGACAAATGGCGACAGCATCCCTTTCTCTGTTGCCGGAAAAGACGGCGCTTGGCTTGCCTCCTACGCCTCTTCAAACGGAGTTGGTGTCAAACCAGCAACAGCTCCGGTCGTACCTAAAGCCGAGATCTCATCTAAGTCTCAAGGAACCAATCTGTTGGCGCTGCTAATATTCTGGCCGTCTGTAGCCCTCGCGTCAGCTTACGGCATAGTACGCTACAGACGCTCTAGAAAATCTAAACAGCGCGTAACGGTGGTCTCTTCGGCCGCTGTAGCATCTAAGAGCAAGAAAGACGGCGTACCTGATACGCGATTCTCAGACGTAGCAGGCTGCAAAGAAGCGATAGAGGACCTACAGGAGATTGTGGATGTTCTAAAAAACCCTGATAGATATGAGAAAATAGGCGCTAGAACACCACGAGGGGCGCTACTCGTAGGTCCTCCCGGTACAGGTAAGACCCTTCTAGCTAGAGCCGTAGCAGGTGAAGCAGGAGTCCCGTTCTTCTCTGCCGCAGGCTCTGACTTCGTTGAGATGTACGTAGGGGTCGGCGCAAAGCGCGTTAGAGATGTCTTTGAACGCGCCAAAAAAGAGGAGAAGGCCATAATATTCATCGACGAGATTGACGCCATTGGCCGCAGGCGTCAAGAGAGAGCCGTCTCTGGTGGTGAACAAGAGTCTGAGAACACACTCATAGCGTTGCTAAATGAACTCGACGGATTTAAAGGTTCTGGCGTAATAGTGCTAGCCGCAACCAACCGGCCAGATGTGCTAGACGCAGCTTTGTGCAGGCCAGGACGTTTAGATAGAAAAGTACACGTAGGTCTGCCCGACTCAAAAGAGAGAGAAGCGATACTTAAAGTACACCTTCGAAATAAGCCTCTCGAATCAGGCATCAACCTAGGTGCTGTTGCTGCCCGTACTCCAGGCGTATCTGGTGCCCAGTTAGAGCAGATATGTAACGAGGCTGCCCTCATGGCAGGCAGGGACGCAGCAGAGTACGTGACTCAGGCTCATCTAGCTTCCGCAGTGGAGTACGTATCCATGGGGCGTGCAAGAAAGTCAGCATCCATAAGCGACCACGACAGAAAAGTCACAGCGTGGCACGAAGCCGGTCACGCACTGGCAGCTCTCATGCTGTCAGACGCACAAGATCCTGTGGCTGTGTCTATAACTCCACGAGGACAGGCTGGAGGAGTAACGTGGATGACAGGAAGCGAGTCGCATCTAACAACAAGATCTGAACTAAGAGCGCAGCTTTCAGTAGCTCTCGCGGGCAGAGCAGCAGAGCAATTGTTAATGTCAGGTGAGCACACCTCAGGGGCCTTCTCTGATCTTCAGCAGGCTTCAGACATAGCCAGACACATGGTAGACAGATTCGGGATGACAGGCCGTGGTCTCTTGGTTCGTGCAGCGTCTGACGGCACAGACTCTGAGAACGCAGCAGAGCAACTTCTGCAAGAAGCTATGTCTGAAGTTAGTTTACTATTAGAGGAGAACGCATCCTCCCTAGAGGCACTAGCCACGCGACTCCTTGAGGTAGAAGACTTAACTGGGGACGAGGTTAAGTCTTTGGTTTCTGCCTTCATCCCTGTCTCTAGCTTTAGTTAAGGCCTGCTTATAAGACCCAAAACGGATACTGGGAGATATTTTTTACGCGGCTTCCTTAATATGTTTCTTATCTATGGCGTAAACGACAAAAGTCTCCCCGTCGCTTGACTGAAAGGACCAAGCAGGAACAGACCACATACGGCCCATCTCTCCCCACAACATAGCTCGAATTAAAGTGGCTTTGGTGAAGCTAACCACACTGCTGCTATTTTTGACACCTGCATTCACAAGAGCTAGCATCTCTCCTTTTCTCAGACGTTCAAAAGCCTCACTGACTGATACGTAGCTGTACTTTCCTACGTTCTCAAACTCAGTAAACACACCAGTAACCGATAAGAGTCCAGAAGTACCTACCTCAGCGCGCGCAC
>Ga0208852_1000269_pt1 | contig 14621 bp, 11 predicted proteins | sample LakMenEpi18Jun09_FD_150711 | JGI IMG/M metagenome (GOLD analysis project Ga0208852, IMG submission 150711) | Freshwater microbial communities from Lake Mendota, WI - 18JUN2009 deep hole epilimnion ns (SPAdes) | ecosystem: Environmental > Aquatic > Freshwater > Lake > Epilimnion/Euphotic zone ...
AACTAGCGGTAGCTCAGGAACTAGTGGTAGCTCAGGAACTTCAGGTTCAAGTGGTTCTTCAGGAACATCAGGTTCAAGTGGTTCATCAGGAACATCAGGAACATCAGTAGCTGTTGCGGGTAGTAATAATTATGTTGCTAAGTTTACAAGTTCAACCACAATTGGTGATTCAACAATATATGACGACGGAACTGACATTTCTTTAGGTGGTACTATGTTAGTTGACATTGCAACTGGAAGTTTAAACGGTCAAGGAGTTTCAGATATTAGTGGTATTAATAACCTTACCGCAAACTCAAAATCGTTTGATATTACACATCCGGTTAAGGGAGAACCTTGGAGACTAAGATATGGTGTATTAGAGGGTCCTGAACACGGTGTTTACTTTAGAGGTCAAACAACTGATAATGTTATAGAATTACCTGATTATTGGAATGGACTTGTTCATGAAAATAGTTATACGGTAATGTTAACACCAATAGGTAAACCTTGTCAACACTATGTAATTAAAACCGAAAATCATAAAATATATATTGATTGTGAGTGTGGTGAAATTAATACATATTTCTTTATACAAGCAGAACGTAAAGATGTTGAAAAAGTATTATTGGAATACGATTCAACAAAAGAATAAAAAAAAGGGAGTCAATTGACTCCCTTTTTTATTTATAATTAGAATATGATTTTTCTTCGACAAACAAAGAACCGTAAGTTATATTAATTTCTTTTTTAATTTCAGCTCTTTTATCATTTGTAAAATAAACTGAACGAGCAAGTTGAATAAAATCATCATCAAAAGATTTATCCTTTTCTTTATCTCTAAGTTTATCTTCAATTATCCATAAAGATTTATTGACATCCAATAATTTAGAATAGTCATCATTATAGTTAATATTTAATTGTGAAAACACAATTTCATGTAGGTAAACATATTCTTTATTGATATTTTCTAATTTAACCTCGTCGGTTATATTATCTTTTTTAATGTGGAGGATTGACAACTTATCAACTATTTCTCCTATTGATACTTCTATTTTCATATTAATTTTTTAATTTCGTTTATAACCATATTTGGTGTAATTGATTTTTGACAGATATGTTGTCTTTCAGTGTTTTGATAAACAGGACACCAATCCCAATCACCCGTATTAAATACTAATACCGGGTCATTCCAACATTTAATACATATGTTGTTTGAAATTCTTGTAACGTTATTTGTGAATTCATGGTCAGTTTCACTAAATCCTGCAATCATAACGGTTTTTTTATTCAATGCCCAATTTACCCAAGATAAACCTGAACTTAATCCAATAAAAAATTCTGCATGATATAAACAATCAAATACTTCATTCCATTTTTTAGTTGTATTACTTATGGTATCTTTAATTTGATAATCTTTAAGAGATAAAATTACAACTTCATAACCTAATTCTTTTAACATTTTTGACAAAGTTACCCAATTATCAAATACCCATTCTTTACATCCTGCGGTTGATTGTGGACCAAATACAACATATTTTTGTTTTATTGGTCTTTTAGTTGGTTTATAATTTAAACCGTGATTAACTTCTTTAAACTCTAATCCTAAAATATCTGTTGCTGTTTTTTGTAATGGGATTAAATTTGGTTGATTTGGGTGAAGATTAAAGTTTTTCCATCCTTGATTATTATCCCTAAACCATCCTAATTTATATATTACATCACAATCAACAGATTCACCTGGTTTAATAAATTTAATGTTTTTATATGATTCAGAACCTTCAAACCATTCATTATGAAACGTACTTAAAATTACCTTACAATTTCTTTGATTCATCAATTCAATTGAGTATGGGGCCCATGCAATTGTATCACCAATAGACTTTGATTCAAAGGATATTAAAACTTTTTTATCTTCAATATTAAATTTATCAACAACTTCACCATTAATTCTTATTGTCCATGGTACATAATATTTTACACCACACGCTGTCCACATGTTATTTGAAATTGTGTCTGAAAATCTTACTTTACCTTCACCGTCAATAAATTCAATAAAATAATGTCTACCTTCATTTCCTTTAATTTCAACTCTTGGACCGTCCAAGTAAGTAATAATTGTTTTATTTGTGTCAGGTGTTTTAAGGTATTTTTCTAAAAATTGGTTAATTGTTTCAATTCCAATTTCAGCAACTCTTTCCCAATTAAAATCTTTTCTAATTTCTTCAGATTCTTCTAATGCAAGTTGTTTATATTTTGAATAGTTGGTTACAACATCCCGCATTTTTTTACCTAAATCTTCAAAATCAGGTTCATAATAATTCCCAACAGAATCGTTAAAATGACTATATGTGCTAGCATCAACAGGTTTTTCACCAATAATATTAACGGGAATACCTTTACCTTCTGCAAATTCTAATTGACCTGAACAGTTTGAATATATTGATGGAATACCACAAGCCATAGATTCAATTAATGGTAGGTTCCAACCTTCCGACCTGGCACAAGAAACAAATGTGTTACAAGATTTTAATATTTTAATATAATCTTCTCTTGGTGGGAAATGTAATATTTTAATTCTATCATCATTAAGACCATAATGTTCTAATCTTTCTTCTGTAGTTTTCATACCATCACCTGAAAATGGATTATCAACCGATATGATTAAATCAACTGGTTCGTCTTTATCAAACGTATTTAAAAACGTTTCAATAATTTCTTTAATTGATTTTCTATAATCCCATCTACCTGCTAAGAAAAATTTAAATCTACCATCTGAAGTTAATTCGTGTGATACTTTCTCAGGAAAAAATGTATTAACATCAACACCTTCAGGAACAACTTTAATTTTGTCAGGGTCATATCCTTGGGATATGGTACAATCTCTTTGCCATTTCGATGGTACCCATAACTCGTCAAACTCTTTTAATTTATTAAAATATTCTTCAGGTTGTAATGTTGATTCCCAAACATTATAAGCAATTTTAGGACCATTATAGTTATCATAAAATAAGTGATGATTTGTTTCACATAAAACAATATTAACATCAGGAGTAAACTCTTTTGATGGGTCTTGGTACATTTTATAGTCACTTCTTGTTTTATCTGTATTCCATAAGACTTGTTGATACAATAATTTACGGTCAATATCGTTAAAATAATATTCATCGTTGTGGGGTTCTTCATTCATACCTTTCCAATCACTACCAACAGTAAAATTTCTAAATTTAATTTCAGAGTGTTTTGATAAATGTCGGAAGAATTCCCTTGTGTGATTATTGTAACCCGTGTTTCCAATATAGGAACCGTGTGCAAATATTTTTAACATAATTAATTTATTTTATTGAAATATAAGAGGTATTGTTTATATTTCAAATACTAATTAAAAAATAATGAAACCAATATTAATCTTAGATGCGTTTATAACTGACGAGTCGGATGAAAACCTTTTAAATAATTTTATAGATTCATCAAAAAGTATTGGTGATGATATTTTATTAATGTCAAATACTAAAATTTCTAAGCCAACACAGGATAAAGTTGATTACTTTTTTTATGATAGTAGAAATCAATTGTTTAAAGAAGACTATGATAATTACAAATTTCTTAGTTATTATACTGTTAATTCTTCGTTTAAAGTCTCAAATGTTTTTTCACATCCACAACCTCATGGTCTTTCAGTTTTGATTAATATATTCCAAGGGGTAAAAATGGCTAAAAGTTTAGGTTATACACATTTTTATAAAATGGAGTATGATGCAATATTAGGGGGAGAGACCAAAAATAAAATCAAGGAAATGAATGAGTCTTGTATTTTAAACAATAAGAAAGGTGTTTTTTTCAGAGGGAAAAACGGTGAAACTAGCATTGAAGCTCATTACTTTTTTTGTGAGATTGATTTTTTTCTAAACAATTTTTGGAGTATTACAAATGAACAAGATTATATTAAATACTTGAATTATGAAACAGGTAATCGTGATTTTGTTACAATGGAAGAATTTATGTTTAAGAATTTAATAAAATCGAATATTGATGAGGTTTACATTTATGAAAATTTAAGTGATTTATTTTCAGATACTCTTTTGAATTCAAAACATACTAAAGTTTATTATGACGAAAAATTTAAACAATGTTTTACCAGATTTTATTTGATTAAAGATAATCCTGATAAAGTTGTAATTTATAGCGTTAATAAAAAAATAAGCCAAGATTCAAGAAAAATTGTTGTATTTTTTACGGATGGAAATCAAATTGAAATTAATCAAGAATTTTGTTGTCATAACTCATGGTCATATAATGTGGTTAATAATAATATTGAAAAAATGATGATTTACGATAAAGATGGATTGTTTTTATATGAAGATTATTTTAAAAACATTATGAACGAAATAGAATTTTATTAATATGGCACAAGGAGTACATAAAATTACCCAAGAATTTGAAAAATCAATTTGTGATTATACAGGGGCGCCATACGCAATTGCTTTAGACAATATGAGTAATGCATTGTTTTTGGCTTTGTATTATGAAAAAAACATTAAAAAATCGTTAACAAGTAGTACAATAGATTGTCCGTCAAAAACATATCCATCAGTACCTTGTGAGATAATTCATGCTGGTTTAAAAGTTAATTTTACACCTGTTAAAGGTAAAACAATTAAAGGGGCTTATCAGTTATCCCCTAGTAATGTTTGGGATTCGGCGTTGAGATTTACTTCGGATATGTATGTCCCTGGGTCTTATATGTGTTTATCATTTACTGGTCCGTACAAGACTTTAAAATTAAGTAAAGGGGGTGCGATTTTAACAGACGACCATGATGCAATGTTATGGTTTAAACGAGCTCGTTTTAGTGGAAGGAGAGAATGTTCTTATCACGATGATTATTTTGACATGTTAGGGTGGAATTTTTATATGATGCCTGAATTGGCAGCAAGAGGATTACTAATGATGCCTCAATTCTATGACTTAGAAGGTAAGAAAAAACATATGGAAGATTTAGAATTACCTTACCCTGATTTATCTAAATACGAAATTTATAAAAAATGAAAAAAGCGATAATAGGTGCAGGTGGTTTTGCGAAAGAGGTATATTGGAGTTTAAGTTTAATGGAAAGAATTGGTACTATCTTTTTTGTTGATGACAAATATTATGACGGTAGTAATTTAACGTTACCATTATCTAAATTTGACCCTAAAGAGTATGAAGTAGTTGTTGCAGTTGGAGAACCTAAAGACAGATTTGATATTGTTAATAGATTACCTAAAGACACAAAATATTTCACACATATTCATCCATCAGTTCAAATTCTTGGAGAAGACATTCAGATTGGAGAAGGAAGTATAATATGTGCTGGAACTATAATAACAACAAATGTTACCATAGGAAAACACGCTCATTTAAATCTTCAAACAACAATTGGTCACGATTGCGAAATTGGGTCTTATTTTACAACGGCACCTGGTGCTAAAATATCGGGTAATTGTAAAATATATGATTGTGTGTATGTCGGGACAAACGCGTCAATTAAACAAAAATTATCAATACATAGTTTAACCACAATAGGTTCAAATGCTGCTGTTGTTAAACACATTGAAGAATCGGGGATTTATGTGGGGATTCCTGCGAAAAAAATTAATTAATATGAAAGATTTAATTCTAATTGGTGCCCATTGTCCTGACGATGAAAGAGAAAAACTTTTAAATGAATGTATTGATTCATTACAAAGATGTCGTAATGAATATGATATTTTAATTTGTAGTCACACAGAAATACCGTCATATATTTCTAAAAAAGTTGATTATGTTTTTTACGATAAGACTAATGATTTAATCACTGATTTAAAATACCTAAATCAACCTTGGTTCTCACCTATTGACGGTATGACTATCCTATCAACATACATTGGTCAAAATAGTACATATTTGGCGGTTTATAGATTGGTTACCGCAGGGTTGGGGTTTGCCAAAATGTTTAAATATAAAAAGGTTCATTATATTGAATATGACACAATTATGAATGATTTATCAGAATTATATGATAATTCAAAATTGTTGGATGAATATGATAATGTCGTTATTCAAAAAGAACAAAGAAATTTTGAGGAGAATATTGCATGGCCTATGGGTAATTTCATGTCGTTTAAAGTGGATTCAATAAATGAATTACTAACATCTTATGATAAAGAAAAATTATTAGATATTTTATTTAATAGTACTTCAAAGACTAACGAAAAGATTACAAATGATATTATGAAAATGAATGGTAATACCATTCACATTAAAGATTATGAAGAGGTTAAATTAAAAGATATTCAGTTTGCGTTATCTAACAATACCTCTAAAGAAACCATGAATTATTGGACAGTACCTTTTTATGATACAAAAGAAGATAAAGTTTCAGTGATAGTTTGGAATAATAAAGATGATAAACCAATTAATGTAAATTTTATTATTAATAATGATAAAATAATTACATTTAACAATGTAGATAAGTTTCAATGGAGAATTGGGGAGATTGGTAAAATAAACGAAATAAATTCAATTTTAATTTTGGTTAATAATAAAATAAAAACAAATATTGAATTAACTGAAGAAAATAGAGAATGGTTTAAAAATACAAATTATTCAATATACAATTAAATAAATATGACAAATACAACTATAGATTTTAATTTAAAAACAATTGAACATGGACACCATAATATGTTATATAGAGGGGTTAAATGTTTAAAATGTCCATTTGATTATGTGACATATCAAATGATAATTAATGAGGTTAAACCTGATTTAATTGTTGAGATTGGTACGTACATTGGTGGTAATGCTCTTTACCTTGCAGATTTAATGGAAATAAATAATAAAGGTGAAATCCATACAATTGATATTGAAAATTTAGTTGAATCTGAATTAATTAATAATCACCCAAGAATTAAACGATTCTTAGGTGGGTATGAAAACTATGATATAAACATTGTTAAAAAATTTGAAACTATATTAGTGATTGATGATGGTTCTCATCAGTATTATGATGTTAAAATGGCGTTTGAAAAATTTAAAGATATTGTGTCGTTAAACTCATATTACATTATTGAAGATGGTTCATTAACTGAGTTAGGTTATGGTACATCACATAATGGAGGCCCTTTAATTGCTATTGAAGAAATAATAAAAAATACTAATGAATATGAGATTGATAGGAAATGGTGTGATTTTTTTGATAAAAATGCAACATTTAATACCAATGGATTTTTAAAGAAAATAAAATAATATATGCATCACTCAGCTTACGTAAACGCAGAAAAATTCTATCACAAGTATTGTGAATATAACATTGAAGATAAAAAAATATTAGATGTTGGTTCATATGATGTGAACGGTACCATGAAACCAATCTTTGAAAAAGGTCAATATGTTGGGTTAGACATGGAGGCGGGTCCAAATGTTGATATAGTTGGAGTATCTCACAATATCCCATTTGAAAAAGATGAGTTTGATATTATAATATCATCATCTTGTTTTGAACATGACGATATGTTTTGGATATCATTTCAAGAAATGTGTAGGGTGTTAAAACCTGGCGGATATATGTACGTCCAAGCTCCATCAAATGGCCCTTATCACGGATGGCCTGGTGACAATTGGAGATTTTATATTGATAGTTGGAAAGCTCTTGAAAAATGGGGTAAAAAACTTGGGTTTGATATCGAACTTGTTGAACATTATATTGACGATACAACTCCTCATCATCCAAACGAAGGGTTTAGATTGTGGAATGATTCAATTGGTATCTATAGAAAAAAACCTGTTGAATTAAATAAAGTTGCTCTTATTAGTACCTTTTGTGATACTCAAGAAAAGTTAGATGTTTTAGAAAAAAATATAAAAATAATAAAAGAACATAATCTTGATGTTATTTTAATCTCACCACTTAGTTTACCTGAATCGGTATTGGAGTTATGTGATTATTTCTTTTTAACTAAAGATAACCCTATTTTAAAATTCCCTATTAGGGGAATATATTATTGGAGAAAATATAATTTTAATGGAGTTGTCCATGAATTATCAAGTATGTATCCTGATTATGGTTTTGCGGGTATGAATCAAATTAAACAATTAAGTGAAATTGCTCTCAATATGAACTATAACCAATTTTATCATATGATTTATGATGTTAAAATTGATGATAATGTAATTGAAGGATTTTATTCAGATAAAAAATGTAATGTATACCCATCAAAAAGAGATAATACTATTTGGAAAGTTGGATTACACTATATGATTTTTGATAGAGTTAATTTACAAAATTTTATTTCATATATTACATTGGAAGAATACTTAAGTGATTCGGATAGAGATGCGTTTTCTTGGTTATTTGATATTAAAGACAAAGTTAACTATGAAATAGAGAATACTCCTATTGAAGATGAAATTTTTTATTATAATAATCATGATTTTTTAAATTCATCACCAGTAGAAAATTTTAAATTTTTCATAGAAAAAAATGAAGATGTTGTGTCAAATATAAGAATTTATTTTTATGGTAATAAAGAACAAAAAGATATTGATATAAAAATTGGAAATATTAAAAAAATACATACTGTTAAAAATCATGATATTATTGATTTAGGGTTTGATAAATTAAATTATCAAAAAGTAATTATAACCGTTGATTCAATTGAATATGATATTAGTGATATTATTGTGAATATTACACATAATGTTTTAAATATTAAGTAGTATGATAGAAAATATAAATTTATGGAAAGCAGACAGAGGGACTTATTATGACCGAAATGTTAATATAATTTCTTGGAGTAATGACTATGAAATCCATGTTGGGAAATATTGTTCAATCGGAAGAGATTGTAATTTCTTTTTACATGCAAACCATAGACCTGATTGGATAACAACAAGTTCCCAATTGTGGGGACCAGTAACTCCTGAAATAGCAAGTATGCACATGGAGATGGGCCACCCATCTTGTAAGGGTGATATTATTGTTGGGAGTGATGTTTGGATTGGTGCAAAATCAACAATAATGTCAGGAGTTAAGATTGGACATGGAGCGATTATTGCCGCGGGGGCTTTGGTTACCAAAGATGTTGAACCTTATTCAGTTGTTGGTGGAAATCCTGCAAAACATTTAAAATACAGATTTGAAGAACAACAAATTAAAGACTTGTTGGATATTGCTTGGTGGGATTGGGAAGAAAGTAAAATCAAAGAAGAAGCCATGGTACTTTGGAGTCAAGATATAAACCACTTTATAGAAAAAAATAAAAAATGATTACAGTAACGTATAATTCAGAAGGTATTAGGATTAATGTTGGACAGATTAGTAAATATAATCAAAACCTACCCTTAAAATTAAAAATAAAAAAACATGTAAGTGGTGAAGTACAATGGTCCACAAATTTAAATGATAATTGGTTTGCGACCTATCCAAGTACAGAAATGTTTGATGTTGAAATTACTGATTCAAAAGATAAAATCATTTATACAAAAGTATGGGATATTATGGAACATGGAAATCATTTCTATAAATCTTTATGGATGTATAATAAATCAGTTTTGTCTAAGGGTAAGTTTCCAAAAGGGTTAGTTATTGGGACTCATGATGGTGAGTTTGGAGAATGGGTTCCAATTGTTCAGAAAAGAGAATGTAATGTTATTTTAGTTGAAGCATCGGACAATCAATTCAACAAATTAAAGGATAATTATAAAAATAAATCATTAGTTAAATCTATTCAAAATTTAATCACACCAAATGGTGGTGAGGTAGAGTTTTTTGAAGGTGGGGCAGGATATACAAATACCGTTGTTGAAAATGTTATCAGACATTGGGAAAAAGAAGAAATAAGTTCAACTAAAAGAAATTCAATTAGTATTACAGATTTAATCTTAAATGAGTGTGGTGGTCATATAGATTGGATACACCTTGATGTTGAAGGGTTGGATGCTAAATTAATAATGGGTATTGATGAAACTAAAATTACATTACCAAATTTTATAATTTTTGAGGATTATAATTTATCTCAAGATAAGAAAGATGAAATCTATGATTGGTTACATAAGAGAGGATATCAAACTTATTCTGAAGGTGGTATTTGTGAGGCGGTTAAGTAGTACTGTTAATAAATTTATTATTTTTTTGATTTTTTTTCTTTGGAATTATAAAGTTTAAGAAGTTTTAAAGAATCTTTATAATGTTTTTCCAATCGGTCCAATTCTTCAAATGGTACGGCAGTTTCACATGCTCGGTTATAATGTTCCTCCGATTCTTTGATAATATTTTGTATGGTTTTTAGAAGTTTCATATCATATATAAATATACTTTAATTGTGTCTTTATTTAAGTTTTGATAAATCTATATTTTATTTGTATAAAAACCAATTGTTGGGTTATTTATAGTAAAACAAAAAAAGTTTAATGGCGGCACCTATTTGTAGTAATAGTATTTACCTAAAATGTTGTAGTGATAATAGTGTTGTAATACAACCTTGTAATCCAACTATTGATGCTACACCAGATACAGGTTTTACAAGTGGTAATGTATATTATGATTCAAATAATGTTTGTTGGTCGGCAACTAATACACCAACTTCAGCAACAACTTCAAATACTGTAAATAGTTATTCTACATTTGGTGGTCCTGGAACTTGTGTTTCTTGTCAAACTACACATAATGTCGATTGTGCTTTATTAACTGATTTTTGTTATTGTACGACTATTATAATTAGTCAAAATGATATTGATAATTCAAACGATGGTTCGGTTTATGTTGATGTTTTTAGTTGTACTGGTGGTACTGAAATATTAGAATTTACATCATCAGGAACCACAAGTGTTTGTTGTCGATTAGAATCTCAACCATATTATTTTTCGGTTCCATTTAATATTAAAACTCCGGCAGAGAATAGTAGTGCCGACCAAACTTTAACAGGATGTCCTAATGGGTATTGTGAAGTTACTGACCCAAATTGTTCTTATTGTGATTTAGATTATACTTGGTTTTATCCTTGGTATGACCCCGAAACTCAAGAAACTACTGATGCTTGTTATACTGTATTGGTAACAGGGGCTACAGCACCTGCCATTATAGTACCATTAGCATCTACGGGTTATACTTCTTGGTCTAGTTTGGGTACTATTATTTATCAACCACAATATGATGTTGATGGTAGTGGAAATCCATATGTTTGGGCAGACCCATTAACAGGTGTTCCTTTTCAAAATGTTTTAGGTGATACCACTGATGGTCCAATGAATAGAAGTGCCGTTTGGTATAGTGGAAATGCTTATAATACTAGGTGGGTTGGATTTTCCGCTTGTTTAACGGCAACAACGGCGACTAAAACATATTTTGTTGGTGTTGGTGGTGATAATGAATACAAGATTGTTTTAGATGGCGTTTTATTACTTAATACTAAAGGTGGTACATTAACCGAACAATCAAAATTTAATTATTGGCACATTTATCCTGTTCTTATTGAACAGGGTCAACATATTTTAGAGATTTTTGGTGTTGATTATGGTGTTGTTGGTGGTATTGGTGTTGAAATTTACGATAAAGATATTGTTACTGATTTTTTAACAGCGACAACAGTTTCTGATTTAAATATTATATTTTCAACTAGTGGTTATACTCAAGCACCTGTTGTTGTAAATAATAATGGTAATTATCAATCTTATGGTTATAGTTGTCCTACGGGATATGTTTATTCTGACTGTGATAATGTCTGTGTTAGATATGAAACTTGTTATTCGGGTTATTGTGAATGTTTAGATATAGAAATATCTGAAATTGATATACTGTCAGCATCGGGAAATACTAATGTTAATTATTCGGGATACAATGGTGCCGTTGTTGTGAACATTGATGTGTGTGGTGGTAATCCTGACCAAGTATTAGCTTATTATAACCCAGGAATTTATACTTTATGTGTGGCAGGAATTAATCCAGTTGGTCCGGGTTATGATATATTTTATTATCAAGATACTACAACAGGTTTTCCTAATATTTCTGCCGCCACCAATTCAAGTATAACTTCGGGTGGAACAGAATGTAATGGCTCTACAGATTGTGATATTGAGTTATCTGCAACATATCAAAGTTGTTGTGGTAATTATTTGGTTTATGGTGAAAAAGAATTGCCGATTGGTGGGACTTATCAATCATTAGTTAATGGAACTTGTTGGACGGTTATTAGTTCTGGTATTACAAGTCAAAATGCCGTTTTAGATTTAATTTCGGGTGAAACAATTACTTGTGGCGCTGGTATTTGTGCACCTTGTAGTGGTATTACAGTTACAAACATTTCTGACGAAACAAAACAATTTGATTATGTTGATTGTAGTGGTATTGTTATTACAGGTAATACATTAGATTCTTTATCTGCAACCAATGTTTGTGCTTGTGCTGTATTTGTTGGAGATGAATATTCAAATACAGGATTTACTTTAAGTGGTTCTGGTGTTATTTGTGTTACTACACCAACACCAACTCAAACACCTACTCCAACTCCAACACCAACTGTAACACAAACATCTACGACGACACAAACTCCAACAAATACACAAACTCCAACAAACACTGAAACACCAACAGAAACTCCGACTAATACACCAACACAAACTACAACCGAAACACCTGGAGTATCTCCAACTAATACAGAAACACCAACTCCAACTGTTACTGAAACACCAACCAATACACCTACAAATACAGAAACTCCAACAGAAACACCAACCAATACGACTACAAACACTGAAACTCCAACACAAACTCCAACACAAACTACAACCGAAACACCTGGAGTATCTCCAACTAATACTGAAACACCTACACCAACTGTAACACTAACTCCAACTGAAACTCCAACTAATACTCCAACACAAACTACAACCGAAACACCTACACCAACTGTAACACCAACTCCAACTGAAACTCCAACTAATACTCCAACACCAACTACAACCGAAACACCTGGAGTATCTCCAACTAATACTGAAACACCTACACCAACTGTAACACCAACTCCAACTGAAACTCCAACTAATACTCCAACACCAACTGTAACACCAACAGAACCTTATGATGTTTATCTATTTGAAGATTGTTGTAACCCTACAAATAAATTCAGATTTGAAAATGTTCCAGGAACTTTAAATGTTGGTGAAGTTTGGGCTATAACTGGTAGTAGTTTTACAGGTTGTGCTACAGTAATAAGTTATTCTGCTACAGGTCCATTATATAATGGTGGTCTTTTTCAGGGAATTTATGGGGATTGTTCAACTTGTATCGTATGTCCATCACCAACACCAACGGTTACTCCTACCGTTACACCAACACCATCACCAACTCCACTTCCTTGTTTTTCGGGTACAACTAATGCCATAAGTTGGGGTTATTATGATTGTTGTGGTGATTTAAAATTAGGTGTTGGAACTGGAGTGGAAGTTTGTGTTAGTTCATCATTACCATATAGTGGTATTTCATTATCGGTATCGGCTTGTGCTGTTGCTTGTAGTTCAGCTGCTTTATTTACAAAATGTAGTGATGGTTCGGTATTTTATGGTTTAGCTGACAGTAATACAGCGTTTGTTGGAGGTGCTTATTTATATAATAGTGAGTGTTATGCTTTTGTTGAATTCTCAGGACCTGGTGGACCGGATTTGGGAGCTCCACAATTTGCTAATTGTACTTCTTGTTTATTATCACCAACATCAACACCAACATCAACATCGGTAACTCCTACTCCAACACCAACAGTTTCTTCAACACCTGGTACTTGTAGCGCTTCAACATTTTGTTTAAATACAACATTAATAACATTATCAGGTTATAGTGGAAATTATACTCAAGGTAGTATATATAATACCAAATACACTTATTCTGGTGACGGTGTAAGTACAGGTGTGATATATTATACTGGTGATAGATGGTGTTTAAGTAGTTCTTTAGGTGGAACTTGTTTATTAGAAGGAGCATCACCTTGTTATTCGGTTTGTCCTGATATTTCGGCAAATTTCTTTGTTCCTGGTATTTGTCCAACACCTACACCAACACCAATCAATTGTGATACGTTTAACTTTAGTGCTTATTTTGATTGTGATTGGGAACCAATTCCTACACCAACACCAAGTGTTCCTTGTGATGATTTAGATTTTATATTTGATTCGTTTGGTGTGACTCCAACACCTTCAGTGACACAAGATTGTTCAGGACTTGCTGTTTCATTTAGTTTAAGTGCTTATACATCAACAACACCATCAACAACTCCAACACCAACTGTAACATTAACAAAAACGGTTGGAGTTCAAGATACAGTTGAATTTGAAATGTTAAATAATTCTGTTGTTTGTGAGTATGTTAAAGTATTGGTTTCTTGTGAAGATGGTACTGAATATTATGTTACTGATGATTTATTATGGTATGATGTTCCTGTTGTTACTGGTACAACATTCCTTGCCGTTATTGATGGAGAATATATTTGTGTTACTTATACTAGTGATAATAACTTAATATCTTCAAATAGTAATGTTGATTTTATTGATAGTATTTACGGTGAGTGTGGAGGTTGTTTCAATATACCAAGTACTACTCCTACAGCAACAATAACACCTACACCAACATTAAC
>Ga0208852_1000270_pt1 | contig 14419 bp, 16 predicted proteins | sample LakMenEpi18Jun09_FD_150711 | JGI IMG/M metagenome (GOLD analysis project Ga0208852, IMG submission 150711) | Freshwater microbial communities from Lake Mendota, WI - 18JUN2009 deep hole epilimnion ns (SPAdes) | ecosystem: Environmental > Aquatic > Freshwater > Lake > Epilimnion/Euphotic zone ...
ATAACTAGTAATTATCGAGGTTTATTAATATCTATTTTATTTAAAATATCCATAAACTCTTCTTTATTAATATTTAGAATAGTTATATTTCCTTGCTGAATAATAACATTTTGATTATTATTATTCACATTTCTTGAAGAATCAATTAATGTATCAAAATCAGTTTCAAGGGCAACAGCAATGCGATTCAGGCAATCAATTGTAGCCCGTCAAGGTGTTGCCACCTTGACGTAAAGCTAACTATGAAGCATAGTAGATGAAAGTAATTAATTGGCAGTATATTCAATGTTACAAGACCTTGAATGGCAATACACATGATAGGTCTTGGATGATGTTAAGAAACTGGCTTATTAATGAAAAATACCAAAGCCATTGTTTAATACGTTAGATCCCATTTTACACTCTCAGCTGCGTTTGGCCATTATTAGCATTTTAATGGGCCTAGAAAGTGCCGAATTTGTGTATCTAAAAGAACAAACCAATACCAGTGCTGGCAACCTCAGTTTGCAATTGGATAAACTAAAAGAAGCTAAGTATATTAAAGTAACAAAGAGCTTTAAAAATAATTATCCGGTCACTATTTGCTCCGTAACAAAAATTGGAATTAAGGCATTCGAAAAATATGTTTCAGACTTGAAAGCCTATATCGAAATAGAAAAGGTGGAAAATTTAGTTAGAAATAGAAAGAAGTAATTAAAGTATCCGTATTCAATGCAGTCTCTGACTGCATTGAATACGGTATAATTTCTCTTTATAGCCCAAACTCCATAACGAGGGTATTTTCTTCTGTATAATCCAAGAAATTTGCATACTCTTTGATGAGGAATATACCTCTGCCTCCGGGTAAGTTTAAATTAGTTTTTTCTAATGGATTACGTGTTTGGTCTAAATTGAAGCCTTGGCCTTCGTCTCTAATTTTCAGAATGAGTTTATCTGTATCTTGAATGAGGGAAATTTGTACATATTTTTTTTCATCATACCGGTTTCCGTGCACCACAGCATTCGTCACCGCTTCCTGAAAACAGAGCCTTACCGCATGCCTCAGTGCTGGAGAGACATTGACATCCTCCATCAGGTAGCAAAAAAAGTGCTCTAAATGATAGAGGGAATATCGACTCGAAAGAAACTCTAATACCATTTGTAATTAGTTTTTAATCCCGCAGCTAGTTGGTATTATGCCGACATACATTTACTTATGTTTAATTTTCATTGGTCTATTTATAATGTATCGTCGGTATAAATCCAAATTGTCTGTTGTAATTTTACATCGGGAATAACGTGAATTCTCCTACATTTGTTTCAACAGCTATACAAAATGACAAAAAACTTTCTTTTTTATAACAATCAACCTATCCATTATCAGTATTTTACAGGAGAGGTGAGCAATGCCGTTATCATTTTGATTCATGGATTAGGAGAGCATTCAGGCAGATATGAGCCATGGGCGCGCCAGTTTAATAGGTATAACTATGCAGTCTGTGGGCTGGATCTGCCAGGTCATGGATTGAGCTATGGCAAGCGCGGGCATATTCATAAATTTTCAGATTTTTATAACGTCCTAGATTTATTCTTAGAAAAGGTCAAACAGGATTTTCCTGAAAAGCCCATTATCCTATATGGTCATAGTATGGGTGGAAATATTTTGGCCAATTATATGCTCAAGCGTAGGCCAATAGTGAAGTCACTGATACTATCCTCTCCATGGTTGAAATTAGCGATTAAGCCTAATGTATTTAAATACTTTCTGGGCAAGCTTATGTATAAAATTTATCCTCCATTTCATGATACGACCAATCTAAATCCCGCCTATATCAGTCGTATACCTGAAGAGGTAGCGAACTATAAATCAGATAAGCTAGTGCATGGCAGAATCACACCCGCCTTGTTCTTCCCACTCTATCTCAAGGGAATGCAGATGGTAGAGAAGGCAAGGGAATTCCATATACCAGCCTTAGTATTTCATGGGAGTGGAGATATGCTGACGAGCCACGAAGCTTCACAAAAATTTTCTCAGGGGAATGAGAAAATAGATTTCATCTCCTATGAAAATGGCTACCACGAGCTGCATCATGACCTTTGTCGAGAAGAATTATTCGAAAATATTCTAGACTGGTTGTCCATTCATGTAGTTATGCGATAACATATTGAAAAAATCCCCCACGTTGAAAGGAGTCGTCGTCAAATTTACTGGAATCTGGTATCAGATCTATATCTATGAAAAAGATCTAGAACTTGAGGCTCGCCTGAAAGGTATATTCAGAACGGAAGGTAGCCGAGATACCAATCCTATAGCCGTGGGTGATATCGTGTCGATAGAAACTGAGCTCGGAGACTATGTCATCAGCGAGATAGAACCACGAAAAAACTACGTAATTCGCCAGAGCCCGAAGAGAAAAGCCATGCGGCATATCATTGCGGCTAATATTGACCTAGCAGTAGTAGTAGGAGCTATCAAAAAACCAAGGACATCTACTGGCTTCATAGATCGGTTTTTAGTATCTACTGAGGCCTATCGCATACCTACTATGATCGTGATCAACAAAGCAGATGACCTCAGAGAAAAGGATCGCACCATTCTCAATGACTGGATCAATACCTATAGTAAAATTGGATATACCGTATTATGTACCTCGACCGTCACGGGTGAAGGTATAGAAGAGTTGAAACAAATAATAGCGAATAAACGTATTTTATTTTCTGGGCATTCTGGTGTGGGCAAATCCAGCCTTCTAAATGAACTAGACCCCTCACTCAATCTCAAGATAGGCGATATATCTAAAGTACATGAAAAGGGAATGCATACGACTACGTTTTCTGAAATGTTTCGATTGAAAGCATATCATGCGGAAATTATAGATACCCCGGGCATAAAAGAGTTCGGCATATTGCATACCGAAGAATATGAGTTGAAAGATTTTTTCAGAGAATTCACCCCTTATCTCAATCAATGCAAATTTCATAATTGTCTACATCTAAATGAACCTGATTGTAAAGTCATAGAGGCCATTAGAGCAGGCCATATCAGTCCGTGGCGGTATGGAAATTATCTAGGTATCTTAGAGGATATTCGAGAGCAATCGAAGAGTTGGGAATTGAAAAAACGGGACTGGATCAAACGATAAATATGCGTGCTGTAGTTCAAAGAGTAGGCCATGCTGCAGTGGCTGTAGATGGGAAAATTGTAGGAGAAATAGACTTGGGATTTCTTATTCTACTGGGTATAGGTCAGGAGGAAACCAAAGAAGACATGGACTATCTCGTAGGGAAAATTTCTCAGCTCAGAATCTTTTCTGACCCAGAAGGTAAAATGAATTTAGATATAAAATCCATTGATGGCAATTGTTTGGTCATAAGTCAATTTACACTCTATGCCAATACAAAAAAAGGAAATCGCCCTTCATTTATGGAAGCAGCAGTGCCCGATATAGCGAATAAAATGTATGAAGAATTTTGTTCTAGACTTTCGACAGAAATAGGTAAAGAAGTAGAAAAAGGAATTTTCGGTGCGGATATGAAAGTGAGTTTGGTCAATGATGGACCTGTAACTATAGTATTGGACAGCAAACAAAAATAATGCGATATGCGACTTCTTAAATCTTTTCAATATGCTTGGAATGGGATTTCTTATTGTTTTAGAACACAAACTAATTTCCGAATCCATCTCCTCGGATTTATTTTTATGCTCATGTCTGCCTTCTACTTTCGATTTGAAAAAATGGAATGGATTATTTGCCTTATTCTCTCTGCTTTAGTATTTTTTGCTGAATTAGTGAATACCGCCATCGAATCAGTCGTCGATTTAACTACCACAGAATTCTCCGAATTGGCTAAAGTCGCAAAAGATTGCGCCGCAGGAGCGGTTCTAGTATTGGCTGTTTTCGCTGTGATTGTGTGGAGTATGATTGTATGGGGTAAAATATAAAAATCAGAAACTAAGGGAAATGAAAACAGATTTGAATTTGTTAAAACAAATGGACTTCCTTATTGAAATAGATAAGGTGAAATCTATTTATCGAAAATCAAAAACCTATTCTGGAGAAAAATATGAAAACGATGCGGAGCATTCGTGGCATATATGTATGATGGCTATGGTATTGGCTCCACACGCCAATGAACCGATTGATGTATTCAAAGTAATAAAAATGCTACTTATTCACGATATAGTAGAAATCGATGCAGGAGATACCTTTCTCTATGCTGAGCATAGAGAGGACATTTTTGAAAAGGAGAAACTAGCAGCCGAACGTATTTTTGGATTGCTCCCGGACGATCAAAAAAATGAATTTTTTGAACTCTGGCTAGAATTTGAAGAGAAAAAAACATCAGAAGCTTTATTTGCAGGAAGTATAGATCGCTTGCAGCCCATGCTTTCGAATTGTCTAAATCAAGGGACAACATGGAATGAAAATGGCGTAAAAAGAAAGCAGGTATTTGATAAAAATAAAGTCATAGATAAAGGATCAAAATTACTTTGGAAATACGCTCAAGACTCTTTAAATCAAATGATTATCCAAGGAATATTAAAAGATTAGATCCTTCAATGCGCTATGTTTAGTACTTGCAGAATATTTACTATTGAATTCTTGACATTTTGTCATATTTTTTTACTATCTTTGCTGTCCCAAATTTAGGGATAGATTCATGAGCGAACAGATATACCACAGCGATTTATTAGAAAATGATGTCATCATTTCTTCCAAAGGAAGAGAGACTGACATTCCTGCATCCAATACAAAAAAATATTATATAGAGAGCTACGGCTGTCAGATGAATGTGAGTGATAGTGAAATCGTCGCCGCAGTTCTCAATCAATCGGGATTTCAAGGAACGGATAATGAAAAAGAAGCCGATTTAATATTTCTCAACACTTGTTCTATCCGTGATAAAGCAGAGCAGACCGTTCGAAATAGATTGACGCAGCTCAATCATTTGAAAAAGATTAAGAAAGGCCTTGTGGTAGGAGTACTCGGCTGCATGGCAGAGCGTTTGAAATCAAAGCTAATAGATGAAGAAAAACTAGTAGATCTAGTGGCAGGTCCAGATACCTACCGAGATTTACCAAGAATGATAAGCGATGTAGATGGTGGACAAAAAGCTGTCAATGTACTACTCAGTCGAGAAGAAACCTATGCTGATATAGCGCCAGTGCGCTATAGCTCCAATGGAGTGACTGGTTATATTTCCATTATGCGAGGCTGTGATAACATGTGTGCCTTCTGTGTAGTGCCATTCACGCGCGGGCGCGAACGCAGCAGATCTGCAGATACGATAGTGCATGAAGCCAAAGAAATGGTTGCGCAAGGATATAAAGAAGTGACTCTTCTTGGACAGAATGTAGATAGCTACCGCTGGACAGAAAATGAAAAACTAAAAGGTAAAAATTTAGTAGATGCTAAATATGAAGAAGGCGTCATTAATTTTTCACAACTACTGGAAATGGTAGCCAAGGTATCCCCTTCCCTTCGTGTGCGCTTCTCTACCTCTCATCCTAAAGATATGAGTGATGATGTGCTAGAGGTTATGGGGCGATACGCCAATATTTGCAACTATATCCATCTACCGGTACAGAGCGGCAGTAGTTCGGTATTAGACCGCATGAATAGGACGTATAGTAGAGAATGGTATTTAAATAGGATTGCGGCGATACGTAAATGTATGCCCAATTGTGCTATTTCTTCTGATATTATAGCAGGATTCTGTGGAGAAACGGAAGCCGAGCATCAAGAAACGCTGAGCCTTATGGATGAGGTAGTCTATGATCTCAATTATATGTTTTTCTATAGTGAAAGACCTGGAACCTTGGCAGCTAAGAAGTTTGAAGATGACATACCAGAAGATGTCAAAAAAAGAAGACTAGAAGAAATTATAGCCAAACAAAATCAGCATGCGCTGCAGCGCCATAAAGAGCAAATTGGCACCAAACAAATCGTGCTTTTAGAATATACGGCTCGACGCTCAGATCAGCAGCTAGTAGGCCGAACTGATGGGAACAAAAAAGTAGTCATCACTAAAGATGAATGGAATATAGGAGACTATGTAGAGGTAGAAATTACGGATTGTACTCAAGTGACTTTATTTGGCAATGTAATTAGAAAAATCGACTTGTAATATGTTGGAACTGCAAGCACTAAAAAATAAATTTGACATTATAGGCAATTCCCCTGTCCTAAACTATGCATTGGCTACCGCTGAGAAGGTAGCTCCCACTGATTTGACTGTGCTCATTTTAGGGGAAAGTGGTGTAGGAAAAGAGGTCTTTTCAAAAATTATTCACCAACTCAGTCCGCGCAAACATGGTCCATTTATAGCCATAAACTGCGGTGCTATACCAGAAGGAACTATTGATTCAGAACTTTTCGGACACGAAAAGGGATCCTTTACAGGTGCTACAGATACTAGAAAAGGATATTTCGAAACGGTCAATGGAGGGACGATTTTCTTAGATGAAATAGCAGAAATGCCGTTAGGCACTCAGGCTAGACTTCTCAGGCTATTGCAAAATGGCGAGTATATCAAAGTAGGCGCATCGCAGGTGCTAAAAACTGATGTGAGAGTGATCGCCGCCACCAATGTAAACTTATTAGATGCCGTGCAGCGAGGCAAATTCAGAGAAGATCTATACTATCGGCTCAATACGGTGCCAATCATTGTGCCGCCGCTCAGAGAGCGAGGGCATGATATTGCCTTACTATTTAGAAAATTTTCTGTCGATTTCTGTGAAAAAAATAAAATCCAACCACCTAATCTTACGGAAGAAGCCAGAGATCTTATCCTCAAGTACCGCTGGCCGGGCAATATTAGACAACTAAAAAGTGTAGCGGAGCAAGTAAGTATTCTCACAGATTCAGATACTTTGTATCCAGAAGACATCGCTCGATTTATACCTAATCATAATACCTCACTTAATATTGGAGTCAATTCTACCAATGATTTCGGCCAAATAGGCAATGAAATTACCCTAAAAATGCTCGTAGATATAAAACAAGACATCAACGAGATGAAGCGGATGTTTTTCGAACTGACGAAAAATACCCCAACAAACTTTGAAGAATTTACAGGTGATCAAGATACACGCATTGTAGGCGCAGAGCGCTATCTTCCGCAGGTCAGAACTGGCGGAAGCTATACTCCTAATGTCATAGAACTACCAGAGCGGAATAGCTCCATGACTAAACCTATAAATGGAGACTATGTGCCTGAGAATTTAAACCTAATTGATATGGAGAAACGATTTATCATATCTGCACTCAAAAAGCACAAAAGCAAGCGCAAATATGCCGCTGAAGAATTGGGTATCAGCGAGAGAACCTTATACAGAAAAATTATTGATTACGATATCGAAGAATGAAAAAAATATTCATCCTCTTCTTCCCCATTCTATTATCCGCGCTAAATTCCTGCGGAGTATATTCCTTTTCGGGAGCTAGTGTGCCTGCAGAAGTAAAGACTATCTCAATAGAATATATTCAAAACAAGGCCCCTAATGCGTGGTCTAGTATTGATAATATTTTCAATCAAGAACTGAGAAATAAAATGACCCGAGATGGAGGACTCAAAGTAATCGATGGAGGAGGTGATTATCAGCTCAAGGGATATATCTCAGACTATCGCATCACACCCCAAGTCCCTACCACTGGAGGGTTCTCCAATAAATATAGATTAGATATCACCGTACAAATAGAATTTCAAGATGTGGTATCCGACAAGAAAGTACAATGGACACAGTCATTTACTAATTTTGAGGTCTATGACAACGATATTACGGGAAAAGAAGACCTCTTTATAAGAAGTATTTCCGTGAATCTTGCCAATTCTGTTTTTAATAAAATGTTCTCCACATGGTAAATACGACGCTTCCTTTACCTATTTTAAAATATCTAGAGCTGCCGCCAGAATCGGTGGAGGCTATACTGCTAGAGTATCCATTTTACCAATTGCCAAGAGTGGCGTACATCCTCACCCATAGCCAGAATCTAGATAACAATGGACAGGACCATAATTTTTTTGGATTTAATAAACAGAAATTAAATCAATATATTCATATTTTCCAGCAGCACTCCATGGAGCCTATACTGACTGAAGAGGATATAGATCAACCTATAGAAATTTCTTCTGAACCTGAAGTACCATTTAACGATGTAGATATTATAGTATCTGAACTTGAAGAATTGAGTGAAGAAGAGAAAAGTCGCATTATAAATGACCAAACTATAGAATTAGATGAAGATTCATCTATTGAAGAACATTCAATCAAAGAGGAAATTTTCATGAAATCTGACCTAGAAGCCATTGACTTTGATTTAACAAGTGTAGAGCTGGAGTCAATTCACCTCCAAGTTGAATCTATTGAGATAGATTTTGAAAATGAACTCATACTACCAGATGAAGAATTAGCTGAAAAGCTAACTAGAAAAGTAGAAGTCCGGGAGATAAACGAAGATAGCGATGATCTAGATATACAAGATTCATTTATTGAAGAAGCTAATAGTATCTCTAAGGAGGAAGATATTCTGGAGCTAGGTATCTTAAAGGCGAGTATCGAAACATTTGATACAGATGAAAGTATATTATTTGAGACGGAAGCCCCTATACAGAATAATATTCTACCAGCTGGCATAGAGCTATTGGAAAGAGAAAAACTTGTAAACCAAGCTGAACAAAAAGAGTTTATAAAGTCTGAGGTAGAGAATGAATTAGACGAAGTAAAGCTATCACAAGTAGATAATGAGAAGGTTGAAGCAGATGTTAAAGACTTTAACTCATGGCTAGCTGTATTTTCCACTCAACCTGATTCAATAGAAAATAAGTCAGCTATAGAAGCTATTGATCCCACAGATGAAGATTCTATAGAATTGGAAAGAAATATACAATATAGTGCTCAGCAGAGTCAGATGTTGGCTTCCTATGAAGATGAGGAAAACGAAATCTCTAAAATCAGCAGGGATGATGAGTTAGAGGGAGTTTTGAAGGATACTTATTTCAAATCGCAGGTGGAGTTGAAAAAAGCGAAGAGGAAGACCCCATCGGAAATGAGAATTCAAGATGAGGCACAACTCAGCCTCCAACCCTTGAATTTAATATCAGAAACTATGGCTATTCTGCATGCTCAGCAGGGGAATACCTCCAAGTCTATTGAGATTTACCAGAAATTAATTCGACTATTTCCCGAAAAAAGTAGTTTCTTTGCACTCCAAATCCAGAATTTGAGAAAATAATATAAATCAAACAAATATGGCTTATTTAGCATTAGGAATTGTCATTATACTGATCGCAGTACTTTTAATTTTAGTGGTTATTATACAAAATCCAAAGGGCGGAATGAATGCATCTATGGGCAGTATAGGCAATCAAATATTAGGCGCTAGCCGCAGCACTGATGCTGTCGAAAAAATTACGTGGTACCTAGCTGGAGGGCTCATGGTATTGAGTGTAGCATCTATTTTTCTTCTTCCAGATCCTAAAGAAGTATCTGAAATCAATAGCTCTGAGGGCTCTAAGATAAAAGAGGTTCTCGAAAAGAATAAGAGTACATCTCCGGCATTTCCTACAGCTCCTGCTATGGCTCCTCCACAGCAGCAATCTGCACCTGCACAGACACCGCCAGCCACCAAATAATATATACAACTCATATATAATATAGAAAGTCCTAGGCCATGCTTAGGACTTTTTTTTTAGTCTAATGAATAATCGTAATGCCATTTTACTCCTGTTTCTAGCCAATACGATATCGGGTATTTCACAAGGTATTTGTATGATAGCCATTCCATGGTATTTTACCGCCACTCTGGGCTGGCAAAGTTCCTTTGGCGTATTCTATGGTATATTGACCGTATTATCCACTATTTGGAGTATATACGCAGGTACACTGATAGATAAATACAATAGAAAACATATTCAAATAAGCTATTCCATCATTGGTTTTGTGTTAATGAGTCTAGCTGCTCTCGCTGGCTTGAATGCGGACATTCCCCTCTGGGTAGTTAGTGGCGTAGCTTTTGGTTTTACTATATTGCTGTATAATATTCACTATATGAACATATACAGTATAGCGCAAGAAATAACTCCAACGCAATATCACAACAAAGTCATCTCCTACCTGGAGGTGCAGGGTCAGGCCACCACCATAATAGGCGGTGCCGCTGCAGCACTGCTCATGGAAGGTATACAAAATGGTCAACTTCATGTCTTTGGCTTCAGCTTGGCTTCACCGTGGATTTTTGAAGCGTGGACTCTCTATGAAATTTATGCTCTAGATGCAGTGACATATCTTCTATCCATTTTTATCCTCCTAGCTATCCAATTTACCCCGATTAAGATCCGAGAAGCCGAATCCGAATCGGCTTGGGTCCGATTAAGAGTAGGTTGGGCTTTTTTAAAAGATAAACCTGCCTTAATGATTGTGGGTTGGCTGAGCCCAGCGGTATTCGTATGTGTCTTGTTAATCAGTTTTTTCTTGATGCCATCCTATGTGTCTTATGTGCTTATGGCACCTAGCCACGTATTTGCTTCATCTGAACTATACTTCGCTCTTGGAGCATTGATGGCAGGTTTTCTGGCACGATACTTTCTAGCCAGCAGGCATGAGGTCACACGAATCTTAGTACTCTTCAGTATAGCGCTTGTGGTATTCGGAATTTTTATATTTAATCGACAGCTTTCTATATTCTATATAGCTAACATTCTCTTTGGTTTTTCCAATGCATCTATACGCTATAATAGAGTCTCCTACTTCTGGAAATTGGTGCCAAATCACCTTATGGGAAGAGTTTCATCCGTTTTAAATATTTCTTCTTATCTGATGCGCGCAATATGGGGCTTTATTTTCTCTCTTCCTTTCTTCACTGGATATTTCGGCATGGTATGGGTCATGTGGATTTTATTCTTCTTTGTTCTCATTTGCGGAATTGTGATTTATCACTATTCTTCAGCGATTAAGGAGTTAGAGAATTAAACCTTATTTCTCTAAAGTCATCTTTGATTTGTTGTATCTAAACATGAAAATTATTTTTTGATATTTACGCGTTCATGGCGCACATATGAAGAAGAGACAGTAGATATAATTAAAAATCTGAATACTTATAAGACAGAGTTTATCCAAGAAATGTCGAAAAAAGAATTACCGGAGATTAAGATAGGTAAATAAAAAACTATTTTATCCTAAAATTCTCCAACCTAGTCCAGAAAGGACTCCTAAAATTATAGGGTTAATATCAAACAATCATTCTTTCAGTTTCCCTCTTTTTTTAAAATATGCTTTGAAAAGAAAATTGTGTTTAAGTGCTTCTAAATTTTCATTTAACAATTTGCTTGATTCATTGATATTCGTCATAGTGGTATCAATTTTTTTGACCAGATTAGGGTCATTCGAAAGATAATTAATGGCTCCCTTACCATCTTTAGCATTTAAGACAGCTAGATTTAAATTCTGCACCAATGTATCCATTTTCTTAGTTGACTTTTCGAGGGTAACTACAATATTTATAATATGTCTGGCTACAGCAGTATCTTTCATTAATCCTACTACATTATCCTTTTTATCTAAAGAATGAATGAACGACTCTAGACTTTGAATTGATTTTCGAGCAGCTTGACTTGTAAACTTCAATTCGAGAATGGATTCTTTTAAATCTGAAGCTACTTCCTTATCATTTAGAAGTAAACCTATCGTTCCTTGACCATTCATAATTTCATTCGTAATTTTTAATAGATCTGAGGTTAGGAGTGCCGCATTCGTGTTGGTTGTGCTCAGGGTATTAATCATATCATCTGCTTGCACTTTTTTTGTCCCAATTAACACGTCTCCAGGCAATATAGGTTCAGATTCTCCTTTATTTGGCTCTATATTGACTACCATATTACCTACCAAGCCATCAGTACCAATGCTAATATTGGCATTTTTCTTTATAAATTGAAATGACTTTCTATTAATTGCCATTTCTATTAATATAGCAGTATCATTGAGCATGGATATTTCCCTCACGGTACCAACATTGATACCAGAATATCTCACATTGTTCCCTATCTGTAGTCCATTTACATTATAAAATACGGCTTGAATCTTTTCCGTATTTCCAAATAGCTGCTGTTTGCTACCAATTATGTATACTATAGCTATAAATAGGATGGAACCTACTAGCATAAAAATTCCTAATCTCAATTTTTCAGAATTCGTTTTTTCCATGGTTTATTTATTTAAAAAATGCTTTCACATTTGGATCATTTGATTTTGATAATTCTTCGAATTTACCTTCTGCGTAATTGATGCCATCTATTAATAAGAGCATTCTATTCGACACTACCCTGGCGCAGTCTACATCGTGCGTAATAATAATCGAAGAGGTCTTATACTTTTTTTGTACATCTCCCATCAATAATATAATTTCTTTTGAAGTAATTGGGTCCAAGCCCGTAGTAGGCTCATCGTAAAATATTATTTTTGGCTTGAGTATCAATGCTCTGGCTAAGGCAATTCTTCGTTTCATTCCTCCCGAAAGTTCATTTGGCATCAAGTCAATAGCACTTGCCAATCCTACACTCTCTAAAGCTTCCATGACCATTGGGGTTGTATCTTGAATTTGTCCAAATTTTTTTGTATGCCTTCGAAGCGGGAATTCTAAATTTTCTCTTACAGACATCGAATCATAGAGCGCACTTCCCTGAAAGAGAAACCCGATTTCCGTTTTCATTTCATCCAGATCTTCTTGATCCATTTTCATAATGTCATTTCCCATGATTTCTATCGTACCACTATCTGCGGATTCCAATCCAATAAGGCATTTAATCATCACAGACTTACCACACCCAGACTTGCCCATTATGACTAGATTCTCTCCCTCATACAATGACATATTAAATCCATTCAATACGTGATTGTTTCCGTAGCTTTTGTATAAATCTTTTATTTCTAAAACGGGTTTCTCGTCCACAGAATTATGTATAAAATTAATGAATGAAAATATTAGTAACTAGTACTACAACGAAATCTATTAAAAATACTAAGATAGAAGCATGCACCACAGCAGTATTGGCGGCCATACCTACTCCAGACGTGCCTTTTTTACAATTATAGCCCTGATAGCATCCCACTAATGCTATGGCAAACCCAAAAAAGAAACTCTTAATCGTAGCAGGCAAAATATCTGTAAAAGACAGTTTTTTAAATGCCAAATTAAAATACATAAGAAAGGATACATCCCCTTTGACTGATTCTACCATATAAGAGCCAAAAATAGCAATAGCGTCACCATATATCACCAAGATAGGGAGCATCAACGTAGTAGCCACTATGCGCGTCACTACAAGATATTTGTAAGGATTGGTGCCAGAGACTTCCATAGCATCTATTTGCTCCGTCACTCGCATGGAACCAAGTTCTGCGCCTATACCAGACCCTATTTTTCCAGCACAAATCAAGGCAGTAATGATAGGACCAATTTCTCGAACAATAGAGATGGTGACCATAGCTGGCAGCCAGGAGACTGCCCCAAATTCCATTAGGGTAGGCCTAGACTGCAAGGTAAATACTAATCCAATGATAAATCCAGTAAGCGAAACTAGTAATAAAGACCGATTGCCAATATTGTAGCACTGCTTAAGCAGCTCTTTAAACTCAAAAGGAGGTTTGAATACCTCCTTAAAAAACCGAAGGGCGAAAAAGGAAAAACTACCAATATCTATAAAAAAGCTTTCTAACAATGCTATCATTCAAAAAAATTTCATTTTATTATCTGCCGAAAAAATAATCGCAGTAAGCTAATTTATATATTGCAAAGCTATTTCATTTGAACTTATACCGTATAAATTTATGTAACAGTCTAAAAAAGAATGGACTTAACATAAATTATCACGGCATTATACCTAAACGAAATGAACTATGTTAAACATATGAATAGTATAAGATATCTAATTTTTCTAATAAAATGCTCGAGATAACGATATACCCCCTTTAAAACTAAAAAAGACTACCCAGTTGGAGTAGTCTTTTTCTGTGGAGGGAATCCCGCACGTGCGGGAAACAGATGACCAAATGGGTGGAGACGAATCCCGTACGTACGGGAAACAGATGACCCCAATATAAACTAAGAAAGACTACCCAGTAGGAGTAGTCTTTTTCTGTGGAGGCGAACGGAGTCGAACCGATGACCCCCTGCGTGCAAGGCAGGTGCTCTAGCCAGCTGAGCTACGCCCCCAGTGTTTTTCAGGTGCTCTAGTCCCGCTCAATGCGGGGAGCTACGCCCCCAAAAAAAATCACCCAACAAGAGTCAGATGATTAGTTTTAAATTATGTGTAGTAAAACCATACACAAATTTATAAAGAACAAATAAGTATAAAAAAAGGAAAAAAGGTAATGCTGACGAAACAAGTTTGCCAGCATTTTATCAAGTAAACTTGATAAAAGCAGTACTAATAATTGAGCCTC